>Ga0256840_1003104_pt1 | contig 13793 bp, 9 predicted proteins | sample 355202metaG_FD_185969 | JGI IMG/M metagenome (GOLD analysis project Ga0256840, IMG submission 185969) | Hydrothermal vent microbial communities from Mid Atlantic Ridge, Atlantic Ocean - 355-202 | ecosystem: Environmental > Aquatic > Marine > Hydrothermal vents | place: Atlantic Ocean: Mid...
GTTTTTAGAAGTCTCTAAATTGGTTTTTAAAATCGTTCCTTTTATTCTTAAAATTTTCATCGCTTCCTTAGCATTCGATATAATGGTAATACTTTTAGAAAACGCACCAATTCGGTTTGTAGCGTATTTTATACCAATTTTAGCAGTTTCTCCAGGCATAATAGGTTGGTTAGGCTTTGTAGCAACGGTACAGCCACAACTCGCTTTTACTTTTGAAATAATTATTGGTGTATTTCCAATATTTTTAAAGGTAAAACTGCGATTACCATCTGCATTTTGTTTTAAAGTTCCGTAATCAATGATTTCGGAATCGAATTTAAAAACTCCAATTTTTTCTGTGTTTTCTGCATTTGTATTTAATGCTAAAGCAGTTGCTTTATTGTTTTGAGCACTTAATGTAATTGTTACTAGTGCGATAAGAAATGCTCTTAAAAAATGTTTCATAATATTTGTTTTAAATTATTCTCAATTATTTGAGGTTGCAAACATCTATTAATTGTATATTTATTCCGTAAAAATAGAGGTTGAAATAAGGACTAGTCCTAGTTTGAAATATTAAAAACAAGAAACATCAATTATAATTGTACCTTGGTAAAAAATAAAATTCGATTTAATGCATTTAGAAATAATTACAAATAAAGCAAAAAAACCAAGAGGTCAATCGTTGTTATTTATACATGGAATGTTTCATGGAGCTTGGTGTTTTGAAGAATATTTTTTGCCCTATTTTTCAGATTTAGGATTTGATTGTTATGCTATGAGTCTACAAAACCATGGTAAAAGTGAAAAGAAAAAAGCGACTTGGCGTTTGAGAATTAAAGATTATGTTGCAGATGTAAAGCAAGCTGTTGATGAGATAGGCACAAACCCAATTTTAATTGGACATTCTATGGGAGGATTTATTATTCAAAAGTATTTAGAAAAATATAAGGCTCCAGCAGTAGTTTTGTTGGCTTCCGTTCCACCAAAAGGTATTATTGGTTCTACATTAGCCGTAATTAAAAATTTTCCATTGTCGTTTTTAAAAGCAAATTTAACAATTAATTTATATCACATTATTAAGAATAAAAAAAATGCGAAAGATTTGTTCTTATCTCCAGATTTATCGGATAAAAAATTAGATGAATATCATGCCAAATTAGATAATGAAGGATACTTGGCTTATTTGGATATGTTGCTTTTAAATCTGCCTAAACCAAAGAAAATAAAACAAGAAAAAATGTTGATTATTGGTGCCGAAAATGACAATATAAACTCCTTAAATGATGTAAAAAATATTTCGAAAACTTATAATAAAAAATATGTGATTATTCCAAATACTTCTCATGATTTAATGTTAGATACGAATTGGAAACTTACAGCTAAAACGATTTGTAATTGGATGGATAAAGAAGTATTCTTTTTGTGTTAAACATAACTCCAAGCTACAATACGTGTAATTTTATTGCCATGCTGCATTTCGATTGTTTTTATTTTTGTAGCATGTAATTTTTTTAAAGAAATATACATGCTTTTTACATTTTCTTTTTTAGAAACAAGACTAGTAAACCACTTACATTGCTCCTTAAATAAAGAACTTTCGTATAAATAATTGTGTAAAAAAGCTTTTTCGCCACCTTTATACCAAAGTTCGTTATTATTACCACTAAAATTTCTTTCTTTGGAGGAGATATTTAAGTTTTTTTGTTTTCTTAGGTTTGTTTTATTGGCATCTGCTAAAGATTTATAAAATGGAGGATTACACATTGTAGCTGTAAAAGAATCGTTAGATGTAAGTATACCTTTTAATATTTGTGATTTCTCTTTTTGTAATCTTAAATGAATCACTTCGCTTAGAAGATTGCTATCAATTATTTGTTTTGCATTTTCAAGCGAATTAGTATCTATATCCGTTCCAACAAACGACCAATTATAAATTGCATTTCCTAAAAGAGGATAGATGCATGTTGCTCCAGTACCAATATCTAAAATTGTAATAGGAGAATCGTTATTGTCAATTAAGTCGTTTAAATAATGAATATAATCTGCTCTACTCGGAATCGGAGGACATAAATTTTTATCAGAAAAATTCCAATTTTGTATTCGATAATGTGCAACCAATAAAGCAGTATTTAATGCTTTTACAGCTTTGGGATTTGAAAAATCTATCGTTTTGGTATTGTATTTATTCGTAACGATATATTGATTTAAATCCGAATTTGCCAGTACTAGTTTGTCTATATTATACGACGTATTATGTCTATTATTCTTGTGCATTTATTTTGTTATTTTCACCTCTTTCATTAATTTTTTTATTTAAGGCTTTTAATCGTTGTTTATTACGCTCTTTTTGTTGTTTTATTTTATTCTTTTTGCGATTTAAAAGTTTCGTGTGTTTCGCTTTATTAATTCCGTTTTTAGCTTTTCCATTTTTGGTCATAATTAAATTTTATAAACAGGTTTCTCTAATATTTAAAGTAGAATTTATAATTTTTTTGTGAATAGGCTTGTGCTTATTTTTTAATCTTTCGAGTAGCATTTTTGCACAAGATTGTCCAATAAGAAAACCATGTTGGTATATTGTTGTAAGCTCAGGGCATAAGTTTTCTGCCATTTTTTTACTAGCATAACCAATAATAGTTAATTGTTTAGGTATTTGTAAGTTTCTTTTTTTTGCGATTTTTAATGCAGCTAAAGACGACTCTTCATCGATAGCAATTATAGCATCTATGCTTTTAGTTAAAAATAATTTTTCTACGGTATCTTTAATTGTATTTTTTGAATTTTCAATAATTAAAGGAGTAAAAGAAGCGTCAATTAATGCTTTAGAATAACCATTAGTACGAGATTTTCCGACACTTAAATTAGGAATAGTAGAAACCAATGCAATAGACTTTTTACCAGTATTTATTAGATGTTTAGTAGCATTAAAAACAGACTCAAAATCATCGACTACAACCTTATCGCAATCGATAGATTTAACAACACGATCAAACATTACGACAGGTTTATTATTAGCAAGTGCCGATTCAAAATGATGAAATTTTTGTGTAGTTTGTGTTTCTTCAGCAACAGCAATAATAAAACCATCGACAACACCATTAGATAATGTTTTTACAATTTGAGTTTCCTTTTTAAAAGATTCGCTAGTAATACTAACAATAATATTATAAGGAGATTTTGCAATAACGTTTTCGATACCAATTAATACTTGTGAAAAAAAATAATTTTGAATACTAGGAATAACAACACTAATCGTATTTGTTTTTCCGAATTTTAAATTAAGCGCTATTTTATTTGGTTGGTAATTATGCTGTTTTGCTACTATTTTAATTCTTTTTTTAGTAGCATCGCTAATTTCATGACTATCATTTAGTGCTTTTGAAATGGTAGAAACAGATACACTTAATTTTTTAGCCAATTCTTTTAAGGTAATATTGTTTCTAGACATTATAGCTATATTAGGAGAAAAATACGAATGTCGAAATTACAATTAAAACCACAATTATTCCAATTAAATTTGCATGTTTCCACGGAGTAATATCAACTTCTTCTGTATATTCTTGTACATAATCGGTTTTTCTGGGAGATATAGCACCAATAATTAACATCATAAGTACATTTAAAACAAAGAGAATTGCCATAATATGTAAAAAATGAGGATACGTACCACCGCCAGTAATTACAGTTGGTTTTAGTACAAACTGACTAATAAAATAGAGAACAGCACCAAGTATAATAGCAATGTTTGCAGCTTTTGCAGGAACACGTTTTGTTAAATAACCAACTATAATAATAGTTAAAATAGGAATGCTATAGCAACCATTAACCTCTTGTAAATAACCAAATAAACCATCTGGAGCATTCGCAATAAAAGGAGCGACAAACATCGATAATATAGCTAATAAAACGCCAAAACGTTTACCAGCATTAACAATTTGTCTTTCGTTAGCTTCTTTATTAATGAATTCTTTATAAATATCTACGCCAAATAATGTAACCGAACTATTAAGCGCACTATTAAAAGAACTCAAAATTGCGCCAAATAAAACGGCAGCAAAAAAACCAACCAAACCTAAAGGTAATACACGAGTAACTAATTCAGGATATGCTTCATCGGCATTTGCTAAATTTCCTTGAAATAAATGAAAGGCAATGATACCAGGAAGTACCACGATTAAAGGACCTAATATTTTAATAAACGAAGCAAAAAGTAAACCTTTTTGTCCTTCCTTTAAGTTTTTAGCACCTAAAGCTCGCTGGATAATAGCTTGGTTTGTTCCCCAATAAAATAATTGAACCAACATCATACCTGTAAAAATAGTTGCAAATGGTATGGACGATGTTGTACTACCAATCGCATTAAATTTTTCTGGATTACTAGTAATTAATGTAGAGATACCTTCCGAAATACTGCCATTACCAATCTCTCGTAAACCAAAATACGGAATTAATAACCCTCCAATTAACAAACCTACAGCATTAATAGTATCGGAAACGGCAACGGCTTTTAATCCGCCAAAAATAGCATAGATAGAACCTGTAAATCCAATAGCAAAAACAGAAATCCATAAGGCAGTAGTTTTAGAAACACCAAGCATTTCTGGAACGTTAAACATGGCATTAATTGCCAAAGCACCAGAATACAATACAATAGGTAAAAGAATTACCACATAACCAGATAAAAATAGACCTGAGGTAATGGCTTTAGTCGTTTTATTATAACGTCGTTCTAAAAATGTTGGTATGGTAGCGATACCACCTTTTAAATATCTTGGCAGAAGAAAAATAGCAGTAACAACCATAGCAATTGCAGCTAAGGTTTCCCACGCCATAACCAAAATACCTTCTTTATAAGCCGAACCATTTAATCCAATAATTTGTTCGGTAGACAGATTGGTAAGCAATAAAGAACCAGCAATAACCACACCAGTTAAACTTCGACCACCTAAAAAATAACCATCCGAAGAATTTTCGTCTGTTTTTCTAGTTGCATAGTAAGATATTATGGCTACTAAAGCAGTAAAGCCAATAAAGGAAAGTAATCCAATCATAATTTTTTAAATTTTTGGTTAGTGGATAATTTTAATCTTTCCAAAGATATAGTTCTATTTTAATTGTATTATCCTGCTCTGTATGGTAACTAAAATCTTTGTTTTGAATACAATTTAATTTTAAGATACGCCAAAAAAAAGTATTATATTTTTTAGAATACCATCTTAAAATTGTAGGTATGACCTTTTCTGTTATAATTTTAAGTGAAGTAGCATGAGAAAATATAAAGAATTTATGGCTTATTTTGATGTCAATTTGGTATAAAGTAAAGATTAAAAATTATAATAAAATAAAATGCTTTGTAAATTTACAAAGCATTTAAAATAACTAAACTATTAAAAACTCAATTTTAACTTAATATAGATTAAGTATTTTTTTATTGAAAGGCATAAATCATTAAGCCGTCGTAATTACCATATTCCATTTCTAACAAGCCAGTAAAATATTTTTGAGCAAAATCTCTATTCGAGTTTTCTAAGGATAAAATGGTTTTGTAAATTTTATTTATTTTTTGAATTGCATTTTTTGATGACGGAATTGCCTTTACAGAGAATGCAATGGTATGGTTATTACCCATATTTGGTTTGTATAGCATATTTAACCAATAGGTATTGTTATTTTTATCTAAATGTTTTACAATAGCAATAGCATCTTGTCCTTTTTCTAACCTTTCAATTATGTGATTCATAATTGTTTTTGGCATTTCGGGATGTATGGTTTTTATAAAAGGTTTATTTAATAATTCATTTTGACTGTAAGTTGTAGCAGATGTATAATCCGCATTACAAAATTTAATTTTTCCTTTTGTACTAACTCTGCTAACTAATTGTAAATTAAGACTAATTTTTTTATTTTGTGAATTAACTGGAGTAGTCTTATAATTAGTTAGAAAAGCATAGATACTATGGTTCTCTATTGTTTTGTTTACAAATACGGATTTGTTTGTTTTTTGTACTTCTGTTTCGGTAAGAAAAAAATTGTTTGCAGTTGCCATAAAAAATATATATATATTCAAATGTATTAGTTGTAAACAAATATACGACAAAAATGTTAATAACTATGATAAATTGTTAATAACTTTACATTTATTGTTAATAAATCTGTTTATAACTTGTTAATAAATGTAATTTTGCCTTGTGCTTGTTGAAAAAAAAAGTATAAGATTTAGTTTCAAAATAATCGTTGTAACCTAAGTTTGACCAAGAATTTTATACCAATTCAATTTCAAAATACGCTAAATAGATTTGAACTATTTTTATGTTGAGTTGGTATAAGATGCGCAAAAAAAAGCAACATTTGTTTATTCTCAAAAGACCAGCGCTGAGTAAATGCGATTAAAGAGCAACAAGAGCAATAGAAGTACTAAAAAAATAAAACAATTAGAATGTTAGTTTAGCTATTTATATACGATGTGTCTTCTTACTTTAACGTTTTTTTTCGCATTTTCATATTAATAAATTCTAAAACAAGAGAAAATGTGATAGTAAAATATAAATATCCTTTTGGAATAACACCAACATGATTGCCAAAGAATTTTGCGTTAGACATGTGAGCAGCTTCTGCAATTAACATAAAACCAATTAAAATTAAAAAAGACAAACCAAGCATTTGAATAGTTGGATGTTTACTTACAAAATTACTAACAGGATTCGCAAATAAAATCATAATAATAACCGAAATAATAATGGCAATAACCATAATTGGAAAAGCACCTTGTAAACCGTTTGTCATACCAATAGCTGTTAAAATAGAATCAAAAGAAAAAACGACATTTATTAAAGATATTTGAATAATGGCACTACTAAAACTAGCAATTTTGGGTTTAGCATCTTCTTCGGCTATTTCGTTGTGCTCAATACCTTCAATTTTTTCATGAATTTCATCTACACTTTTATAAAGTAAAAACAAACCACCAAAAAATAATATAATGGCTTGACCAGAAATAGAAATACTAAACCAATCGGAATGAAAATCGTAAAAAGAATCTTTTAGTGCAGTCAAAGAAGTAATGGCAAAAAGCAATACAATACGTAAAATCATAGCGATAATCATACCAATATTAATTGCTTTTTTACGAAAATCTTCTTTTAATTTACTTGCAGCAATAGAAATAAATATAATATTATCAATACCTAAAACGATTTGTAAAAAAATAAGTGTGATTAATGCTCCCCAAGTTTCGGAGTGTTGAAAAATTTCCATTTTAATTAATTATTAGTTTCGTTAGGTATTTGTTATTTTAGATTATTTATTTTAATGACTTTTCCAGTTTGTTTAAAATTAGAACCTTTATAATAAGCTCTAAAAGTATACGAATTTTTATGAACACCAGTTATTTTTACAACAAAGTCGGTTTTGTCAAGAGCGGTTTTTGGGTTTTTTCTTCTTAAAACATATTCAAAATTGGATTTCCAATCAATATAAAAAGTGTCTCTTTTTTGGTTGTAAAGTTCTATTTGGATAGTGTCATTTCTACTCGCAATAGAAGTAGCAGAATTATCGTCTAAAAAAGTTTCAAAAGTTCCAATGCGAAGTTGTTTAGGAGTAAGGTTTGATGTATTGTTACAGCCAATTAAACTTGTAAATAAAATAGCAATTATATATTTCATTCTTTAAAAAATATTTAATGTTTTGATAAAAAAAGCAAATTTACACCGTTCATGATAGAAATAAAAATAATTCTCAAAGAAAATATAAAACTATAAACTAAAGTAAGAATTAAAAACATCTGTTTTTAAACCAAAACGAAACCAAATTGTATTTTCTTTTTGAAAAAATGAAACAGGTTTTTCAGGTCTAAAAGTTCGAACAGATAAACTTCCAAAAAGTTGTAAATTGGTAGTTGGATTTATAATATATCCCACATTTAAATCGGTATTAAAAATTTTAGCAGTATTACCTTGGTAAAAAACGTTGTTAAAGTCATTGCGCCTATTAGCATAAGATAAGAAGATGTTACCACCATAATTCTCGTTTGTATTAAAATCAAATCCTTTTTTACCAGTTACAACTTTAAGATTTCCAAACCATCTGTCTTTATTGTACCTAACAATACCAACAAATTCGGCAAAATTACTTCCCCAAGGATGTGCAAGAGGTTGATTGTAATGCGAATAATTTAACTCAGAGTCTTTGTGAGAATAAGTATATGGTCTAACTAAATTAACTTCGCCTTGTATCGATAAATTATTAATTTTAAAAGCGTTGTAATAATTAAAACCTAATTGAACTCCAAATTTGTTAGCCCAATAACCATTATTTTTAAAAAATTGTTTTACTGTAATTTCGTCCAAAACAAATTGCCCATATACAGTAGCATTGTTTAGTTTGTATTTTGTATTAAGTCCAACAATGGCATTCCCACTTTTAGAACCTCTAGAAAATTCAACAGCTCGATAAAAAATAATCGGATTTAAAAAATTAATATCTATATTTGGATTACTGCGTTGGTTGGTAATAACCGATTCAAAAAAACCAAGATTTAACTTATCCGTAATATTAATACTCAGATGATGTGTGGCCATATATTTTCTAAGGTTAGACCCATTTTCAAAAGAACCAACTCGAATATCATCCATCCACATCCAGATATTCGTATACTTTACTTTCCAAAAATTGGTGCTAATTTTTGCAAAAGTATATGGCGAAGCTACATCCGATAATAATAAAGAACGATAGCCATCTCCAATAAAATTTTTACCGTTACCAAATTGGACATTAAAATGTTTATTGGCAGCGTAAGAAATATAGGCTTCTGCAACAGGATAATCAAAATCATTATTTTTAAATATTTTAGAAACGCCTCTTCCCAAAACAACACCATTACCTTTAGCGCCACTTAAATAATGCATATAATCATTTAGATAACTAGCAAATCGTCCTTGACTTTCGTAAAAACTAGTAGAAAAATTGATTTTACCAATACCACCTTTAATATTTAAAGCCCTAGTATTGTTGTATGTGTATTTAATATCCGAATTGTCTTTACCAAGCTGTAAATCAAACATTGGATTGATTTTTATCCAGTAATCATTACCTTTAATGGAAATTAAATCATCATTCCATAATTTTTTTCCTAATCTAGTAGAAACATTTTTAAACAACGAAGTTTTATAATCAATAACCTTTTGGTAGTTATTTATTTCATTATAAATATAAGGTTTTACAGCAGTATGGTTATTGGTTTGTTTGGTGTAAAACGAATTAATAATAGCATATTGCTGATGTGAAAAAGGAATCGATAAACCGCTATTAAATTCTGTGTTGGCATCAAAATTTTGTTGTTTTTTAGCGATGGTAGCAAGGTCAGAATCTGTATTTTTTATTTCAGAGGCAGCCAAGTTAGTAACGAAATTTTGTTCTAAAGGAATGTAAAATGGTAAAATAAACTCGCTTTCAACAGCACGACCATTATACATAGCAGGTGTAACAGTAGGCAAATTTTTAAAAACACGTTGTACCTCTAACTTTACACTTTTATAATTAGAATTAACATAGTTAATAGTATAGTTACCAGAAGTAGAAATGCTAAAAACAACAATTATTTTACCATGAAAAACATCCTTATTAACGTCCGTAGGAACTTTAAAAATATCTAAAAAGTCTGTTTTTAAATGTTGCGCAAAACAAGATTCTAATTCCGAAAAAACAACGGATTCACATTGTTTATAAACAGGAGCTTTCTTATTTTGAGCAATATTAGATAGAGAAAATATAAAAGTAAATAACAGAAGTGTTTTTTGCATTTTTTTAAATTGAGATGGCTAAATTAACTAAATTTGAGAGTAATATCAAAAAAAAAGAAAAGTAAAAAAAACTTCAATTATTTGTAACATATTTTACATAAAATGTAATATATTATAGTATTATTGCATTATCATAGAAAGAATATACTAAACCTAATAAAAATAGGTTATACAAGTATATTAATTTTTAGATATCATAGAACAAAAACTAACAACACACTATGTTTATAAAAAATAAGGGAATTTATTTTCGTAGCAGTATATTAGCGTTAATACTACTATTTCAAGTTAGTATTGCTTTTACACAAAATACAGCACCAGTGGCAAGTTTAGATGTAGATACTGCAGATCAAGATACTACATTAGCCGTTGTAGCACCAGGATTATTAGCAAATGATACCGATGCAGAAGGCGATGCGTTAACTATAATACGATTTACAATAGATGGAATCACATTTTTTAATGCAGGAAGTACAGCAAATTTGGCAGAAGGAGCAATAACTATAAACGCAGATGGAAGTTATACTTTTATACCAACAGCAGGATATGAAGGACCAGTACCAAACATACTTTATGAAGTCTCCGATGGAACAGATGTAACACTTGGAACCTTTTTATTAACTGTAGAAACAGCAGGAGACTTAATGGAAATCCAAAGTGTATCTAGTTGTAATCAAGGCTATACAGCAGATGGCAGTTATAAAATACGATATAATATAAGTATTCGTAATATTAGTATTGCGAGAGATTACCATCCAAATAGTCTTATAACAAATATAGATTTAAGAGATAATTTAGAGAATGTTTTTGGAGTAGGTTGTATGACATTGATAGATAATATTGCAGTAGATACTACAAGTCCAGAAGATTTTGTACAAAACCCATATCCAGAAGATTGGAGTTTAACATCGTTAAATGCAAATTTTCAAGGATTAACGTCGCCAACAATTTTTAATGCAAATGCAATAACAAATAATGTATTATATCCGAGGCAAACAATTCTCATAGAATTTTGTGTAATAGTAAATCCGTTTTGTAATGGAAGACCAAACCCAACACCATCAGGCTCAGGAATAACATTCGATAATACAGTTGCCGTTACATCATCAAGTGGTAATAGCTCTTTTACATTTGATGATGTGACCGATTACCATACAACAGAAACAACAGTTGCAGCAAATTTATTTATTGAAGACCTTTTAGGGACAATTTCAGCACCAAATGTAGAACCAGATGGCACATACGACTTTACCAATACAGTAATTATTACAAACGATGGAACAACTACAGCCAATAATGTAAATTATAATATGGGATTAGGGAGATTCTATAACAATGGAGTAACCTTTGCAACATTAACAATAACACAAGTTAGCGGGCCAGCAGTAAACATAAATCCACTATTTAACGGAGATACAGAAAGTTTAATGCTAACCAATGGCAATAGTTTAAATGCAGGAGAAACAATCATATTAGCCATAAAATTTGTAGTAAATCCTTTGCCAACATCCGATACAAGAATGTTTTTTAGCCAAATGACAGAAAGTATGACATTAGGAGCAGCAGATAGTTTTGATGGATTTGATGAAACAACAGCCGCAAATAAACGAATATTCTCTTATGTAACATGGTCAGACGGATTAGGTAATCATACAGATAGATATTATAGTGCAGCAGATGCTACAGAAATACCAAGCTCAAATAATCAATGTACCTGTGTTACTTTAGGGATGTTATTGCAATATAATTTTAATCTAGAGAATACAAAGGCGAGTACAATTACAAATACAGCACCAAATGGAGTAGTCGAAAATGAAGAAATAACATTTCAATTATCGATTACAAATAAGAGTGCATTATTACAAGTAGAAAATTTACAATTAATAGACGATTTAACCAGTATATGTGGCGGAAATATAATTTTAGTAAATGCGCCAACTATATTAAGTTCAACAGCAACAACAAACCCAACATTAAATGCAGGATTTAATGGTGTAGGAGATACTAATATTTTTGATGGAGTTTCTGGAATATTAGAGCCAAATCAAAATATTGTAATAGAATTAAAAGTAGTATTTCAAGACGATTGCATTGGCGATAATATAGCAAAATTTAAAGCTAGTGATCCATTAGGTAATAATACAGGAGAAGCAGATTCAAATCTAGAACCCGTATCGGTATTTTCGGATACAGATAACGATGGTATTACCAACATAAACGATATAGACGATGATAACGATGGAATAATAGATACTGCAGAATATAACGGATTAGATCCATTAATAGATGCAGATAATGATGGCATACCAAATTATAGAGATACCGATTTTGGAGCAGATACAAATGGCGACGGAATAGTAGATTTATTCGATTTTGATTTAGATGGAGTGCCAAATCATTTTGATTTAGATAGTGATAATGATGGAATTACCGATATTGTAGAAGGAGGAGGAATAGATGTAAATAATGATGGACGAGTACCAATAAATGCAGACGGAACATTAGTATTAGATGCAGATGGAGACGGTTTAACAGACGATGCAATAGTAGACACAACAGGAGATGGAAACGCAGACCAAGCAGTAGATGTAGATGTAGTAGGAGGCGTATTAATGCCACTACCAAATTCAGACGGAACAGGAAATTCAGATTACTTAGATATCGATTCCGATGATGATGGTATTGTAGATATAATCGAAGCACAAACATCCGCAGGTTACAATGCACCAAATGCAGTAGATGCAAATGGATTAATTTTTGCAAACGGATTAATTCCAATAGATACAGAAGGAGATAATACACCAGATTATTTGGATTTAGATACAGACGATGATGGTATTATTGACGCAATCGAAGGATGGGATTATACTAACGATGGAGTAGCAGAAACAATAATTCAAAATGTAGATAGCGATAACGATGGACTAGATAATGCTTACGATACAGACGATACGCAAATAAATTCAACAAACGGACAAGTACCAAACGATTTCCCAAATATAGATAATGCAGATACGGCAGAACTAGATTGGAGAGAACTAGAAGCAATAGTAGCGCATATTGAGAATGTAGAAATTATAGAAGGAGGAGATTTAGTATTTACCATATCTTTAGTAAAATATAGAGATAATGCTATATTAAATGCAATTAATACAGATGTTATAATCAATATATTTACTGTAGATGGAACAACAACTACAACACAATATGAAATAGCAACAGCACCATTTGATTATACAGAAATACCAAATACGCCAACAACAATAACCATACCAGCAGGAAATACGACATTTACAGTAACGATTCCAACATTTGATGATAATATTCACGAATTAGACGAATTTTTAACACTAAACGGAAATATTACTTCTAATAATACAATTAATAACGATACAAATGGTATAGGAAAAATTATAGATAATGATAATCCACCAACCATTACAATGAACGATTCGAGAGCAGTAGAAGGTAATGATTTGGTACATACAATAACAATATCGCATCCAAGTTCAACACCAATAACTATAGATATTACTACTGTTGAAGGAACAGCAATAAGTCCAGAAGATTATACAGCATTTAGTAATACATTAACAATCGATGGAACAGTAGATCCAAATAATGCAAATTTGACAGCAACATTTAATATAACAACAATTATAGATGGATTAAACGAAGTAGATGAAGAATATTTAGATGTAAATGGTATTGTGACAAGTAATAATGTGGGAGCTGAAGATTTGAATAAAGAAGGAGTAATAGAAGATTTAGAACCACCACCAAATGTAACGATAAATAATGTAACGGTAGTCGAAGGAGAAATTTTACAATTTACAGTAAGTATAGACATTTTTCATTTCGAAAATATATCCTTAAATATATTTACCTCAAACGTTACAGCAAGAGAACCTTTAGATTATCTAGAACAAATAACACAAGTAACCATACCGCCATATAGTACAAGTGTAACTGTAAATGTAATAACAAACGACGATAATTTAACCGAAGATATAG
>Ga0256840_1003105_pt1 | contig 13792 bp, 8 predicted proteins | sample 355202metaG_FD_185969 | JGI IMG/M metagenome (GOLD analysis project Ga0256840, IMG submission 185969) | Hydrothermal vent microbial communities from Mid Atlantic Ridge, Atlantic Ocean - 355-202 | ecosystem: Environmental > Aquatic > Marine > Hydrothermal vents | place: Atlantic Ocean: Mid...
GAGTTGGGGAAAGTATCAAATACAATTTATGACCAAGCTATTGATGTATGTGCAAAATTACATTTATGGTTTGACGACCCAAACAACAAGTATCTACAGAAAGCGTTTTATTTTTCAGAGAAAAATAAGGCAGGCGTTTTATTAGAAGCTATTGCTGCTGCCGAAGCTCAAAAATTTGCAGGTATCCCCGATTCATTACTGGCTATTGAAAAGAATTTGAAAAACAAAATTGCTATTTACGAAACTCAACTCGGTGATGCGTATGATGCAGAGCAAGAAGCGAATATCAGAGCCAAGCTGTTTGATGTAAAAAATGCCTATAACAAACTAATAAAAAGTTTTGAACACAATTATCCGAAATATTTTGAGATGAAATACAGTAGCCGGTATGCATCGGTTAAAGATATACAAAGCACTTTGCCACCAAATACAGCTTTACGCAGCTATTTCATTGGAGAGAGTCTGATTAGTATTTTCACACTGACACAGGACAGTATTACTCTTGAACGTTCAGAAAAACCGGAAGATTTTGATTTTAAAATTTACGCTTTACGCCATTTAATAACTTCATCTGAAACAGAAGATATTAAACAGCTTCCTTTAAAATCGTATGAGTTTTATAAAATGCTTTTTCCGAAACCTCTGCCCGAGAATATTAATACGCTTCTTATTGTACAAGACGGTAATTTAGGACTTTTACCCTTTGAAGTGCTCTTGACAGATATTTATAAAGGAGGAATAATTTCTTTTAACAATTATCCGTTTTTGATAAAAAAATATGCAATTGCATACAGTTATTCAGCAAATTTATATTATAAAAACATTAAACGCACCATAGACCGATCGAATGAAACCCATGAAAAAGCATGGTTGGGTATAGCACCTGTTTTTAATAATGTAGCAAATTATACGGTTAATGATTTTTTTATTACCCCGCTGCCCGGCTCTGAAAAAGAAGTAAAAACTATTGATGATGAATTTGTTAAACATAATCTACCCGCAGATGTGCGCCTGTTTGATGATGCCAGTGAAGCATTTATTAAATCGGAAGCCATAAAAAAATACGACTATTTGCATATTGCAACGCATGGTTTTGTAAACTCGGAAAAACCGGAACTATCGGGAATAGTTTTAGCAAACAATAAAGCAGGTGGAAATGATGGTGTTTTATATACCGGTGAAATTTATAATCTTGAACTGAACACTGATTTAGTGGTATTATCGGCATGTGAAACCGGCTTGGGAAAAGTGATGAAAGGCGAAGGGATTATCGGACTAAGTCGTGCATTGCTTTATGCAGGCACCAATAATCTAATCGTATCCTTATGGAAAGTTTCCGATATTTCTACATCAAAATTAATGATTGATTTTTATGATAATTTCCTAAAAGGCAAATATAATAACGATTTACGCTTTAAGTATGCGCAATATTTGCAACAAGCTAAATTAAAAATGATTAAAGAAAATAAATTCGGTCATCCGTTTTTTTGGTCGCCTTTTATTTTGGTGGGGAATTAAGCTATTCATTAGAAAAATATTCAGACATAGCTGAAAAAATTAATTATTTTAAAATTATTCAGATACACCTGAAAAATTTTAATTTTTTGTAAAATATTCAGGTGTAACTGAATTTTTAAAATTATACTGTTTAAACATTCATTTTATACCAATCATCAAAATTATAAAGCGGGAAATTAGGAATTTAATATCTTTGAGAAAATTCCGCTCAAAATGTTTAAGAAATTATTTTCCGGTTATATTTCACTTTTAATCATTATTGAACTTTTTTTATTGGTTCATGCACTTTTCTTTTACAAAAAGCAAACGGAAAATTTAGATAAACAAACGTTTTTAAACGTAAACACAGCTTGGGCTGATACTTTGCTTAAAAAGATGAGTATTGAGGATAAAATTGCTCAACTGTTAATGATTGAAATTAAAAATGCTCAAATTGAAAGAAAAAATGAACTCATAGCTTTAGTAAAAAAGGTACATCCGGGCGGCATACTTTTTAAAAATACGGATATAAATACCCAAATTTTATTAAGCAATGCAAGCCGTTCTACTGCAAAAACACCTTTAATAATAGCATCAAAAGGGACAATGTTAAACCAAGCGGATTTTAATTTCCCTACCGGGATGTTTTTGAATGCAGTTAAAAACCGAAATTTCAGGACAAAATACCTGTATGCCTTTGCCGAAATTTTATCTTTTTCTTCGGTAAATATAGATTTTTCGGCACAACTAAATGAATATAAAATTAATGATAAAGCCCTTGATTATTTTTCGGATGATAAAAATCAGAACCTGCAAATTGCTTTATTGTGGAATAGCCGCCTTCACAACAAAAAAATAATTTCTTGTTTATACAATTTTAATTATAAAACCGGACAACAAAGCTCTAACGATAGCATTTTTAACCAAAATCTACAAAAATATTTAAAGGATTTTCATGCATTAAAAATTAATCATAGCCTCATAACCGATTCATTACGGCAAGAGCTTGAAAAAAAATATGCATTTAAAGGTTTATTATTTTCCGATTGGGATATTAACACTGACGATTCCACATTGCTGCAATCCATTAAAGCGGGGATAAATATATTTATAGTTAAAAAACATCCGGAAGTTTTTATGAAAAGACTTAAACAATTAATAGCAAAAGGGGCTTTAAATATAGATATTCTAAACCAAAGAGTAAAACAAAACCTACTGGCAAAAACATGGTTTGGCTTAAATAAACCCACATTTCGCTCGGCAGAATACAATTTGCAACATATTTTCACTACCGAAAACAAAAAAATATCATGGCAAATATATGAACACAGTGCTACATTAGTAACCAATAAAAAACAAGTATTGCCTGTGAAAAATTTTGCCATTATGAAAGCCGTGTTTTATTCTACGAATAAAACAAACTTTTCTGTTTTGGAGCAAAGTCTTAAATACTATTTTAATTTCTCAAAATCAAATTCTTTAAACATTAAAAACTATTATACACATTTAATATTGGCAATACATCCTTCGGACAGTACACTACTTAAAGATAGTACTTTTATTAAAGGGTTAAAGAAAATTGCACAAAAGAAAAAACTTATAATACTAAATTTCGCGTCACCTTTATATTGCAGTATTTTGAATTTTTCAGATGCAATAATTCAATTGTATGACACACACCCCTTCTCTCAATCAATTGCAGCACAAATAATTAGCGGAGCTATTGTCCCGCAAGGAAAACTTCCTGTTAAATTAAACTTTAAACAAAGCGATACCACATTTAAACAAATTTCACGTTTACAATATACCATCCCCGAAGTTGCCGGTTTTGATTCATATTTACTTAAAAAAGTAGATACCATTATTTACCGTGCAGAAGAATCGGGTGTTGCACCGGGTTTTCAAATCATGGCAATAAAAAACGGCAAGGTATTTTTTTGTAAATCTTACGGTTACCACAGCTATTTGCAAAAACAAAAGGTAAATAATTCCGATTTGTTTGATTTAGCTTCAATAACAAAAGTAGCAGCTACAACTTTAGCATGCATGAAATTATATGAATGGGACAGTATTCGCATTAACGACAGCCTGAAATATTATGTACAGGATACAAATATCCGCTTAAAAAATCATCAATTATATGATTTTTTTGTACACAAAAGCGGATTACAAGCAAACATGCCCATTTTACAATACATCAATTATCGCGATACAAGTTCAACAAATCCAAAACACTATTTTAGCGAAAATAAAGACTCATTACATCATATTCAAGTAGCTGAAAATTTCTATTTACGTGATGATATCCGTGATTCAATTACCAATTCATTGTACAATTTAGAATTTGATTCAACCAAAAGCTATAAATACAGCGATCTTAATTTCAATATTCTTTTTGCTGTAATTCAACAAAAAATAAATCAACCCTTTGATGTATTCTTGAAAAAATATTTTTATTTACCCTTAGGTTTGCAAACAATGGGTTTTTTGCCTTTAAAGCGTTTTGATAAAAATAGAATTTTACCCACCGCTAATGATAAATACTGGCGAAAACAAATAATACAAGGATATCCGCACGATGAATCGGCAGCATTGCTTGGGGGTATTGCCGGAAATGCAGGTTTATTTTCCAATGCCAATGATTTGGCTATTGTGTTTCAAATGTTGATAAACGGTGGCAGCTATGCGAATAGACGATATTTAAAAGCAGAAACTATTGAAATGTTTACTACCGGACAAAAAAATTCTCCCCGAGGTTTGGGCTTTAATCGCAAGCAAGGCGGATATTTTGGGCATAGCGGATTTACGGGATGTGTAGTTTGGGCTAATCCGCTTAGCGGTTTTGTTTTTGTATTTCTTTCAAACAGTATTTATCCTGATGTAAAAAACAAAAAACTACGACAATACAAAATACGCGAAAAGGTTTTTAACACTTTGCTGGCAGCCGAAATTTATAATGAAAATACAAAAAACAAGCTGTTTTTTAATACAAAAATTAAATAAAGCAGGCTATGACTTAAACCTAAATGGAGGAATATTTTTTATTTATCAAATCCATTAAAGCTTTCCTTTGCTAAAAAACAAATAAAAAAATTCGTATATTTGTAATAGAATTTTTATACCAAACTGTTATCATGTTACAGAAAATAGATTTTCTTAACATGCTAATCGTTCGGCATAATACCAATGCTATTTTATTTATTTTGAAATCGGTTTAGTATTATATATTAACTTATTCTTCATGCAATTTTTGTTATTATGCCTGTTCCAAAACTATGAATTTAGGGTTTCTATATATAAATTCAAATTATGTTAAAAAAAAATAAATATATTGAACAAATAAAAGGAATATTAAGTAAATATAATCCTTATTTAATTTTGCTTTTTGGTTCATACGCATACGGAGTCCCAAATGAAGACAGTGATATTGATATCATGGTTGTAACTCAACACAATTTCATTCCTAAAAACTTTGAAGAAAAGAGTAAAATTTATCAAGAAATAAGCCGTGCAATTCGACCTGTAAAAAGAAAAATCGCTGTTGATTTAATTGTTTTTACTTTACCAATGTATAAAAAATTTATTGAATTAAATAGTTCATTTGCACGTGAAATAATAGAAAATGGGAAAGTAATATATGAAAGCAATAACAAAACAATGGCTTGAATATGCCAAAGCAGATATACTCGTTGCTAAAAACAGTTTGTCAGATGAATTTCTCTCAAACATTGTAGCATTCCATTGCCAACAAACAATAGAAAAATGTTTTAAAGCAATAGTTGAAGAAAACTCCTTACAATTTAAGCGTATTCATAGTTTGTATAAACTATATGAAATAATAGAAACCAAAATAAACTTCGACATTGATGAAAGCAAACTTGAACAAATTGATGAAATATATACTACATCGAGGTATCCGAGCGATATAGGGTTATTACCCGAAGGGAAGCCAGACATAAAGAAAGCAAATGAAATGTATGAATTTGCAGAATGGATATATAATAGAACAATAAATATGTTATCTGATGCAGGGTAATTTAAGGAAGCTATTTCTTCCTGTTAAAACGAAATTCACAAATCTATTTTTAAAAATATGAAACATCCATGATTAATAATTAAACACACAGGGCAATGATTATTTAAGTCGATTAATTAAACATAACTCTTTATATTAGTAGATGTTCCATGAGACCATTAAAAATAATTTTAAAAATAAACTCATGAAATATTACGTAAATAAAGCAACTATATATAAAAATAATTAACAAGATTGATACTGATTGAAGTAGATAATCACTCAATTTAGGTATTAATCACTCTTTTTAATTACCTTGCCGATAAAACCACCTTGAGATAATATCGTTTCCACTTCATCTCCTTCTTTTACGGCAGCGGCTTCTTTTAGTACCTTTCCTTTATAGCGTGTTATAGAATATCCTTTTTTTAGTAAGTTTATCGGATCAAGGTGTTTAATGGTCTTTTCAAAATAATCAAGTTTTCGATTACTTCTTTTAAACTGAGTTTGCAAACGATAAGTTAATTTTTCGGTATAGCGCAGCAAGTTTTTTTCCTGAAAACGAAGTGTAAACACAGAAGTGTTTTTTAGTTCGCCGGAATAATGCAACAAAGTATTTTTTTGCTTTTCTATGCTACGCATAGCTTCGTTATTCAGTTGTTCTTTAAATAAAGATAATTTTAAATTTTCGGCATTTAATCGGTTCTTAACATTCGGGATAAAATTTCGTGCAATATAATCAATTCGGTTTTGTTCTTCGGCAAGTCGATTAGTGGCATAATCCTTAATTTGTTCATACAAATTTTCTACATACCCCTCAAAATCAAGATTATGATTAATAACTGTTTCGGCAGCTGCTGTGGGGGTTTTTACCGATGTATGACTAACCATATCCACTATTGAAACATCTTTTTCATGTCCGATACCTGCAATAACCGGTAGCGGGAATTGAGCAACATTTGCTGCCAAATCGTATTTATCAAAACTCATTAAATCGGCTTTTGCTCCGCCGCCTCTTATAATAACAACAACATCAAAAAAATCCTCATAATCATAAATTTGTTCAAGTGCAGCTATTATAGTAGCTTCTGTCTGTTCTCCTTGCATAATAGCAGGAAAAAGCTTTGTGTAAAATTTATAGCCATAAGCATTTGCCCGCAATTGATTCATAAAATCTTCATATCCCGCAGCCGTTGGCGAAGAGATAACCGCTATTTTTTGAATTACCAAAGGTAATTCAAGTTCTTTATTCAAGTCAATAATGCCTTCGGTAGATAATTGTTCAATAATTTCCCTGCGCCGGCGTTCTATATCCCCCAAAGTATAAGCAGGGTCAATGTCTTTAATATTTAAACTGAAACCGTAAATTTCATGAAATTCAACCGAAACATTTAGCAAAACTTTTAATCCTGCACCCAGTTCTTGATTTGTAGTGGTTTCAAAATAAGGTTTTAACATACGCAGGGTATATGACCAAATAGTGGCGCGTGCTTTAGCAGCCACTTTATCTGTGTCCTCATTTTTTTCAATTAATTCAAGATAAGCATGCCCGTTCCGGTTAATTTTAAGCTCACTAATTTCGGCAATCACCCAATAAGTTTCAGGAAATCCGGCTTCAATATGCTCCTTTATTTGAAGATTTAATTGCGATAGAGTAATTTGAGCTTGCGACATAAAAAATCACTTAAATATTAAAATATTTGGAATGTTTACTGTTTAATAACCTTTGTTTGCAGAACAATATCATCTGCTGTTATCCGTACAATATAAACACCGCTACTTAATTTTCCCACATTATCAAGTACGGTTAAACTATAATTACGCGCAACATCATCAGCATGAACATCCATAACTTTTTTACCGTGTACATCAAAAATTTCTAATTTAGTATTGTATGGAAGATTAATATTTTTTGAATAAAAGGCTACATTTAAAATATTTTTAAAGGGATTCGGGAAAACATTCAGCAGATTTTCCGTATTTTCATCAATTTGTCCCATGGAGTTTAGATATATATGCGCAGCATAAAAATCAGGTATTCCATATCCAAAAATTGTATCCGGATGATTATACCGGTCAGCACTTTGTTTAATCGCTTCAATAATTTGCATATTATTTAATTCAGGATGTGCCTGCCATAAACAAGTTACCGCACCGGTAATAATTGGTGCCGAAAATGAAGTCCCGTTTGATAAAGTAATATTTCCGTTTGCAGACATAACCACAGCCGGCATTCCTTGTGCACAAACATCCGGTTTTATGCGCCTGTCAAAAGTTGGTCCTCGCGAACTAAAAAACGCAATATTTTCATCTTCGGTAACTGCACCAACGGTGAGCACACTATCAGCATCGGCAGGAGCCGAAATATATTTCCATTGCGAAAAACCTTCATTACCTGCACTGCTAACTACTAAAATACCTTTTTTAGCAGCTAAATCAGCGGCTATACTAATCAAAGCAGTATTTCCATCCATATCACTATACGAATGACTTTGCGTAGTATCATCAAAATTATTATAACCCAATGAAGAACTAATAATATCTGCCCCCAGACTATCAGCATATTCAGCAGCCACTGCCCAATTAAACTCTTCAATAATGTATTCACTGGCAACTTGCTCGGTTCTGAGTAACAAAAAATCAGCTTTTGGAGCGGTACCCACCAATTCTCCCGGAAGATTACTCGCAATGGTTGATAAAACCATCATACCATGTGTAGCTGCATCATAAACCGAAGTGTCTTTATCCACAAAATCATAAACGCCCACAATTTGATTATTTGCGCGGATACTGTCAAAAGCAGCCAACTCATTAACTTTATAAAAACCCGCATCTAAAATTGCCACTAACATGCCCTCGCCTTTAAAACCTGCCTCGTGTAAATACTGTGCATTAAGCATCTCTATCTGACGAAAACCGCTTCCGTAATAATCATAAGCCGATGAGTCAAAATTCAAAGATTGCTCATATTTTATTTGTGCATTTGCCTTTAAATCATTTTTAATTTTCCGGCTTTTGTTTTTACTTATCCCTACTGACTTTATAAAGGAAATTTTGTTTAAGGTATCAATCAAAAGTGTATCTTTAGAATAAACCGATACCGAATTAAACCATTTGGATACATTAATAATTTTTAAACCTAAGGATTTTAAGCTATCAATGTATGCTTGATTCACCGGTAAATCAGTTTCGTCAAAGGCTATATTATATTTTGTGCGACGGTCAATAGCTCGCTGTGTAAGAAATTGCTCAGGATACTCCAAAGAATAAGAATTATTATTTTTATCGGTAAAATTTACCAAATAATGATCAGGAGAAATTTGTGCAAACAATAAAGAATGCCCAAATGTGAAAATTAAAATAGATACAATGAATTTCATATTTATCGAAAATTTAGTTATCAGCGTAAAAATACGAAAAATAAATAAACTTAAGTTAGCGGTAGATAAAATCTAAATTGAGCGATTATCTACTTCAATAAGTACCAATCTATTGAGCTAAAAAGACTTACAAAAAAAGATTCAAATACCAACCGGTATTCTTACTTTTTTCTAAACTTTTTAATCTCAATACCTTGGCACTTCTTTTTGTACATAATCGCTCAATTTAGGTAAAAGTTTCTTTCAGGAATAAGGATTCTCAATAATTCAATTATTATTACTTAATTTTGGCGTGTTTGTTGTATATTTATGGGTAACAGTTAATAAGGAACTATATTTCTAGTTTGAATTTTTTATATTAATTTTTACAATTTGGAAATTATTCTTATATTTGATATTTGTAGTTTTCTTTTGCAGATAGTATATTACTTGCTATTTTGTTAAGATTTTTTTTTGCGATATTTATTTAATTTTTACTAAAAATGAGATTGCGTCTTACAATTGCCAATAAAATAAGCATTGGTTTTGGCTCTTTAATGGTTGTAGTAATTATTGCAGGTGTTTTAATATACAACACCATGCAAAAGAATTTAGAACTTAGCCACAGAATTAGCGAACTGTACTTACCTTCGGCAAAAGCAGTAAACGATTTGGCATTAAGCATAACAAATTCAAAAATGCTTATTGTAAACTGGGTGGCTGAACGGAAAAATACGGAATACAAGAAACAATTAATTGAACTTCATGAAAAAGGATACGATAAATTAATTAAAAGGCTCGATTCATTATCAAAAAAGTGGGATAAAGAAGATATAGCACAATTAGATACCATTAAATTAACTGTAGATAAGTTATTCTCGGAACATAAAATAATAATGGAAATGCTTAGCACACCGGAAGATTATAATAATCCGGCTGCCAAATCCTTAGGCAGTGCTAATGTAGAAGAAGGTCAAATTGTTATGGTGCTCACAGATAATGTTTTGGAAAGATTAGCAGTTTTATCGAAAAAATTTGACACAAAAATTAATAGTCTCAGTAAACAAATGAACTTATCTTTTGATAGGTTTAAAAACTTCATCGTCTGGATTACCATTGTTTCTTTCTTTTTAATTATTATAGTAGCATTTATTTATTCGCGTGCATTAGTTTTTCCTATCAATAAAATCAAACGCGATATTTTACTGATGAGTCAAGGACGTATTCCTGATGAAATTTCTTATTCACGTTATGATGAAATTGGGGAAATGGGGAATGCGTTGAACAATTTAAAAAAGGGATTGAAAAAAATAACCCAATTTGCCAACGAAATAGGTAAAGAAAACTACGAGAGTGAATTTAGCCCGCTAAGCCCTGAGGATGAACTTGGAAACTCCTTATTGCTCATGCGTGAAAACCTTAAAAAAGCATCGCAAGAAGCAAGCCTAAGACGTGCAGAAAACGCTCAAAGGAGCTGGGCTTCGCAAGGATTGGCTGAATTTGGTGTTTTATTACGTGAAAGCAAAGACGACCTTGAAGAACTTACGAATAAAATCCTCACCCGGCTGGTACGTTATCTTGGAGCAAGTATTGGAGGATTATTTATAATTAACGATGATGATGAAAATGATGTTCATTTGGAGTTGTTGGCTTTTTATGCTTACGACCGGAGAAAATATTTAAACAAAAGAGTTGAAATCGGAGAAAACCTTGTTGGTCAATGTGTTTTGGAGAATGAAACTATTTACATGAATGATATTCCAAAAGATTATATCCATATAACATCAGGATTAGGAAAAGACGACCCGAAAAGTTTACTGATTGTGCCTCTAAAATTAAATGAGAAAGTTTATGGTGTAGTTGAACTTGCTTCATTTGAAGAATTTGAACCTTATAAAATTGAGTTTGTTGAAAAAATTGGTGAAAGTATTGCTTCTACCATATCCAGTGTTAAGATTAATATTCATACTGCTAAACTTCTTCAAGAATCTAATGAAAAATCAGAAAGACTAACCAAGCAAGAAGAAGAAACGAGAAGACAAATTGAGGAAATGCAAAAATCCTTAAAGGAAATTAAAGAAAAAGAAGAAAAACTTAAAAAAGAAAATATTGAATTGTACAATAAAAACAAAGAGGAAGTTTTTAAACTAAAAGAACTTAATGATAAGATTGATAAAGAAATGAAAGAAATTAGTGCTAAATACAGCAGCATTATGGATGCTGTAGATAACTCCGTAGGTACTTACTATCTTTCTTTCAGCGGTGAAATTATGGAAGCAAATGATCGTTTTGTAAAAATGACCGGTATTGCTTTTAGCGAATTAAAAGACCGTAAATTAGATGATTTTATGAGTGAAGAAAAAGTTCAAAGTGTTGAACATCAAAACTTCATGTCCGATTTACTTTCAGGCAGGGTATATCGTAATTTGAATCAGTACTATTTTGACCAAAAAGAAAAATGGTTTTATGAAACCTTTACTCCTCTTTATGATGAAAACGATAAATTTTCGCGTGTGATAAGTATGGCTTTTGATATGACAGCAAATGTTGAACGCGAACGCGAACTTAGAGCAGAAGTTTCACGGGCTAATGAAATTATTAAAAAATTAAAAGACCGGATGTTGTAAAACAAACATCCGGTCTTTTTCAAACATTTTGGTAAAAAATCATTATTTTTTACCAAAGTGTTGCTTGCATTGGTAATGATAATTCTTTAAGTCGATTATGTGCAGGCTTTAACAATACCTTAGGTCCCATTAAATATGCCTTTTGGACACTTTCCTGCGAAATAATACTTTTAACCAGCTCTTCCAAACCGGCTTCATCTTGATTATCGTATGTAAAAATAGTCAAATCATCCGAAAACTCTTTAATATCCGATTCAAAAAACATTTGTTCTTCTGAATTTGCAACCAAAACACTATATACTTTATTCCCCGCTTTTTTAAGTTCTTTAACCGTCATCAATAAAGGTGCTATACCGGCAGCCCCACCAATAGCAATAACGCTATTGTAATTCTCAACATCAATTACTTTTCCTTTTGGGCCTTCAATTAAAACTTCATCACCTTCATTCAAGTTTGCAATTTTCGACGACATTTCTCCTACTGCCTCTATTACTAAAGTAATAGTACCTTCTTTCTCATCGGCATCGGCAACACTTAAAGTTAAACGTTCCGTATCGTTCAGATGCACAAACACAAAATGTCCGGCTTTACATTGTGAAGCAACATCAGCTGCATCAAATACAAATTTCACGGTATTATCCGTAAGAAATTCTTTTTCTATAATCTTATTCATACTTGTTCTATTTTTAATTTTATACGTTAAAACGTATGTTCAATATATCGCCGTCTTCAACAATATAAGATTTTCCTTCGATGTGTAATTTTCCGGCTTCTTTAACGGCTTGCTCTGATTTTAATTCGATAAAATCCTTATATTTCATAACCTCTGCCCGAATAAATCCGCGTTGTAAATCGCTGTGAATAACACCGGCAGCTTCAGGAGCAGTTGAACCCTTTTTAATAGTCCATGCTCTTATCTCCTTTGGACCTACGGTAAAAAAGGTTTCTAAATTTAAAATTTTATAAGCAGAACGTATTAATTTATCAACACCCGGCTCGCTTAAACCATAATCTTGTAAAAACTCCAAACGTTCTTCTTCCGTTTCCAATTCAGCAATTTCTGCTTCCATTTTACCGGCAATTACCAAAACCTCTGTATCTTCCCCCTTTAAATGTTCTTTTACTGCATCGGAATATTTATTTCCGCTTAAAGCTGAATCATCATCTACATTACATACATAAAAAACAGGTTTGGTGGTAAGCAAAAACAAATCTCCAACCGCTGCCTTGTCTTCATCACTTACATCTAAAGTACGTGCATTTTGAAAATTTTCCAGATGATTTTTATACTTATTTAATATTTCAATGATTTTTTTAGCATTTTTATCGCCTGTTTTCAATAGTTTTTCGGTGCGCGCTAATTTTTTTTCTATGGATTGTAAATCGGCAACCTGAAGCTCAAAATCTAAATCCTCAATATCCCGAACGGGGTCAATTGATCCGTTTGGGTGCGGTAAGTTTTCATCTTCAAAACAACGAAGCACATGAATAATTGCATCGGCATTTCGTAATTCGCCCAAAAACTTATTACCAATACCTTCGCCCTGACTGGCACCTTTAGCCAAGCCGGGTAAATCTACAATATCTACCACTACTTGAACCAATTTCTCAGTGGGTTGCAGTTTCTCCAATTCTTTCAAACGCGGATCCGGCACTTTCACCATTCCAATATTTGATTTCCCCGTACTAAACGAATAATTAGTTGCTTCTGCCTTTGTATTTGACATGCAATTAAATAATGTAGTTTTTCCTGAATTGGTTAATCCGACAATTCCGCAACTTAAAGCCATGATATTTTATTTTTATTTTGGAGTGCAAAAGTAGTGAGTTATTTTAAAACAGGCAACAAAAGATTTTGTTTTACCCTTAATATAGTTTGCTGTAACAGATTAGATTGACTTTTTTTCTAAGTTGAGCGATTATAAGCTTTGGAAATCACAAATCATGTTAAAAAAAAATGCGGTCAAAACAACCGCATTTTTAAATTTATTATCGTTCCCAGTACTGAGGTCGGAAATTCGTATTTCGTTGCATCCAATAGTCTTCATTAACAATATGACCATCGGGAGTACGTAATTTACGGTCATAAACCCAAATAACCGGATTAAAAACCAAATCATTCACTGCAACATTATAGGATTTTTCGCCACCTTCTTCTGCCGGCTCAAGCTCTTCTATAATTACTTCAAAACCATTATACTCCAACAAATCCTTCAAAAAGTTCATACGTTGCGCATTTACTTCTCTTTCAACAAAAGTAACTAAATCTTCACCGATTTTACCAAAATCGTGTT
>Ga0256840_1003106_pt1 | contig 13790 bp, 13 predicted proteins | sample 355202metaG_FD_185969 | JGI IMG/M metagenome (GOLD analysis project Ga0256840, IMG submission 185969) | Hydrothermal vent microbial communities from Mid Atlantic Ridge, Atlantic Ocean - 355-202 | ecosystem: Environmental > Aquatic > Marine > Hydrothermal vents | place: Atlantic Ocean: Mid...
ATTTTTATTTTTTGAAATAGTTTTCTTCCCTTTACTTGTTTTTAGGTTATTTTTATTTTTTGAAATAGTTTTCTTCCCTTTACTTGTTTTTAGGTTATTTTTATTTTTTGAAATAGTTTTCTTCCCTTTACTTGTTTTTAGGTTATTTTTATTTTTTGAAATAGTTTTCTTCCCTGCACTTGTTTTTAGGTTATTTTTATTTTTGGCAATAGTTTTTTCACCTATACCTTTTACATTAGCCAAGTCATTAATACTTGCAAAGGGACCATTTGCTTTACGATAGGTAACAATTGCCTGCGCTTTTTTTAAGCCTATACCTTTTAAAGACTCCGACATTTCCTGAGCGCTCGCCCTATTGATATCAACAGGTGCCGCAAAAATATTAAATGACACTAACAGTAAAGCCCATAATAATTGTTTCATGCACAATCTCCATCTATATAGTTAAATTGTGATTATAGTTCAAAGTTAGCGCTTAGCAAGCTAGAGGATAAGATATGTGGCAATTTTTTAGAAATATTGACACAAATACATTGATGCAGAGAACTTAACATTAAAAGCAGTGTGGAAAAATTGATATAAGATTTGATGAAATAAAACTAGAAATTAAAGAGCATAGATTATGTGATGTGATGTGATGTGATGTGCTTTGCTTTGTATCTCTGTAAATCCAACTAAATTCTGCTTAAAACTGTTATCAGAATAAAAAAATAATTCGAACAAAGTTGAAGTAACTGTTTATATATCTCCTTATATTTTTTGTATAAAAAATGTATTTGTGTAGAAAATCACAAATAAGCTAATTTTTTTGTACTAAACTTCTCTCAAGCTTAAAATAAAAAGCTTATTTTTCATTAGGATAAATCAAGCATTATGAAACACTTTAGCGAAAACAAGTCAGGTTTTACTCTAATAGAATTAATGGTTACCGTAGCAATTGCCGGTATTTTGTTAAGTATTGGTATCCCTAGTTTTAAAGAATCAATAAGGAGCGGTCGGTTAACAACAACGGCTAATGAATTGATCTCAGCATTGAACTTAAGCAAAAGTGAAGCGATTAAACGTGGTGTACAAGTCACTATGAGGCGTAAAGGTGCCACTTCAAAACACTGGGAAGATGGCTGGGATGTTTTTGTCGATAGTGATGGCAGTAATGCCTTTAATGATGATGGTGATGGCACATTATGTGAAACTAATGCTGATGGCTCACCGAAAGAAGATTGTTTATTAAGAACTTATGATGCATTATCAACCGGTTTGACTTTAATATCAGGGGCCAGTTCATATAAAGATTATGCTGCCTATTTACCTACGGGGATGAGTAAAGGCGGTGTTGGGGATACATTTCACCTATGCCAAAATAACGATATTCCTAGTTCAAGAGAAATTATTCTTAATTCTATAGGCAGAGCTTATGTCAAATCTCCAGGCACCGCTTGTTCATAACATTGAGTGATTTATCTATGAGACACAAAATAAAAAAAACAGGCTTTACCTTAATAGAAGTGCTCATCGCTATGGTAGTACTCGCAGTTGGCTTATTAGGCTTAGCTGGCTTACAAGCAAGCAGTCTAAAAAACAATCAAAGCGCCTATAACCGTAGCCAAGCAACTCAGCTTGCTTATGATATTGCTGATAGAATGCGTGCTAACGCAGCACCGGACCCAGCATCAGGAACGCCTTCGGCTCCTTATGGCTTTGCAGCAAAGTACTTAACTACCTTTATGGCACCTACAGCCGCAACCATTCAGGCTGACTGCAATACTGTTACAACGACTTGTACACCCACAAATATAGCTGAAAATGATTTATTCGAATGGAATGCGGCAATAAGTCAAGCTTTACCAACTGGCGCGGTAGGCAGCATTGCTGTGGTTGGCGGTGTTTATACCGTCACCATCAATTGGGATGATAACCGAGATGGCAGTGTGGATGCCGGTGACCCCAGCTTCCAAACGAGTTTTCAATTATGATAAAGCAACATAAGCAACAAGGTATGACCTTGATTGAGATTATGATCAGTTTATTGATTGGCGTCTTTTTAATCGGTGGTGTACTGCAAATTTTTATTAATACGCGGCAAACTTACCGTATGCAAGAGAACTTATCCCGAATGCAGGAAAATGGTCGTTTTGCCTTGAGTTTTCTCAGTAATGATATTCGCATGGCGGACTTTCGGGAGTGCCCAACCGTGCCTCGTGTTGCGACAGCAGTTATAGGCGCTAATGATAGTGGGCTGAATGGTTCTGACACAGTAACGGTTACTTGGCAGGATAACATATGTGCTACACCCATAAATACTCAAACAAGAACTTTTAGCATTCTAGCGGGAGCAAGTGGTCAACCCGCCTTATTTTCAAATGATGGTGTTGTAAATAATGAGCTAATTGAAGGTATAGAGAATATGCAAATTCTCTATGGTGAGGATACTGATTTGCCCGTTGATGGTACGCCAAATTATTATGTTCCTGCGGACCAGGTAGTTGATATGGGTAAAGTGGTTAGCATTAGAGTTAGTCTATTAGTGCGCTCTATTGATGATAATTTAACGACAGCGCCCCGAGCCTATCATTACCCGTTGCCATCATCTGCTGCTACAACGCCAGCAGACAGACGCCTAAGAAGAATTTTTACCTCCACGATTGCCCTGCGTAATCGATTACCTTAAAGGAGCGAAACTATGTTTACCCTATCGACACCACTTAAGCAAGAATCGGGTGTGGTCTTAGTGATTAGTTTAGTGATGTTGCTGCTATTAACCTTAATTGGTATCACCTCTGTGCAAACAACTAGTCTGGATGAAAAAATGGCAGGTAATATGCGCGATCAGAATATAGCTTTTCAGGCTGCAGAAGCTGCTTTACGTGATGCGGAGGCTGATATTAATAGCACACGTATTTCAGGCGTTACCACTTTTGATGCATTATGTACTAATGGGCTGTGCTACAACGGTGGTGCTGATATTCCTTCAATTTGGACTGATGCAACTAAAGTAGCTAATGCAGTTTCTTATGGCGCTTATACAGGTGCCGCAGCAATTGCAGGTCTTGCCGCACAACCAAAATACCTTATTGTAGGGACTAGAATATGGCCAGCGGGGGCAACTAGTTGGAAGTACCTTTATAGCATTACCGCCTTTGCTCAAGGAGCGCGAGGTACGACAAAAATAATCTTGCATGAAGTTTATACGCCTTAGTTACAAAGGGTATTGATTGCTATTGAATCGGAGAGTTAAGATGCAAAATAAAATAAAATTAAATCCATCTGGGATAACCGCGTTATATTTATTGACAGGCTATACGGCAGCAGTCATAGCAGCACCTATTGCCATTCATCAGTCCCCTTTGTTTTTAAGCACTGCAGAAAAAGCCAATGTACTGGTTGTTCTTGATAATTCAAATAGTATGGATGAAGCGGCAAATGGTTCGGCGGTTGGGAGTGATGATCCTAATAGTAAATCAGAAATCGCTCGTACTGCAGTCAATAATCTGGTGTCCTCCTATACAGGTAAGATTAATATGGGATTGATGGCGTATCAGCAGGCTGGAATAATTATTCAAAATCTTGATAACTCTTCTTATGATATCAGTTATGACCCCGCAAACTATAATCCTAGCTTTACAGGCGCTAGAGACTCGATAACTAAACGCTATCGCGCAGAAAAAGCAGATGATCCAGGAAATTATGTTTACTATAATATTGCGTTGCCTTTTTATCACAGCGGCGGGTCGCTAGGTAATACACAATACTGCTACTCAACAACGGCAAATGCTTTTAATAATGGAGAGACTCCACCAACTTATGATTCTAGTGGGAATGTTATCGCATTTAATGGTCCGTGGGATACTTATCAGTGCTACGGGCATAAAGGGGGGACTTCAGATGGCTTATCAGCTGGCGCGGGTTATACTTCATATATGGGCTCAGGCGGTTTTTATCCAACTGACAGTGATTTAGCGCAGGGTATTAGCGATTTTGGGTCTCGCATGTCGAGCGAACAAATTGGTGTCGCATGGTTTTCTAATCAATCGCCAGGCCGTGGTTTTTTGCATATCCCTCTCTCTGATCTTGATACTGTTCAGGCAAACAAACTTTACACAAAGTTAGGCGTTTCTCAGTTTAGTAATAATCAGCCGACTAATGATAGTTTCCCACTACAAAATGCAGGGTTAACGCCTTTAGAAGGCACACTAATGACAGCAAGGACTTATTTTTCCGGAGGAACCTTGACTGCTAGTGAGGGCGGGCCTGCTCCGGCATTACCACAATCCTGTGGGCATGACTTCATTGCTTTATTGACCGATGGATTACCTTCAACAGACGCTTCAGGCCAAGCAATAAGCAGTATCCCAACCGCATTAAGTGATGTTGCTGCTGTTGCCGCATCGCTAAATACTGATGGCGTAGAAACTTACATGATTGGCTTTGCTCTCCCAACAGGAACGAATCCAACTAGCTTGGATACTATTGCCGCAGCGGGAGGAACGGGGACAGCTTTTTTAGCTGATGATCCCGCCTCATTGCAAGCTGCCTTTGATAGTATCTTTTTAGATATTCTTGCAAAAACAGGTGCATCATCATCAGCGGCAACTAACTCAACCTCTCTATCGGCTAATAGTTTTATCTATCAAGCGCGATTTAATAGTGGTGATTGGAATGGCCAGTTATTAGCAAAATCTATTTCTCTAAGTGGTGTTATTGACCCCTTACCAGCATGGGATGCTGCCGTGCAGCTGAATGCTAAATTACCTAATGACCGGGTTATCTTAACCTATGGCAGAGATACTAACGATGGTATTCCCTTTCGTTGGAGTAACATCAATGGATTGATCGATAGTACTGCAAAGGATGCTTTAAATATAGATCCTATATCACTTAGCCCAGATGCATTGGGAGCTGATCGTGTTGATTATATACGCGGCGGTACAGGGGGTAGCTCTGCAGGTGTATTTAGAAGTAACCGAGTTGGTAAGCTAGGCGATATTATTAATTCTACGCCTCAATATGTAGGCGCGCCAAGTGCAGGGTACAATGATATCGGTATGTCAGGATATACTGCCTTTGTAGGAAGTCAATCAGCACGCACACCTATTTTATACAGCGGAGCTAACGATGGCATGTTACATGGCTTTGATGCAGGTACTGGTGAAGAACTTTTAGCCTATATTCCACGTACTATCTACCCTATAATCAATCAATTAACCGCTCCAGGTTATGGCACGCTGTCTTTTGCTCATCATTATTTTGTGGATGGCGCACCGATGGTTGCTGATGCTGATGTCAGTGGGTGGAAAACAATTCTTGCAGGGGGATTAAATGCCGGGGGACAAGGTATCTATGCTTTAGATATATCTGACCCCAGCACTTTTACAGAAAGCGCTGCTGCGAACATTGTACTCTGGGAATTTAGTGATGAGGATGATGCTGATTTAGGGTATACCTTTATCCAGCCCACAACGAATGCTTTTACCAATCAATCCGCACAAATTGCAAAAATGGCAAATGATAAATGGGCATTGATTATCGGTAATGGTTATAACAATACTGACGCCGATGGTCATGCGAGTACGACAGGGAATGCTTATCTTTATGTCCTGTTTATTGAAGAAGGTATTGATGGGAGCTGGAGTACAGGGGACTATATAAAAATTGATACCGGTGAAGGTTCTGTTGGCACTCCCAATGGCTTAGCAACACCAACTCCTATAGACGCAGATGGTGATGGGGATATTGATCGAATTTATGCAGGTGATTTGCGGGGTAACTTATGGGTTTTTGATGTCTCAGATGCGAGCACTGGAAACTGGAAAATTGCTATTCCTGGTAATAAACCCTTATTTACAGCGAAAGATAGTGGTGGAAACAATCAAGTAATCACCACGGCGCCGTTAGTGACTAAACATCCGGAAGGTGGCTATATGGTTGCTTTTGGCACAGGGAAGTACATAGAGGTTAGTGATTTATCGGATGTCAGCGAACAAACAGTTTATGGCATTAGAGATGATGCGCTAGACGTGTTGGCCAGTCAGGTTTCAGACCGCTCTGACTTGGTTGAACAAACGGTACTTAGTACCGTCACGTCAGGTAGTAATAGCCTTAGAATAACAAGTCAGGAAACAGTCGATTATGTTTCGAAAAAAGGCTGGTTTATGGACTTACCAGAGTCAGGTGAGCGGATTAGTATTAATCCAATTATGCGCGAAGGTCGCTTCGTTTTTGTTTCACGAACTCCCTCAGCAACAGTATGTTCGGCAGGTGGATCAAGCTGGACGATGGAGTTTGATTACTTAACGGGAGGGCGGCTTAATATTTCACCCTTTGATGCTAATGATGATGGTTTTATAAATCACAGTGATTTTCAAACAATTATAGTATCAGGGTCTTCCATTACAGTTCCAGCGACTGGGATTAGAGATGATAATGCGGGAATGATTGCTACGCCCACTGTGATAGAAACAGACAATCCTAATGAGGAATTTAAGGTACTATCAGATAGCAATGGTACCGTTAAAACTCTTTTAGAAAGTGCTGGTAATCGTTCAGGCCGTCTCTCTTGGAAAGAAATTCGTTAAATTTTGAGGATATATTTATGAGTCGCAAACAATTATTTTTATTATTTTCTATTATAAGCATGTCACCTAATCTTCTTGCTGTTACAGCCAACTTGACTTTTGCACCCCAGCGCTCGAGTTCTGAAAATCAAGTGAATATGGTAAAAAAAGTAGATAGTCAATACGGGCTATCGGGGATAATTACTCGCTATCAAAAAGAAGAATCTCTTATTTTTATTGATGAGGTGAGTTACACATTTGAGCATATAAATCGATTAGCTGGCGCAGCTTTTAGTATTGGCCAGAAAATTCATTATAACGTTGAGTACCGACCTTCTGAAAAAATAGGTCGCATTACACGCATTTGGTGATAATTCAGGTAACTCAGTTATGTGACTGCTTTTGAAGGTTGAGTGAATGGCAGTAAGCCCCTTTCTTTAGCGTTCCCATATAGCTAAATTGGCTACCAGAAGTACATGATAGTTGGGGAATATATTAAAAATGAAAAAAATGAAAAAGTTAAGTAAAAATGGTTTCACCTTAATAGAGCTAATGATCGTAGTTGCTATTGTCGGTATATTGGCGGGTATTGCTTATCCCAGCTACCAAGAGAGTGTACTAAAGTCGCGTCGTGCCGATGCGAAAGGGGCACTCTTGAATCAAGCTAATATAATGGAGCGACATTTTACTGAGGCGAATACCTACGTCAGCGCACCAGCGCCTACCAATACGGACTATTATAATTTAGCCATTGCCGCTGCTACAGCAACGGCTTATACCTTAAGTGCTGCCCCCCAGGGTGCGCAAGCGAGTGATAGCTGTGGGACGCTAGGCATTAATCAAACAGGCACTAAAACCGCGTCAGTGGCTGGGTGCTGGTAGTGGCGAATAAGTGTTATTTTCTTTGAATGATAGGTACAGCACAGGTCTAAAAGCCCTCTTCAGAGGATATAGGTATCTAGACTTTCATTTGAAGTTGGTGCGTGCCTGGTAAACCGAAAGATACGCTTAACTGATTTTTCTAGGATAAAGCAGAGCTTTCCCGCTCTGCTTTTTTATATTGAAAATACAAGAGAAATATTAAGCTTCATAGCGTTCAATCAACGCTTGGTAATAGTTTACTGACTCCGTTTTACCTCGTTTTAAAGCACCTTTTTGGAAGATACGCGCTTTTTTTAGTAACATATTTTGTGCTGCCGTTTTGTTTTTATTGCTTAAATCAGACTGCCTAAGTAGCTTATCTAGGGACTGTATTCGGAAGCGATCCATACCCCAGTATTGATGCGACAGCTGATCTTTATGACCGCCATATTTATTAATTAAAGCTTGTTCTAAAAATAATACGGGGTACTTAGCACTAATGCGTAGCCATAAATCATAATCTTCACATGCAGGCAGGGTTTCATCAAATAGGCCGACATCATCAAAAACTGAGCGGTGTATTAAGGTTGAGGAGGGGGATATTGCACATAAAGGTAGACAGTGTGTAAAAATCCAACCGCCAGTCTTTTTATACTTACCCATGGCATTGACTCTTATACCATTACGAATCCATATTTCTTCAGTGTGACAGAGTTTTATTTCAGGTGCTTGTTGTAATGCTTTTATTTGTCTTTCTAGCTTCTCTATAAACCAGGTATCATCAGAATCTAATAATGCAATCCACTCTCCTTTTGCATGTCGTATTCCCTTATTTCTGGCAGCACTGACACCTTGATTTTCTTGATAAATATACTGTACTTGCGGAAATTCAGCTTTGATCATTTCAGCGCTAGTATCCGTTGAACCATCGTCAATGACAATAATCTCATCAGGTAATAAGCTTTGTTGTAAAACGGAGTCTAATGCACGTTTGAGTGTCGCTTGTCGGTTAAAGGTGGGGATAATAAGGGAAATTGTCATAGATAGAGGGCCAAAAATATATAGTGCAGCATGCAGCTGTGAAGCCAAAACCCTACGTCATACTGCTGGATATTATTAAACTCTTGCTCCTAAGGAATTAACCTTAAAAATATATCCGGTAGTACTGCAGTACTGCTCAGTAGATTCGTATCATTATTTTAACATTTATAGTTGGCGTTTCAGAAGGGTGGGTAGAACGTTTACTAGTGAACCCCAGTATTCTGCATAAGGATGGTGGCTCTTATTACACACCTAAAAATAGGCGCCTCATTCTGTCCTCACCCGACAGAAAGGGTAAATTAATTTATTAGGTCTTTCGTCCTTAGTCAACTGATAGCGCTATAAAGTTTAGGGTTTTTATCAAAAGTTCCTACCTAAGGGTTGAAAAAGGGCACTTTTAGCGCAAGTGTTGCCGTTAGAAATGAAGAGTGGCAGAAAATAGTTCAGAGTTCAGCGCAGGTTCAATTTTACATAATTTTCATTAATGCGTTATATGCCTTAAAGAAATAAGGGATATAACGTATTTGTGGCTAGAAATGCTCTTAAAATCATTGATTTTGTTAATTTTTTAAAAGGCAAAACAATTAATTAAAGCAGTTACTATGCCAAAAGTAGCGACAAATTGTCGCGCGTCAAAATGACACATTTTCAGGTGCAAAGAATACGCATAAACTAAGTCCAACTTTGAATGCGTTCCCTTTCTAGGTTATCAGAGCTACTTCCTTCCTCTAATGCGGCTTCTGGCCGCATTTTTTTTTAAGGACACCGCTATGCAACGTACCTATTTTTTCCCTAATGCCCCCACGACTTCCTCCTATCAAGAGCGTTATAAGCATATTGCTTATCACGAAGCGGGTCATGCCGCTGCTATTTATATTCGTAATCGTGGGCTGCAGTTACCACCGATCTACTTTGCAATAACCTTTAATCGCCACGAGTGCGCGGAAGCCTCTTTTTTTGCCAAAATTGAAGGCGGGCGCTTAATTGATAATTTACCCGTTGCTGAAATTGAAAATACTCATTTAAATTTTGGCGCAGAAAAACAAAGCTTACAGCAAGCTTATGAAGCCGATGTTATTAACTTACTCGTAGGTCCTTTAGCAGAAGCTAAATTTGTTGCGCTACGTGATGATGAAGTATTTAATCCACAGCTAGTGAATATTAAGGCTTTAAATAATTACGGTGGGCACTCTGACTTAGAGCAAGCCTATGCTTATTTGGCGTATTTTATTGGTGATGCGAGAGAGCGAGAATTAAAAATAGAATACCTTTTTATAAGTGCGTTTCAATTTGTTAACCAGCCTAAAAATTGGCGGAGCATCGAGCATTTTGCTAACTATATTTTAAGTAACGGACAAGCTAATATTTCATGTGAAGAGGTCAGTCGTGTTTTTGATGAGCTGGTGGCAAATTGATTGTTCGTTTGATGCGTATCTGAGATATTATTAGATAAAACGGCTAAAACCACCGAAGGCTAGAGTATCAATTTCAGTACGTAATAAATTCAAAATGTCTTTGCCTGTTGCTGGTGCGGACTCCGTTAAATCCAGTTTTTTTTCTCCCGCTATCAGTACTCTTTTATTCAATAAACTTTGCAACTGCATTTTTTCGTGACTGCTAAAGCGCCATTGGCTAATCAGCTCTGTATATTCTGTTATATCTGTCCTTTGAACTAGGCTCGCTAATTGGCTTAGTTGCTGGCAGTAGCTATCAATAATCGGTAGTGCATTTTTAATCCATTCGCTAACCTGAGCGGGTTTAACTTGTGTGCTGCTATGCTCTTCATTATCGGAAATAACCTTAATACAGTGAATTAATTCACTGGAACTAAAGCGGATGGCTGTTTCGTAGAAGGCAGAGGCTTCCATTTCATAAAGCGTATCAGTAGAGTAATTTAATTGTGCTTGGCTCACTGTGGTGATCTGTTGTGTTGCGCAAGGTGGAAAACTAACTAATTGTGGATAAAAACTACGTTCGCTGTCATGATCAATAATTTTGTGTGCAGCAAATACTTTACCTAAAGCATAGTCTCTATGTCCGGCAATACCGATATTTAGCATGAGGGGCAAAGAGACGGCAGGAAATAAAGCTAAGGTATAGCCTACACCGGCAGCCATTGCTGCTTTTCCTAAGCCTGTTACTGTGAGCGTGATATGTGTGCCTCGATAAATAGTGAAGGCACTTACCGATAGTTCTTTTTTTAATTTAAAGTGCTCAATTAAGGGCTTGGCTTCACAAGGTAAGGCAACAAAAAAGTAACAGGAAGGTTGGGGCATCATGTTAGCAATATCAGATAAATCCGTGCTTACTAATAGCTATAAATAAAATATAGCCAAAACAGGCTAAAGCGCCGACAAAATAACTCCAGCGTTTCATACCTGTATTACGCATAGCTAGTACACCCAGACCGATATAAACCAATAAAATAATAATTTTACTGATAATCCAGCCATACTCTCCCGCTAACCAATTGCCTTGAAAAACCAAAGTTAATCCTGTCAGTATTAAAAGTGTATCGATAATATGGGGAGCAATTTTAGCTATTTTGGCTTGTAATAGAGCCGGCTTAAATTCTGCCAACATAATACGGGAAATAAAACCACTGACCGATAATATAGCGAATAGCATATGTATTGATTTAATCATTATTCTTCCTTTCGTTTTAGGGGAGCTACGCACACTAGGTCAGTGTACGTAGTAAAGCATACCAAGCTTATTTCATTTTATTATATAGCCAAGAAAATCCATCTTTTATTAGAGCAAACATTTTAGGAAAAAATTCTCTTCTTAATTTACCACCAATAAAAGCAAGACTATTTAAGCTGAAGCCAGAAATGACTTTTAAAGCGCGTTGACAAGGTGAACCAGGATCACAAAACCATGGGTTATTGATAAACCACATTTCTTTTATAGAAATAATCCACATAAAAGCAAATGAAGCGCCCATACCTGCACCCGCAACCATAATTAATGAGGCAAACATGGGGTGTAACTTTGTTAGCCACCAAGATAATATATCAACAATAAGAAACGCATACGGCATACCGATGGCGATGCTTTTATACTGGCTTGATGCGGTGGTTGAGAAGCTAAAAATAAGCCCAACAAACATAAAAATAAAACTGATACCAAATAAATGGATATGGGAAACGCGTGTTAATGAGGAGAACGTTGCGCCTTCATCTTCTTTAGTCACTTCTTCTATATTTTCATATTTAGTAAAATCTGGAATGCCTGACGCACCTTCGTTATGACACATAACACATTTTTTATCGATGATTTTATCAATTTTTAAATTGGTGAATTCATCTTCATCTGCACCATCACGCACCCACTGCATAATTTTAAAGTTCTCTTGCTCGGTTGCTTTGTCTTTCATGGAGCCTGTTAGTTTCTTTTCTAACACAGTTCCAGAGCGGTTACCGTAGTAACTATATACGATATCATCTATAGATAAGCCAAATTTTCCATCAGCCATGCCGTGGGTAAATAAAATTTGAATTAAGGCAAAAATATAACCAATAGCCACAGTCGTTAAGTAGCCAGTAAAAAGCACTTTTACAGGCGTATCAAGTTCACTCAAGGTGATTTTAAAGTTAGTCATAGCCGGATAGGTCGTTTTGTATATTAGAAAACTCTATTTTAGCTTATATATAGAATTTCAGCTAAAATTCATTGTCTTATCTGAGTTATAATTTATTTTAACAGTAACTAAAATGCGTGATCAGCAGGGAATGCCAGTATAATATCGCTTAATGACAAGCAATACTTTTTTACGAATATAGGTGTAATAACAATGATGACAATGGATGATAGAGATGGCAAAATTTGGATGGATGGCGAATGGGTCGAGTGGCGCGATGCGAAAGTTCATGTTTTGACCCATACTTTGCATTATGGTGCTGGAGTGTTTGAGGGTTTAAGAGCCTACCATACCGATCAAGGGCCTGCTATTTTCAAGCTAGAAGAGCATACTGATCGTCTATTTCGTTCGGCACACATCATGAATATGACACTTCCTTTTGCTAAAGAAGAGATTAATCAGGCGCATAGGGATGCGATTAGTAAAAACAACTTAGATAGTGCCTATATCCGTTCTATGTGCTTTTATGGCTCTGAAGGCATGGGCTTACGCGCTGATAATCTTAAAGTTCATGTTATGATTGCAGCGTGGAATTGGGGCGCTTATTTAGGTGCAGAAAGCATGGAAAAAGGCATCCGTATCAGAACCTCCTCTTATACTCGTAATCATATCAATAGCACGATGTGTAAGGCTAAAGCCAATGGTAATTACATCAATTCTATTTTAGCTTTACAAGAAGCTTTATCTGCTGGCTACGATGAAGCGTTATTACTTGATCATCAAGGTTTTGTTGCTGAGGGTAGTGGTGAGAATTTATTTATCGTGCGTAATGGTATTCTTTATACACCCGAAACAACGTCAGCATTAGAAGGTATTACTCGTGATACTATCTTGACAATCGCTAAAGAGCAAGGCATAGAAGTTAAAGAAAAAAACATTACTCGTGATGAAGTGTATGTTGCTGATGAAGCCTTTTTTACGGGCTCTGCAGCGGAGGTGACCCCCATTCGTGAATACGATGATCGTAAAATCGGTTCAGGGTCACGTGGTCCTGTGACTGAAAAAATTCAAACTTTATATTTTGATTATGTGCATGGTCGTCGCTCTGACCATGAAGAGTGGCTGGCGCGAATTAAATAAAGTATAGGGGGTACACAGAAAGCACAGAGAAAAACATAATTTCTGTGCTTTCTATAGTTGTAATTTTATTTAAAGCCCATACTGCTGCTGATACGCTTTAATGGTTTCGATATTTATTTTGTAAGCATCATCATTCTCAATAAATTCAATAATATGCTCTAAAGCAATAATTGAAACCACTGGCATATCAAAGCGGTCACTTACTTCTTGTATTGCCGAAATATCATTTTTACCTTTTTCTTGGCGGTCTAGCGCAATTAATACGCCTGCGGGTGTTGCACCTGCATCGTTAATAATCACGACTGACTCACGAACTGAAGTTCCTGCAGTAATCACATCATCCAAAATCAATACATTGCCTTTTAAAGGCGCACCCACTAAATTTCCGCCTTCGCCATGATCTTTTACTTCTTTACGATTAAAAGCAAAGGGAATGTCGCTGTCTTGCCTATGTGCATAAGCAATAGAAGTCGTACAAACTAAAGGAATACCTTTATAAGCTGGGCCATATAAAATATCGACTTTTATTTTTGCATGAATGAGTGCTTGAGCGTAAAACTCACCTAATTTCGCTAATTGAGCGCCGGTGTTGAATAAGCCAGTATTAAAAAAAT
>Ga0256840_1003107_pt1 | contig 13784 bp, 14 predicted proteins | sample 355202metaG_FD_185969 | JGI IMG/M metagenome (GOLD analysis project Ga0256840, IMG submission 185969) | Hydrothermal vent microbial communities from Mid Atlantic Ridge, Atlantic Ocean - 355-202 | ecosystem: Environmental > Aquatic > Marine > Hydrothermal vents | place: Atlantic Ocean: Mid...
AGAATATATGCGCATCGTCCTGGGTAAACCCCCTGACCCGCATGAGACCATGGAGGGTGCCGGTGCGTTCATATCGATAGACTGTCCCAAGTTCACACCAGCGCAAGGGCAGCTCTCTGTAACTGCGTCTTCTGGAGTTGTATATTGCTATGTGAAAGGGGCAGTTCATGGGCTTTAGCTGGTACGCAACCTCATCTATCTCCATGGGGGCATACATGTTCTCCGAATAGAAATCCAGGTGTCCGCTGGTCTTCCATAGTTCACGCTTGGCAATATGCGGGGTGAACAGGAGGCTGTAGCCGCGGCTTGTGTGCTCCTCTCTCCAGAAATCCTCTATGAGCTTACGAATTGTTGCGCCTCGTGGATGCCAAAGTATCAGGCCTGGGCCAACTTCCTCCTGGATGGAAAAGAGTTCCAACTCCTTGCCGATCCGCCGGTGATCCCGCCTCTTGGCCTCCTCAAGCCTTTCAAGATACTGTTTTAGCTCATCCTTGCTGAAAAAGGCTGTGCCATAGATGCGCTGCAGCATCTCCCTGTTTTCATCTCCACGCCAGTGAGCACCCGCAACGCTGGTGAGCCGGAACGCCTTTATCTTTCCAGTATCTGGCAGATGAGGCCCACGGCAAAGGTCCTTGAATTCATCCTGCTGGTAGAGGGAGACCTGAGTCTCTCCTTCCTGTTCCAGATCCTGTATGAGCTCTACCTTGTAGTCTTCGCCCTGATCTGCGAAAAATTTCCTGGCCTCCTGGGCCGGCAACTCTACTCTCTGGATGCGGATGGCCTTTTTGGCCAGCTCCTTCATCCTCTTTTCGATCTTTTTGAGATCATCAGGAGTGAATGGCTCGGCTACTGCGAAATCGTAATAGAACCCCTGTTCTATTGCCGGTCCAATAGCGACTTTTGCCTCAGGAAAGAGTGATTTGACCGCCTGCGCCAACAGATGGCTTGCAGAGTGACGTAATACCTCCAGGGCCTCTTCATCCCCGTAAAACACAGGTTCCAGGATGCAGTCATCTTGCAGGGTAGTTGAGAGATCCTTGAGCTTACCGTTTATCTTTGCAAGGATCAGGTTCTTTCGCTGTTTCTTGGTCAGGATATCAGCCAGCACATCTGCTGCAGAACGGCCTGCTGCGATCTCCTTTCGGCCATGTTCCGGTATATCTACCTTGATCTTTTTTTCCGCCTGGCGGCCCTGATTTTCATCACTCATGATATCTGTTCCATTTTTGCGTGGAGTTTGGCACTGCCTCTACAGGATTATTCTCAAAAATTAGCAAAAAAGGCATCTGTCGGCAGGATCATCTCCTTGAACCAATCAGATGCCCAATTGTTAATGATATCGTTGTGCAAAGTAAACCAAAAAAGTAAAGAGATAATAAATGGTAGGCGCGGGCGGGATCGAACCGCCGACTTCTACCGCGTCAAGGTAGCGCTCTCCCCCTGAGCTACGCGCCTCCAGTAATGCTGTATGTGCAGGAGTTTTGATAACAATATTTGCTGAATGTGTCAAGAACCCAGAAAATTAGGGACAGGCGAATTTTTTAAGAAGCCATATCAATAGTCCGATTCTTCATATAGGACAGGAACTGCCGAAAAAAATTCTCTTGTTTTATGAATGGCAAGACATAGAAGACATAAAGGAGCTCCAGAGACTTATGCCCCGTATCCCACGAATACTGATATCAGGTGAGCCCGCTGTTTATCATGTGATGTCAAAGACCGCTCTGGATGGCTTCGTTCTTGGTGATCAGGAGAAAGATTTTCTGCTGGAGCTAATCAAGCAGATGAGTCGGGTCTTTTTTGTTGAGGTGTTGGGATTTTGTATCATGGGCAATCATTTCCACCTGTTGGTAAGGATGTTGCCCGAACATTACTTTAACGATCAGGAGGTACTAAGGCGTTTTGGCATCTATTATGGCCCTGATATCAAGCCGGTAATGACAGATGAAAAGCTCCAGTCATTCAGACAGAAGTGGTCCAGCCTGTCTGAATATATGCGTGAGATCAAACAGAGATTTGCTCGATTTTACAACAAAAAGCATGATCGAACCGGTTATTTCTGGGGAGATCGGTTCAAGAGTGTAATTGTTGAAAACGGTGATACAGTGATAAACTGTCTGGCCTACATCGACCTGAATCCTGTGCGGGCAGGGCTTTGCAGCAAGCCGGAGGAGTACCGTTGGTCTTCCATTGGTTATCATTTTTATAATGGTATGAGTGACAGTTTTCTTTCACTGGATTTTGGCTTACAGGAATTCGGGGAATTGCCAGAATCAGTCCGTTTGGCCAGATACAGGAGGTATCTGTATGAGAAGGCTGAACTGTCATGGGAAGAAGGGGGGCCAGAAAGCAATGTTTTCCCCCTACCGGACAATCGTTTTTTGCGGCGAACACGATATTTCACTGACAGCATGATCATAGGCACAAAAGAGTTTGTTGCCTACTGTTTCAAGAGGTTTCGACACAGCTTTCCTTGCAAGAAGGAGAAGATACCTGTGCCTGTTAAAGGGTTGCAGGGAGTTTATTCATTGAAAAGATTTTCTGAATAGCCTTGGTGTGACGGATCTGTAAAATTTCATCCATATTTTCTGGAGGTTTATCACCTATCTAAAAATTTGTGCATCCAGCAAGGGCATGTCTCTCCCAAGCTCGCCCAAATTGTCAAGCTTTGAAAGATGACTATTAGAGTCCTTTTTTCTATGTCCTGCACTGTTTTTTAACCCGCTTTTTTATCAATGTAGCAAAACCTTATCTGTGTCGTTGATTCTCCATCCCTCTTGGTAACATTAGTAGCATTTTCTCCTTGCTTCCTGTTCAGTTTTTCACCTGTCCCTCATAGTGTAATAACAGCACATTTTCCGCACTTTCTAATTTTTCGCCTGTCCCTGTTTTTGCTGTGGCGTTGAGCAGGAATCTGTTTAGATTAATTTACAGGGTTTTGTGGGCGGATTGAGCGAGTCGGTTTCTAATAGGGAACGAACAATGTCAAAAGACAGACAGAAAAGGGTGACGATATGATTTCTGAGAGGCTGATCAACAGGATTTTCGAGGCGGCAAGTATCCAGCGCTGGAATGATCATATACGGCCGGTTGAGCTGACGGAACTGGATAAACAGGCCCATAAGATGATAATCGCCTGGATGCTGGCAAAGCATCAGGAAGAATCCTGGGAGATCGATTGGACCAGGCTGATGGAGGCAGGACTGTTTGAGTTCCTTCACCGGGTTGTTTTAACAGATATAAAACCACCTGTTTTTCACTATCTCATGAAAAAGGCTGGCCCGCAGCTCAATACATATGTCCTGTCCGAGCTTGAGGAGGAACTGTCTCCAATTTGCAGCCCTGGCAATGGCAGGCCATTGTATGAGCTCATGGAGGAATATCTGTTCAATCCTGAATATTCTAAAAAGGAGCGTTATATCCTGAATGCAGCCCATTACCTTGCTACTAAATGGGAGTTTGAGATGGTATATCATGCCTATCCAAATATGTATGGCATCCAGGAGACAAAACAGGAGATAGATGACAAAATAGAGGATTATTACCAGCTTATCGGTGTTCAGAAGATCCTCCTGGGTGGCAAAAGTCATCACTTCATCGATCTCATCAGTCAGCTCAGATTTCAGAAACGGTGGTCACGCACACCCCGCATTCCGCATACCACGGTCCTTGGTCATATGCTGGTGGTTGCCCTTCTCACTTATCTTAGCCTTGCCCATCTCGCCATCCGTCCAGGCCCCATAAGGTTGTACAACGATTTTTACACTGCCCTTATTCACGATCTGCCAGAGGTGTACACCAGGGATATCATTTCGCCTATCAAACATGAAGTGGAGGGGTTGGATCAGGTGATTTTGGAGTATGAAAAGAGAAAACTCGAGGACAAGATTCTCCCTCTCCTGCCAGATGAATGGCATAAGGAGATGGTCTATTTCCTCTATGATCAGTTTGAGGATAGGTACGTCCAGGATAGGAAGGTTGTAATCTGCAAGGGTGGCGGTATCCCCCAGGATAAACAGGCTGATGATTATATGCCTGTGGATGGGCGGTTGATAAAGGTGGCAGACGACCTGTCTGCATTTTGGGAGGCAGGGCTTTCCATTGCCCATGGTATAAAGTCTCCCAATCTTCGGGATGCCCTGGATCGTCTGGAGAATAAATATCAGAACAATAAAGAGATTGCACCTCTCTTTAACAGGAATCTGTTTGAAAGAATAGGAGATTTGTAATCCAAGAATAGCTGCCCTAGAGATAAAGATAAACAGGAAGCAGGGCACTTGTGATAAAAAGATTGAAAAAAGGAGATAGCAGCAGGGAGATGGCAACAGGACAGGGCAAAGGCCGAACCCGGCGAGAGAATCAGAACCAGGACTGGATAGACAAACAGAAACAGCCAAAGGAAACAGGGGCTGCCATGAGCAATTTCAGACTCTTTGCAGTGGCCCCTCCCGGTCTGGAATCCATTGTAAAATCTGAGTTGCAGGATCTTGGCATCTCTGGCAGGAAAGTGGCTGGAGGGGTAGAATTCTCCGGCGGACTTTTTCATTTGTGCCAGGCAAATCTTTGGCTTAGAACAGCATCGAGGGTATTGTTGAGGCTCGGATCTTTTCGGCTTACATCCCTGGAGCAGGCAGCCGAAAGGTTTAGCCGGTATCCTTGGGAGATATATCTGCGGCCATCAAGGCCGATACGGTTTAGGATCACCTGTCACAAATCGAAGATTTTTCATTCAGGCGCACTGGAAGAGCGGCTGATCAAGGGAATTCAGGTGCGGCTTGGCAAAAAGATTAAAGTGGCTCGAATGAGCGATGCCAGATCAGACGATCCCCTGATTGTGTTGCGCCTTTTCAGGGATAACTGTACCCTGAGTATTGACAGCTCCGGCAGGCATCTCCATTACCGTGGCCTGAAAACCATGAATGTAACAGCCCCGCTCAGGGAAAACCTTGCGGCAGCAATGCTCCTGGCATCTGGCTGGGACCGGACATCTCCCCTTCTGGACCCTTTTTGTGGCTCAGGCACGATACTGATAGAGGCTGCCCTCATGGGGATGAATATCCCTCCAGGAAGATTCAGGAAATTTGCCTTTCAGAACTGGCGCAATTTCGATGCTGCAATGTGGCACCGGGTGGTGGCTGCAGCAGACCTTGAGCGTCGCCCCCTGACAGCGCAGATAAAGGGATTTGACAGGAGTGTTCAGGCCATAGAGGCTGCAGAGGCAAACCTTGCTGCATGCGGACTGTTTCCAGATGTAACCGTTGAGCAACGGGAGCTGTCAATGCTGGACTCCCCTGCGTCCAAGGGGTGGTTGGTTACCAATTCCCCCTATGGAAAGAGGCTCAAGGAGATCCATGGCCTTGGAGGTCTCTATAGTGAATTTGGAGAGATCATCAGGGAGAGGTTTCCTGCCTGGACCGTGGCAATGCTATCTCCCCACCCCTTTTTGCAGAGGGCTACTAAGCTGGCTTTCAGGTCTGTTGCCACCTTTTCCAATGGCGGAATCCGGGTAAATCTTCTGCTGCACAAGTAGATTGCCGGTTCAGTAACCACAGAAACGATATTGCATACAAGGATACCTCCCATCCAGTCTCTCGCATGAGAATTGCTCCTGTCATGGTATTCCCTCTCCCTTTTTCCATGCCGCTACCCCTTACTTCCCCTATTCTACTCGCTGCTCGCTGCTTTTATTCTGCTGAATTATGCTCCACTGCCTTTCAGCCATCTTTCCAAAGGGCCTGTAGAGGGGATCGCCAATCAGTACCTGCCTCCAGGATGTCCAAGGTTTCGATGCATGAAAGACCTCTGCCAGGCTGAAACGGCCATCCAGGAGCAGTCCGTAAAAGAGATGGGGCAATGGAAATGATTGCAGATATGGTTCAGCCACAGGCCCAAGGGTTGCGCAGGCCCCGTCTATCAGAAGCATCCGGCACCATTGCCTGTTTCGCTTCCTGAGACTGACACATTCGCCACTTGCAATATGCCATGCCACAGCCCCCTGCACGAAATCAAAGGCATCTATGTAATTTCTGAGGCTGTACCAGCCTGAGTATATAGCTGCATTATGACAGGTGCCGGGCTGAAACAGTCTGGAAGAGTTGTCTGTAACCACCCGGATGATTGGGCTTTTCCCGGCCTGCTGTTGCCATTTGCCTATATGCTGTTCAATAACTTTTGCAGCCTGTCTGAGCTGTTTATCATATCTCTGATAAGGGGTGAGTTTTTTGCCTGTCCCTATTTTGGCCGGGGGATAGCGGCAGTCGATATAGGCAGTACCTCTGAGTCCGCCATTTTTTTCTGTAGCAACTGCATCACGAACGATTCTCCTGGCGATTGCAGGGTTTGGGCCGTCTATGCGGGAGACCAGCAGGTAATCCCTTGCTGAAATTATTGAGATATTGGATGGCTGGCGGACATTGGGAATGAAGAAGGGATTGGGAAGCCAGTCGGCTGTGGGGTAGTCAGGATAAATCTTTATCAGTGACAGCTCCGAATCAACTGATGCCAGCTCATGGGAGTGGAGCAGCTCTGCCCTTCTTTTCCTGAGCTGCTTCAGTTCCCTGTTTATCTTTGTCTTGGCCTCTGCCTGCTCCCTTTTTTTGCCTGTCCCTGTTTTTTCTGTTTTTTTGATCTCTTCAAGCTGCTTCTTCAGGTTGTTTATCTTCCTGGTCAGGACCTTGGCCTTCTGGCGTTCCTGTTCCGTGGGGGCTCGGCCAGCAACCTTCAAAGGGATGCCGTAACAGAGCAGGAGGCAGCGGATGGAGGTTGCCCAGCCAGGCATCATCAGTTCCCGTTTGAGGGGGCGGGCAATGAGCTTGTCATACTCCTTCCTGGATATGCTCTCCCTGTCCGGCAGGTTGAGGGAAATGATATGGGTTTCAGGTATCTTTCTGAGCCGGGCATAGTACCTGGCCAGTTCCATGGATTCCGGAACAGAGGAGTTGGCAATGATCAGCAACTGGGAGCCTGTAAGAAATTGACCTCCCATAGCGGGTCTCAGAAAGATCATGGGAGGCAAAACTATCAGGAAGATTAGGATCGGCCTTGTCCAAAAGGATATGGTTTTGCTCAATGGATTGCTCTCCATGTATGGCTGTTCTGCTATGCAGGGTCAAGGCGCAGGCCGCTATCAGAGCCGGGTGAGGTTTAATATGCACTTTTCCCTTTTTGAACCAGAATTACCTGCCCTGTTTCGCCTGTTTCAACGGATGGAGCCGGTTGGGAAAGGCCTGCTCCAGCAACTGTAGCCCTTTTTGTACAGAGAACAGCAGGCTCTGACAATGGGATTCTGCCGCAAGCTCACCATCTTCTTTCTCATCTTCTCCCATGTTCTGCTCCCTGCAGGAACAGAGAATTTCTGCAAGCTCTGCAGCCTTGGAGCTGTCAGGCATGAGATCCCGAAGGTGGCGTTCAAAACTTGGCTGTTTCATTGCGAAAAAATCTGCATCGACTCCAGGCAGTGCAGCATCCACCGCCTTTGTCATGGCAACTATCGCCTCTCTGCCTTTGGAGTATGCATCTTCATACTGCCTGGATGCCATGGCCTTCCGGGCATCTTCCAGGTTTATCTCAGCATACCTTAGGAATGAATAGGTCCTGATAAGACTCATTGTCCGTGAGGCATTCCCCCCAGCTTCTCGTAGAATTTTCTGGATATGACCTGATCTGCTGCATCACACAGCTGGAAGAGGGCCTCGATCATATCCAGCATCTCTCCCTGGCCATCAGGGGTCCGGTAGCCAAAATCCTCCTCCCATCGCCCGCTTTCCATATATTCTCTGTACTCGTCTATGATTTTCCGGTTAAGCATTGTAACTCCTGATTATGGCTTGTATGTCTGGTCTCGTTTCCCTCGTGCCCTTACATACTTCATCCTGGGATATTAAGCTCCTTTCAGAAAGAAATTTCAAGAAATTTTCATTTCCGTAACAGTGACCTGCATCCCACAGAGTGTTGCTGGATTAGGGTAGGGGGCATTGAAGCGCTTTATCCACATTTTTCCTTTTAGCTTCAGGAGTTGCTCCTCTGGATGGCACAGGATATTGAGCAGGGGAGAGCCGGACCGCAGAAATCGGGATAGATGAAGGAAGAGATAGACAGAGAAAAATTTGGTCAACTCTTGCATCAATGCCAGTGTTGCTGTTTCACTGTTATGGTTGCAGCATGTTTCAGGTGTTGAGATGGCAGCACCAGAGTACCCTGTTAATGGGGTTGTTCAGTTGACAAACTTATAGAGGAGCTCATCATCCCGTACCCAGCCAAGCTCCTTTCTGATCACCCTTTCCTGGAACTCCCTGTCATCCTGAAATCTTGCAGCGTATTGTTTCAGTGCCTCATTTTCCTTCATCATCTTGACATACTGGGCATAAACTGTTGCCTTTTCCCTCTGGAGTTTTCTGTATTTCCAGACTCCATAGGGGCTTGCAGCAATCCAGGCCAGCAGCAGGATCACTGCTACGGTCCAGAATTTCCAGAAGATTCTGCTCTCTTTCTGTATTGATACGTCCTTCTTTTTGGATGAAATTCTTCTTGGATGCAAGGGTTATTCCTGCAGTTTTTATGTTAAAACAAGTTTATAAGAGTGTAATGTATGAACTCATGTTTCGTCAAGATGGATAGGTATCGGTTCCCCAATTCTGTTTCACTACTGGGTAATCTGCTTTTTGCAGCGGTTTTCAAAATATGCACTTTTCATTCCGTTTTATTTCATTGTTGCAGCGTCACCCTTTTCCATAAGTCCTACCGGAAATCTGAGACTCTTACTCAATTCAACTGGCCATTCGCAAGGGTGTTTCCTGCGTCAAGGAGTGTCAGGTGAAAAAAGACGATGCAGGGCAGGCGGAATCCTGGACCTGTCGGAAAAACGCAGGCACAGGCTTTAATGGCAGAGTAAACCGTTTATGCGGAATCAGGATTCATAGGTCTGTAATGCATTGCAATTCCAGAGTGATTTCATGTTTTGCAATGGCATTTAAACAGAAACTGCTTCCTTTTTTGCATCAGGCCTTTCTGTCAAAGAGGAGCCCGGACATCTCCTGAATCTTTTCAGCAAGCCTCAAGGCCTCTTCAGGAGGGATCTCCTTTATCACATCGCCGCTCTCCTTGTCTATTACCTTTATCACTGTGCGGCCTGTGGATTCATCTACGCTGAACTGCAGGCTCCTGTGCTGTATCTCTTCCAAGGCCTCCTGGGCCTTTGTCACCAGCTCCCTGGTCTCCTTTTGGCCTGGTTGCTGGGCCGCAGTAGTACTGGTTTGGGCTTGAGCAGCCTCCCTGGTTGCATCAGGACCTCTGTGCTGGGTCTGCCTTGCCTGTCTTGCTGCCTGCCCTGTGTTTCCCCTTGCACCAAGGGCTGAGTTGTCAATATGTGTTACAGCTTCTGCTATGGAATACATGATCTACCTCCATGTTGCCTGCCTCTCATCATAGGCGGAAAGACAGGTCCTGGTCCCCTGGCATCTCCGCATTTCTGCCAGTAGCCCCTCTTTTTTTTGGGAAATCAGCTCCATGCAACTCTTCTGCATGGCGAGAATTCTTACAGCCTCACCCTCTGAAATGGACCCTTCTGGAAGTTCCTGCTGAAAAAGTTTCTCTATCAGGAAGGCATACTCCCTCTTGAGTCTCATGAGTCTGTCATCTATCTCGTCCCGTTCCAAAACCTCAATTATCTCTTTCATGACTGCCTGTATTCTGGCGCATATCCCTGTAGCTGCCTCTCTATGTTTTCCTGTCAGTTGTATGACACTCACTGCCAAATCCTCCTACAGCGCAGCCTGCAACCTGTTTGCATCCCCGCCGGTTTTCGCCTTTGGAGCCATCTCCGGCTGGCCCTTATCCTGAATGCTGCTGTTTTTTAAGGTCATCCATGCGTCTGTTACCGGGGATAGAGTGCTCAGTGCAGCCTCTATCCTTGCCGGATCATTTTTGAGATTGCCTGTCAATATCTCCCTGATACAGAAGTCATAGATGGCATTGAGATTCTCTGCAATCTCTCCTCCCTGATCAAAATCCAGGGAGGCCTGCAGTTCGCCAAGAATGGCAATAGCCCGGCTGAACTGCTCCCCCTTGGTAGCTATCTTTCCCTGCTCCATGGCATCCATCCCCTTGCTAATGGCTGATTCAGCCGCCACGAGCAGCTTGGCCACCAGTTCCCCTGGGGTGATGGTCATTACCTCGGTCTTCTGATATGCATTGTATGCCTTCTGTGCGTATGCGTTCATATTTTTAGATGTCCCTGTTTTCTTCTCTATTTGCCCTTGGAGATATATGATCTCAGATTAGCCAGGGATGAGAGCTGCTGCTCAAGCTGGCTGGATGTCTGCTGAAACTGGAGCATAAGGTCCTCCAGGGCATTGAATTGGCGCCGCAGATTTTCTTCCCGTTTCTGCAGCCTGAATCCCATCCGTTCCACCTGCTGTTCTATCTTGTCTATGGAGTTCTGGAGCCCATCGGTCTTGGCAGAAAGAATACCTGTGGAACTCTTCAGATACCCGTCAAGAAAGTCATAAAATTTCACTGCCATCCCTTTGCTGCCAGACTCATCTGCTGTGAAGAATGTGGCAACGTCATCTGGATGTTCATCCATTGCAGCGTTGAGCTTGCTGGCATCAAGGCTCAGGTGACCCGCATCATCCACCTCTATCCCAAGCCTGCTCAGGCTGTTTATAGCGGGATCAACTCCGTCCACGGTCTGATAAAGCATCCTGGACATGCTGATTTCTATTCGGCTTACGGTACTATCACCGAGAAGGGTGCCCCCCTGTTCCGTTGCTGCATTGTATGCGGTCTGCTCCCTCAGGAGGTCCACAAGGGAGTTGTACTTCTCTACAAAGGTGTTGAGCTTGTCGGTAAGCCCGCCATAACTCTTGGACGCAGTGACAGTGACCGGACTGGCAGTATCAGCCGATTTGAGATTTATAGTCATCCCATCTATGAGATCATCCATCTCGTTTGACGCTCGCTCAACAGCTATGCCGTTTACAGACAGCTGAGCATTGGCTGCAGCCTGGGTCTCGGTCAGGGTTGCGGCTGCAGGATCGGTATAAAGTGCTGACAGCCCGGATGCATCGCTGTTGTTTCCATCATCGTCCTGGACCGTAAAGGAGATGGTATTTTCTGCACCTGTCTCCTGTGCATGCAGGGTCAGGTAGTAGTTTCCGTTTCCATCGTTGATCACACCTGCTGTAACCCCGGCGTCTGCATCGTTTATGGCCTGGGCGATGCCGGAAAGGCTGTTGTTCTCTTCTGTGATCTCGATATCAACACTTTCACCACTGCCCACCTGGATGGAGAGGGTTCCGGTGCCTACCTCTGCATCAGAGCCGGAAAAAGCAGAGCTTCTAACCTGCTGGGCAGAGGCAAGCTGGGAGACAGTTATGTTATAGGTGCCAGGGAGCAGATCATCTCCGGCAGATACCGTCAGGATATCCGTATCACTGCTGGAAGCAGAATAGGAGAGAAAATCGTTTGAATCCTTCAGGGCATTTACTGCAGATTTCAGCTCGGACATGGCACTTTTTACCAGCCCAAGGGCGGTGATCTTTGCCTGATAGCCGGCCTCCTTCTGCTGAAGGAGCATTATTGGCCTTCTTTCCAGATCCATTATTTTTGAGATGATGGAATCTGTGTCAAGGCCGGACATGAGTCCTGATACGCCAATGCCCATCTGATTGCTGCCTCCTTGCTATTTAAAGATCGAGGGAGGGCTGCGAGGAATCCGCAGCCCTCTTACTGTCACTTGCCTGTTATATGTCCGGTTGTTGGTCTATCCCTGGAGCAGTGTCAGCGCTGCCTGAGGCACTGTGTTCGCCTGGGCAAGCATTGCCGTACCAGCCTGCTGCAGGATCTGTGCCTTGGTGAGGTTTGCTGTCTCCTGAGCAAAGTCTGCATCCACGATACGGGACTTGGCGGCAGATATGTTTTCAGAAACATTCATGAGGTTTGCTATGGTGGACTCAAAACGGTTCTGAATGGCACCAAGACCACTTCTAATCTCATCAATGGATGCTATTGCTGCATCAATAACTGAAATGGCGTCATTGGCTCCACTCTGTGTTGAGATATCTACGCTGGTCACATAGGATGCTGTAGAACTGTTTACGTTATTAGCAGCCGAGTTAAAAATACTACCGGCGGAATTAGCCACACTGCTGCTTGCGGTAAATGATGAATTGGAGCTAAGGGTTACAGTGCCTGCAAAAATAGTGCTGTCATCACCTCCGTCAGTCAATGTCACAGCAGTGCCACCAGCTCCAGTAACCTGTATGGTGCTACCGGTGTTACTATTTTCAAAGTTCTCAATATTGATATCTTTACCTTCAGCCTGAGTTAGAGTTATGGTGCCTCCAGTAACCTCTGCAGTGATACCTGTCTGTCCTGTAACCTTATTGATCTCCTCAGCCAGGTTACTGAGATCGCTAGGAGTAACTGCAGCATTTACAGTAGCAGTTGTTCCACCGCTTCCAATGGTCATGCTGACAGTACCTGCACTCTGAAGATCATGAATTGTAATCTCGTTGGTAGCTGTTGCAGTCACACCCGTATCACCAGACACTTCATTGATCTCAGAGGCTATGGTTTCTGCAGTGGCATACTGGTCTATATCAACCGTTGCAGAACCCTTAGATCCTGAAATGGTTAGTGTCTGGGCTGCTATTGTGTTCTGTCCAACTGTAATGTTTGCCGCAGCAGCAGTACCCTGTCCTGTGCCCTGATTTGCTGATGTATTAGCTGCTGTAACAGTATTGCTTCCAAGATCCTGTGCACCTGCAGCCCTGATGGAAAAGGAGATTACCTGATTCTGCATTGCCCCTATATGAAATTTCATATTCTGGGCATCACCGTTAAGGAGTTTTTTTCCGTTGAAGGCCGTGGTATTACGTATCCTGTCAAGCTCAGCTTGGAGCTGATTTACTTCGTCCTGCAGGCTTGCCCTGTCCGAGGCAGAGTTTGTATCATTGGCTGCCTGGACTGCCAGCTCGCGCATGCGCTGCAAGATATTAGTAGATTCCTGCAATGCTCCTTCAGCAGTCTGGGCCAAGGAGATACCGTCGTTTGCGTTTCTGACAGCCTGATTGAGCCCCCTTATCTGGGAGTTCATCCGGTCGGAAATAGCTAGACCTGCAGCATCATCCTTTGCGCTGTTGATCCTTAGACCTGAAGAGAGCCTCTGAAGAGACCTTTGGAGCAGTTTACCTGTTCCGACAAGATTTCTCTGGGCATTGAGTGAAGAGACATTGGTGTTAACAACAAGTGCCATAGTTCAATCCTCCATGATTGTTTTTTTATGGGCATCCTTTGCCCTTTTGTTATTAATCGATCCAGGGAAGTGGCTATTTGCGTTTTCACCTCCTGAGCCCGATTTTCCCTTTATTCACAGTATCGGTAAGTTGTACCGGAACTTTAATTTTGGCTTTTTCATAAAAAATTGCGTAGTAGAATGATCTATGATGATTACACTTGGCCATGAGGGGAAAATGTCCTTAAATATTATCGATAAAATGAAAAATGCAGCTCCCACCGAGAGAAAGGCAATTATCACTTAGTGTGTGGTCCCAGTTGATTCCCTTCATAGAAGAAGCTATGCTTTGTATATGGTGAGAGTGCTGTTGCAGAAGATGCTAAAGGAAAAAGAAAGAGGGATTAGATCAAGGAAATAAGGCTCCACAAGAATGCTACTACCACTCCTGCTATCAGAAAGGCCATACAGAGATCCAAACTGTCCGAAAGACAGTTGGCAAAGAAGTATGGAATTACCAGAGAAACTGTTAGGCGCTGGAAATATAGAG
>Ga0256840_1003108_pt1 | contig 13775 bp, 14 predicted proteins | sample 355202metaG_FD_185969 | JGI IMG/M metagenome (GOLD analysis project Ga0256840, IMG submission 185969) | Hydrothermal vent microbial communities from Mid Atlantic Ridge, Atlantic Ocean - 355-202 | ecosystem: Environmental > Aquatic > Marine > Hydrothermal vents | place: Atlantic Ocean: Mid...
CAATATTATTTTAAGCAAAAAAAAGCCCAAGTAAACTTGGGCCTTTCTATAACCAAGGTCTATTTTTTACTTAGAAAGAAATAGAGCTAGAAACTGATTGCTTGCTACCATCTGGATCATCCATGCAACCTGTGCCGCCGATTAACATTAAAGAGATAGCTAATAAAGATAATACTTTTTTCATGTCATCCTCCTCAGGATTTGAATTATTATTTTTGTTTCGTACTAATCAAAAGCACGGAACAATTTATATCATGGGGATAGTTTTGATGCAACACCATTTTGTATTTAGTCGAAATATTTTTTCAATCACCGTCGCTTAATCCGTCATTGAACTTAAATCCAACAAATTAATATGGGCCTTTTTATCTCGCCAAATAGCAGTACCAATATTGTCCCATTCACCTGATAAATTGCCTTCGCGCAAATTAGACTGCCATTGCACAGGTGAGACTATTTTCTTATGCTTAATAATAAATTTAGCATGATTAAGATCTAACCCAACCTTAGTACCCCAAAAAGCCGTTACCTTCATAATAAATTTACTCAGCCTATCCGAATTTATATTGGGTGTTACGGCAATATTTGCCCACATAGAATGCACACGCCCCCAATTAGGTGCCAGCATACGCCCTTTATCATTAACAAAAGGCAACCACCGCTCTTTGCCCTGAGCATCGATATAAGTAATAGCTATTAGGTCCTCATAGCCGGCAAAATGATCATGCAAGTACAAAGCATGTGGAGTAATCCCCAGAAATGTCGTAGACAGCATCAAAACAGCATTACTCAGCGCGCGTGCCTGATTCGCTAAAGGACTTTCCACCTGCGATAAATTATAAAAACGGTACAAAAACCCATAATGAATACTACTATTTAACTGTAGCACCGCCAACACAACAAAAACTTTAGCCATACGAAGCCTAAACTGCTTAGGTTTTTGCTCGGCATATCGCTCAAAAATTCGAGTATATAAATCTATAGGGTAGGCTTTACTCTCTACAGGCGCCAAACAAGACGCATCACACACGATGCGCTCACGATTATCCGCAATACGACGATAACAGGCCTTAGCAACTTGATAAACACCCGGTAAACGCAGACACCAAGAAAACACAGCCATATAGCGCATTTTTGCAAATATCTGAATATAAGTATCTACTCCAGAATAAACTTTTCCTGACAAGTCGACAGCATATAAATCATCCAATAAGACTTGCTCATCATAAGCTTGTAACTCAGCAGCAGCACCTGATTGTGTTTGTAAATCTTTAAATAGCACACCACGGAAAATATCAAAATGATCAATAATCACCGCCGTACGGTTGCATAAAGGGCAATCTCCATCATAAAAAACCGTCAACTGCGGTGCTTTATACACCAATTTATTTGCCATAGCTCGCCACCAAGAAAAAGGCACCATCAAAACGTAAACTGCGAGCATCCCCAAGCCAAAAGGGTAAATATTAAAACTAATGGTGATCCCAATATGCAATCCTGCACCCACCAGGAAAAAGAACGGCCGAAAGTTACGCCGATAAAACAAAAAGATAAAAGTAAATTGAAATATTAAAATCAAATAGCCAATACTTTTTTGTATCAGTTCATTATTTAACAACCAAGACAAATCCAAAGCTGACATATAATAAGGCATAGAAGATGGCAACCACGCCCCTAAGCCATTACGCCAATGCTCAGCAAATAGTTTATGTATCGCTGAATCAAAATAAAGAAAGCCCAAACAAATTAAAACCGGAAATAGTAAACTTAAAGCACTGACTGTTTTTGGCAAAACAGGCTTATCTGCGTACTTAAATTGCAACTTATAGAGCAAATTATCAATAGATACAGCACGCCCAATAGGCATAAAAATAAGAAAAAACCCGACGCCAATCATAAACAAATCAAAGCCACCATCAAAATCGCGCTGCATAGGCGTAAAATTGACAAAAACAATCCAAAAAATATAATTAGCAATAATAGAAAATTGACTGCGATACCCGACAATAAGCCAGGCAGCGACCACCGCCCACAAACATAAAAACAAAGGAATCATAGGAAATTCCACATCTACGTAAGGAATAGGGTCAAAAATAAGGTGATTAAAATAAAGTAGAAATAAAATTTCTTGAAAGGCAACCATTCCGTATAGAACACGAAAGATACCAATAATAAAGGCAAGGGCTTGACGCTGATGATAACGCGCGACAGCATTAGATAAAGTACTTAGCATTTGTGGCTCAATCTATATAACAAAAAGACTACAGATTATAATGTAATATTGCAAAGCAGACTAAATTCACTAACCACTAGACATAAAAAAACCCGCAAGTTAAAAACTTACAGGCTTTTAGAACAAACAGAATAAGCTTATTACTTACTCTTCGTCTTCAGGCTCAGCGAAAACCCATTTTACGAAGAAATAACCAACAGCAATAACTACTGCTGCAACGGCCATGCCCGCAGGCTCTTTTAACATTTCAGTAACGTCTAATATTGCACCCATGAGTGTCCTACCTTCTTGTGATTTATTATAATTATTACTGCCAAAAAATATGCCAGTAAATGAATGTATTATGATACTTGATGATTCATTGAAGTCAAGAATTTATTAAAGACACCTCGTCCATTTTACAATTAATTTTTCCTAAAGCATCAAATCTCCTTAAATATTGCTACCATTTAGTTTTAATGTAAATTTCCATAATAAAGCTTAGCTGTTTATAATAGTCATTCCTTGATCATTGTGTGTTTTAAGCGGCGCACAAAAGAAAACAACAAAAATAAGGGGTCAACAAATGTTTGGTGGTTTATTATCTATTCTGATTGCAATTTGGGTCTACAGAACAGCAGTACAAACGAAAACAGGCAAAGCTTTATTTTGGACAGCTGGCGCTGCCATTACTTTCTTTGTCGTACAACTACTCTTTTATGAATTCAATATTATCATTATTGATACTTTTGATGGTAGCAATATCGGCGGTAACTATGACCGCAACTTTACTGATATTGGCGATAGAAAAGACGGTGGCGGTCTCCAAGATGGTTTCTTTGGATCAGTACTTGGAATTTTATTTGAAATCTTACCACTCTTTATGGCGTGGTTAAGTGTTGCACTAATAAGAACAAAAGTTATGCTCAAAGAAAGCATCAACTACACAAACCTAGTCAGCGGCATTAAAGATATGTTTATTAGCATCAAAAACAGTTTCAAAACAACTGACTAAACCAATACAAAGCCATATCACTCAAAAGCCTAGGTATCTACCTGGGCTTTTTTGCTTTAAAAGACGAAAGGGTAACCCCTCCTAAGTATTGCGCAATATATGGACACCTAGGCACACATCTAATCGTTTCCTAGCCTGCCCGTGAAGCACCAAAAGACCGACAGACTCAAGGCTTATTGCATTCTCACCCCTAAGCCTAAACAATAAACGATATAATAGTAACTAGTATGACAATGAATAACACTGTTGCAATCGCTCCTACTATCAAATAACTAGACAAAGACCCATTTTCAAAATCTCTTTGCCTATTGGCTTTGCTTTGCACTCCAATTGCTGCAGCAAGTACGCTTTGAATAACCTGTTTAAGTGATGGTTTAGACATGTTTAATTCCTCAGTAGTATTAGAAAATTATTATATACGCTCTAAGAAAGTAAAGCATTTTTCGCTTTTATTAGCAACCCAAATAGAACCGATTCCAAGTGACATCTATGAATAAAAAAGAATTTTTAATCCAGCAACTTTCACAGCGCATTTTATTTTTAGATGGTGCAATGGGCACAATGATCCAAGGCTATCATTTAGAGGAAAAAGATTATCGAGGCGAGCGCTTTAGCGACTGGGATTCTGACTTAAAAGGCAACAATGACTTATTATCGCTAACTCAGCCGGATATTATCAAAGCTATACATAAGGCCTATTTAGATGCAGGGTGCGATATTATCGAAACCAACACTTTCAATGCTACGACGATTGCCATGGCCGATTACAACATGGAATCATTGGCCTATGAAATTAATTTCGAGTCGGCAAAACTCGCCAAACAAGCGACAGAAGAAGCAAGTTTACAGACACCAGACAAACCACGCTTTGTAGCGGGGACATTAGGCCCAACTAACAGAACCGCATCAATGTCACCTGATGTTAATGCGCCAGCATTTCGCAATATCAGCTTTGATGATCTAGTCGAAGCTTATAGTGAGGCAGTACGCGGTTTAGTCGATGGCGGTACTGATATACTATTAATTGAAACTGTCTTTGATACACTCAATGCTAAAGCGGCTATTTTTGCTATCGATCAATTTTTTGAGCAACATAACATTGAATTACCAGTCATGATTTCCGGTACCATTACCGATGCCTCAGGACGCACTTTATCAGGTCAAACGGCTCTCGCCTTCTGGAACTCTATCAGCCATATTAACCCTATTTCTATTGGCTTTAACTGCGCTTTAGGCGCACAAGAAATGCGTCAATATGTAGAAGAACTATCGACTAAGGTTGACACCTATATTTCAGCCCACCCGAATGCTGGATTACCTAATGAGTTCGGTGAATATGATGAAACACCTGAAGAAATGGCGGCAGAAATTGGCGACTGGGCGAAAAGTGGCTATCTAAATATTATTGGTGGTTGCTGCGGCACCTCTCCTGAATACATCAAAGCGATAGTTGATGCCGTCAGCCCTTACCCCCCTCGAAAAATACCTAAATTAGAAGTCCGCTGCCAATTAGCTGGATTAGAGCCATTTTCTATCGGCAAAGATTCTTTATTTGTTAATGTCGGAGAGCGCACTAATGTCACTGGCTCAGCACGCTTTAAACGCCTTATTGTTGAAGAAGATTATGATACTGCTTTAGATGTTGCGCGCGAACAAGTCATCAATGGCGCACAAATTATCGACATCAACATGGATGAAGGCATGCTTGAGTCGAAAGAAGCGATGGTACATTTCCTTAACTTAATCGCTTCTGAACCAGATATTTCTAAAGTCCCTATCATGATCGATTCGTCAAAATGGGATATTATCGAAGCCGGCCTAAAATGCATACAAGGCAAGGGAATCGTTAACTCCATTTCCATGAAAGAAGGCGAAGACGCATTTATTAAGCACGCAAAATTAGTACGCCGTTATGGTGCTGCCGTGATTGTTATGGCTTTTGATGAAGAAGGTCAAGCGGATACTTATGATAAAAAAGTTACTATCTGCCAACGTGCCTACAAAATTTTAGTCGAACAAGTGGGTTTTCCGCCGCAAGATATTATTTTCGATCCTAATATTTTTGCCATTGCTACCGGTATTGACGAACATAATAATTACGGTGTCGATTTTATCGAGGCAACTCGAGAAATAAAGCGCACCTGCCCACATGCTATGATTTCAGGCGGCGTCTCCAATGTTTCCTTCTCTTTTAGAGGCAATAACCTAGTACGTGAAGCGATTCATGCGGTATTCCTTTATCATGCGGTGCAAGCCGGCATGGATATGGGGATTGTCAACGCGGGGCAATTAGCAATTTATGCTGACGTACCCGAAGAACTCCGTAATGCCGTTGAGGATGTCGTATTAAACCGTATTGATGACGGTACTGATAAATTATTAGAAATCGCCGAAAAATACCGTGGCGATGCGGTCGTCAACTCCAAAACAGATTTAGAGTGGCGTAAATTACCTGTCAATAAACGCCTAGAGCATGCTTTAGTTAAAGGTATCACTGATTTTATCGATGAAGACACGGAAGAAGCAAGACTACAAGCTGAAAAAACCCTACATGTTATTGAAGGCCCATTAATGGATGGTATGAATGTGGTTGGTGATTTATTCGGCGCAGGGAAAATGTTTTTACCTCAAGTCGTTAAATCAGCCCGAGTGATGAAAAAATCTGTCGCCTATTTGCTGCCGTTTATGGAAGCAGAGAAATCAGGCGAAGTACAGACTAACGGTACGATTTTAATGGCCACTGTAAAAGGTGATGTGCACGATATTGGTAAAAATATCGTGGGCGTTGTCTTACAATGTAATAATTATGAAATCATTGACTTAGGCGTTATGGTGCCAACACCACAAATACTACAGGTCGCCAAAGAGAAAAACGTCGATATTATTGGCCTGAGTGGATTAATTACCCCGTCCCTAGAAGAAATGGTCCATGTTGCCAAAGAAATGCAACGCCAAAATTTCACCATCCCCTTAATGATTGGTGGCGCAACCACTTCACGCGCACATACTGCAGTGAAAATTGAAGAAAATTATTCAGGTACAACTGTTTACGTCCCTGATGCTTCACGTGCCGTAGGTGTTGCAGGAAATTTACTTAGCCCAGAAAACAAAGCTTCCTTTGGTGAAAAACTGCGCACAGAATATGCCGAAGTACGCGAGCGTCACAAAGGACGTAAAGCAAAAACCAAACAACATAACCTAGAATCAGCACGAGCCAATAAATTTGTTTGGCAAAATCACACGCCTGTGCCCCCCAAAAAACTAGGTATAGAAGTCATTGATCGCTTCCCCCTAGAAACACTCGTCTGGTATATAGACTGGACTCCGTTCTTTCAAACTTGGGAATTAGCCGGCAAATACCCTGCTATTTTGGATGATAAATTAGTCGGTAAGCATGCACGAGAATTATTTGAAGATGCGCAAGCGATGCTGAAAAAAATTATTTCTGAACAGTGGCTAGAAGCAAGAGCTGTTATTGGTTTTTTTCCAGCAAACAGCGACGGTGACGATATTATTTTATACACCGATGAGTCACGCACTGAGCGCCTAGAAATACTACATCATTTACGCCAACAAAATATTAAAGCACCGGGGCGACCTAATTATTGCTTATCGGATTTTGTCGCGCCTAAAGATAGCGAGCAAAAAGACTATATCGGTGGCTTTGCAGTCACAGCCGGAATTGGCATAGAAAAGAAATTAGCCGAGTTTGAAAAAGACCATGATGACTACAATAGCATTATGCTTAAAGCGTTAGCTGACCGATTAGCCGAAGCCTTTGCTGAATATATGCACCGTGATGTACGTAAAAATCACTGGGGCTATATTGGTGATGAAGAGTTAAGCAATGAAGAACTGATCAAAGAAAATTATAAGGGCATTCGTCCTGCGCCGGGCTATCCAGCTTGCCCCGATCATACGGAAAAAGCAAAATTATTTACCTTGCTAGATGTACAAGCTAACACAACAATTGAATTAACCGATAGTTTTGCCATGTACCCAACCGCAGCCGTCAGCGGCTGGTATTTTGCGCACCCTGAAGCACAGTATTTTAATGTCGGCAAAATAACGACTGAACAATTGGAAGATTATGCAAAACGCAAAGGCTTATCTGTTGACGAAGCTGAGCGTTGGTTAGTTGGACATTTACAATAAATATTCAAGGACAATACTTATGACAGTCAAACAATTACGCTCCATTTATCAGCTAAAAATAGAATTACAAGGTGCCAAGCCCCCCATTTGGCGACGACTATTAGTGCCTAGTGATATTAAATTAGATGTGTTGCACCTAGCCATCCAGGTTTCAATGGGTTGGACAGACTCTCATTTACATCAATTTATCACAAAAGATCGAAAATTCTATGGCATCAAAGAGGATGACTTAGAATTTGATATACAAGATGAAAGCAAATTCCGTTTATCTCAATTGCTCACCGCCGAAAAGGATAATTTAATTTATGAATATGACTTTGGCGATAGCTGGATACATACAGTCATTCTGGAAAAAGTACTACCTTTTGATCCAGAAAAGAAGCTGCCTTACTGTGTCACAGGAAAACGCGCTTGCCCACCAGAAGATTGTGGTGGTATCTGGGGTTATAAAGATTTATTAGCAATATTAGAAAACCCAGAGCATGAAGATTATGAAGAGATGCGCGATTGGTTAGAAGGGGATTTTGACCCTACTTATTTAAATCGCAGAGAAATAAACCAGCTATTGATTGAATATTGTCGTTAAACAATAACAACACTCACAATGAGTAAAGCCACCAATAACTGGGCACACACCCACAGAAATAACCAAGCAATCAGAGTGGCGATCACACTGATTGTCTTGTTATTTTTTGCTCTCATATTGGGTGACAACTCTGGCTCATATTTACGCACAGAAAAAACATCTGCCACTATAAGCGCCATTAAAGTTGTAGAAAGAGAAGGTTATAGTCGCTTCAGCGGTCAAACCAAAAACATCACTTATGTGGTCAGCTTAATATTAGCTGATGACACACAGTTCAAATTTATGTTGCAGCAATCTCCCCCTAAAGTCGGCACTAAAGTCCCTGTATTAGTAGATATATATGATGATGGTAAAAACTATTACCGCTATTCACTTATGGACTGGCAGTTATTAAAATAATAGCCAATGATGCACCTACACCGCATAAATTATAGGCCATCCCCCTCAAACACATCATCATGACGCACTATCTAGTCTTACTTGTCAGTACCATACTGGTCAATAACTTTGTACTGGTTAAATTCCTCGGTTTGTGCCCCTTTTTGGGGGTCTCACGCAGGTTAGACTCAGCAGTCAGCATGGGCTTAGCAACGACATTTGTGCTTACCCTCGCATCAGTCAGCAGCTATTTACTCTATCAATACTTGCTCATTCCCTTAGAGCTTGAATATTTACGCACTATTAGCTTTATTGTCGTCATTGCCTGCGTTGTACAATTAACCGAAATCATATTACATAAAACCAGTCCTACGCTATACCGTCTACTGGGCCTTTATTTACCCTTAATTACCACAAATTGTGCAGTTTTAGGTGTTGCACTATTAAATATTCAAGCTCAGCATAATTTTTTGGAGTCTGCCCTGTTTGGTATTGGCACCGCATTAGGCTTTACCTTGGTTTTAATTCTGTTTGCCGCACTACGTGAACGCATTGATGCTGCCGATGTACCTAAGCCATTTCAAGGCGCCGCCATAGGTTTAGTCACTGCTGGACTCATGTCAATGGCCTTTATGGGCTTTACTGGACTTGCTTAATGCTATTACTGTGCCTGATCTTTGTTATGCTTGGCTTAATCTTAGGCTTTGCCGCGCAATATTTAAAAGTGCAAGGCGACCCTATTGCGGAACAAATTGATGCTCTATTACCACAGACGCAATGCGGCCAATGTCAATTCCCTGGCTGCAAACCTTATGCACAAGCCATTGCTCAAGGTGAAGCCGATATTAACCAGTGCCCTCCGGGTGGAGAACAAACGATTAATGCTTTAGCGAGTTTACTCGGCATGGAAAGCAAACCACTCAACACTGAATTTGGCACCATAAAAACGCCTGCCATCGCTTTTATTATCGAACAAGATTGTATCGGCTGCGTGAAATGCATTCCCCCCTGCCCGGTCGATGCTATTTTAGGTGCAGCTAAACAAATGCATACCGTTATTACCTCAGAATGTACCGGCTGTGAACTCTGTATCGCCCCCTGCCCCGTAAATTGCATTATTATGTTGCCACGAGAAAACAAACCTAGCGAATGGCAATGGCCAGCAGCCCATGACTAAGCTAGCCCATTTCCATGGCGGCTTAGCTATCACAGCTGACAAATGTACCAGCCCAATCATAGATAGTAGTTTGCCCGGTGAGCTGATTTACCCCTTATTGCAACGCTCCAATAACTACGCCCTGCCAATAGTTAAACTAGGCGAGCGAGTGCTGAAAGGGCAAATGATTGCTTCGGCAAACTCACTCTTTAGCGCACCTATTCATGCGGCAAGCTCAGGCACCGTTAAAGCGATAGAGCCACGTATTATTGCCCACCCCTCCAATCTAGCCGATGATTGTATTATTATTGAAACCGATGGTTTAGATGCCGCACTAAGCGCCATCCCTTGCTTTGATTACCAACAAAAAACACCCGAGAATTTGCGCACCAAAATTCATCAAGCAGGTATCGTTGGCTTAGGCGGAGCCGCATTCCCTACTGCGACAAAATTAAGCACCGAACAAGACATACATACGCTGATTATTAATGCCGCGGAATGTGAACCTTATATCAGCTGCGATGCCAGTTTAATACGACAAAAAGCAGAAGGAATAATACAAGGCGCGTTGATTCTGCAATATATTCTTCAAGCGAAACACTGCATTATTGCTGTAGAAGAAAATATGCCAGAGGCAAACCAGGCATTGCTGCAAGCTATCAACACTCACTCAATACAGCTTATTAGCGTTCCCGCTATTTACCCTACTGGCGGTGAAAAACAACTGATTCAGGTATTAACAGGCACTAAAATACCCGCAAAATGCCTACCCACTGAACATGGCTTTATTTGCCAAAACGTTGGCACGGCTTATGCCGTTTATCAAGCGATTATTCAGGGCTTAGCGCTGACTGAGCGAATCATCACCGTTACGGGCAAAGGCATAAAACAGCCACAAAACATTCGCACTCGCATAGGTACGCCGATTAAACACTTAATTGCCCAATCTGGCGGTTATAATAAAAAGGTACAACGCCTCATTATGGGCGGTTCAATGATGGGTATCGCCTTAAGCTCAGATGAAATAGCGGTCACTAAAGCCACTAATTGCATTTTAGCTATGACCAGCGATCAACAGGAAAATAAGCCAGCTGAAATGCCTTGTATTCGTTGCGGAGATTGCTCTGCGGTTTGCCCAGTGGAATTACTACCCCAGCAACTTTATTGGTATGGGCGCTCGGGACAATTAGGTCAATGCCAAGATTATCAATTATTTTCCTGCATAGAATGCGGCTGTTGCGATGTCGTCTGTCCCAGCCATATTCCTTTAGTACAACAATTTCGGGTAACAAAAGGCGAAATTATTACTAAAGAAAAACAGGCAGTACAATCCAACTTAGCCAAAACACGCTTTCAGAATCAACAACAACGCCGCGCCAGAGAAGAGCAAGAGCAATTAGCCAAAGCCGAAAAACGTAAAGCCATCATTGAAAAAATGAAAGCCGCGAGTTTAGCCAAAAAGAAGTCATTATAATATGCAGTTCCCCACCACTAGCTCCCCTTTTACCCCTGCCAGCAATACCGTTAATCGTGTTATGTTGCAAGTCCTTATTGCCTTACTACCCGCTATCGGTATTATGTTTTGGCTATTTGGCAATACGCTATTAATACAGCTATTACTCGCCTGTAGCACAGCACTATTAGCTGAGTCATGCATACTCTGGCTAAGAAAAAAACCGATAAGAATGCACTTATTGGATTTAAGCGCGCTCGTAAGCGCCGTGCTATTAGCCTTGGCAATACCGACGGTTGCCCCTTGGTGGATCAGTGTTAGCGGTACTTTATTTGCCATTATTATTGCCAAACACCTCTATGGCGGCTTAGGCTATAACCCCTTTAACCCAGCCATGGCAGGCTATGTGTTTTTACTCATTTCCTTTCCGCAACAAATGACCGCATGGCAACTACCTTTTGATGTTATTAGCTCCGCCACCGTTTTAGATCATACAAAAACACAGTTAGGCTTAGATTTTTCCCTGGATAAAATAAGAACTTCGCCATTATTTGGTTATGCAGCGGGCAAAGGCTGGGAATATCTATCCTTAGCTTATTTACTCGGCGGTTTATGGCTATTGCAACGCAAAGTCATCAGCTGGCATATTCCTGTTGCCGTGTTGTTAGGCCTAACTATTCCAGCATTGACAGCCTACCTAATAGATAGCTCGCGATTTACTTCACCTTTATTTCAGCTATTTTCTGGGGCAACTTTTTGCGGTGCTTTTTTTATTGCCACCGACCCCGTGACAGCCGCAACCAGCAATAAAGGGCGTTTAATTTTTGGTGCATTACTGGGTAGCTTAATTTATATTATTCGCACTTGGGGTGGCTATCCCGACGCTATCGCTTTTGCTGTTTTATTAGCCAACCTTGCTGCTCCAAGCATTGATTATTACCTGCGCCCTAAGCGAACTTAACCATGATCATATCGCCACCTATACATGCCGCATTACGTATCGGCCTGTTTTCTTTTATTATCGTCGGTTTGGTTTCTTTGGTTTACCATGGCACCAAAGACAAAATCGCAGACAATGAACGACGCGCTTTATTGCAAAGCTTACAAAGCGTCATCGATAAACGCCGCTATAATAACGACCTAGTTCATGACAAAATTCAGCTACAATCCGGTGGGCAAGCTTATACGATATACCGAGCGCGCCAAGCAGGTAAATCCGTAGCAGCCATTATCACCAGCACAACAACTCAGGGTTATAACGGCGCTATTGATTTACTTATTGCTATTAATGTTAACGGCACAATAAACGCTGTACGCATTCTTAATCATAGAGAAACACCCGGCCTCGGCGATGCCATTGAACTAAAAAAATCTAACTGGGTTTTAAGCTTTAATCAACTACCCTTAAAAAATTTAGATCAATGGGCAGTCAAACGCGATGGCGGTAACTTCGATCAATTTACTGGCGCAACTATTACGCCACGCGCCATTGTTAATAAGGTAAAAAACACAGCTTTATTTTTTCAACAATACCAACACGAGATTTTTCAATAAATGCGCTCAGACTATTCGAAAATCCTGAGTAATGGCTTATGGCATAACAATCAGGCTCTCGTTGCCCTGTTAGGTTTATGCCCTTTACTTGCGGTTAGTAATACCGTGATTAATAGCTTAGGCCTAGGGCTCGCAACAACCTTAACGCTGATATTATCTAACTTACTGGTTTCTTCATTACGTCAATTTATTCTGCCAGAAATCAGGCTACCATTATTTGTACTGATTATTGCTGGTGTCGTTACCATTATTGAATTAATCATGCATGCGTGGTTTTATGAGCTGTACAAAATTCTGGGAATTTTTATTCCGCTGATTGTGACTAACTGCGCCATTATTGGCCGCGCAGAAGTATTTGCCTCTAAAAATCGCATTATGCCTTCAATATTAGATGGTTTAGCCATGGGCTTAGGCTTTAGCTTCGCCTTGGTTTTATTAGGTAGTTTTAGAGAAATTCTAGGCTCAGGTACTTTATTAGCGCAAGCGGATTTGCTCTTTGGTAATACAGCTAAAAACTGGAAAATCAACGTCTTTGACGATGATTCAAGTATCTTATTAGCCATACTACCGCCTGGTGCTTTTATAGGTTTAGGCTTATTAATTGCGTTAAAAAATACCCTTGAATTACGTTTACAAGCAACTAAACCTGTTACCCCAAAAGTTTATGAATAAAGATAAACGCTTAGAAATCTTTAAACGCTTAGCCGAAGCCACCCCCGAGCCCGTTACTGAATTAAACTATAACAGTACTTTTGAATTACTAATCGCCGTGGTTTTATCCGCACAGGCAACTGATAAAGGCGTTAATAAAGCCACAGCCAAGTTATTTCCTATTGCCAACACACCACAAGCTATTTTGGATTTAGGTGAAGAGGGATTAAAAACCTATATAAAAACTATCGGCCTATTTAATAGCAAAGCGGCTAATATTATTAAGCTTTGTCGCAAGCTACTGGATGATTTTCAGGGAGAAGTACCACAAACTCGCACAGAATTAGAATCCCTTGCTGGCGTTGGGCGTAAAACAGCTAATGTGATTTTAAATACCGCTTTTGGTCAGCCTGTCATGGCAGTCGATACGCATATTTTCCGTGTATCCAATCGCACTAAGATTGCCCCAGGAAAAAATGTTTTAGAAGTTGAAGCTAAATTAGATAACAATGTACCCAAAGAGTACAAACAGGATGCTCATCATTTATTGATTTTGCATGGGCGTTATACCTGTATCGCTAGGAAACCTCGTTGTGGCAGTTGTGTTATTGAGGA
>Ga0256840_1003109_pt1 | contig 13775 bp, 10 predicted proteins | sample 355202metaG_FD_185969 | JGI IMG/M metagenome (GOLD analysis project Ga0256840, IMG submission 185969) | Hydrothermal vent microbial communities from Mid Atlantic Ridge, Atlantic Ocean - 355-202 | ecosystem: Environmental > Aquatic > Marine > Hydrothermal vents | place: Atlantic Ocean: Mid...
TATAATTGCATTATGATTCACAAACCTATAACCATAAAATCTATTTTTACTCTTGCCTGGCATAAAAAATCTGCACTGATAAAGGGGCAGTTTATTACTCTTTTGGCAATTATTGTCAGTGTTCCTATACCTCTGATGCTCCCTGTCATGGTTGATGAAGTGCTTTTGCACAAGCCGGAGTACATCGTTCCTGCCATCGACAGACTTTTTGGCAGCGGTTCTGCTTTTTATTACATTGCACTTGTTGCTTTTTCTGTTATATTTTTACGTTTTTTATACTATTTTTTAGGCGTCATAAGCACAAAAATATTTACCGAAATTTCAAAATATGTCACCTTTATGGTGCGCTCACGCCTCTTAAACCATCTGCAAAATACCTCGATGAATGCCTATGAAACACTTGGAAGCGGTGCAGTTACAGCCAATCTTATCACCGATGTAAACACCCTTGATGCTTTTATAATGAGCAGTGCCTCACGTTTTGTTGCCTCTGTCTTGACACTCATTGCTGTCGGGGTTGTGATGATAATCATCAACCCTGTTTTAGGGATACTCATACTATTTGTACAACCGCTCATCATGTTTGTCAGCAAAAAAATGTCTGCAAGAGTCGGAGAACTCAAAAAAGAAGAGAATCAGGCTATTGCCGAATTTCAGGAAAATGTCGGCGAAACATTGGAGCTGTTTGGGCAGATAAAAGCCAGTAACAAAGAGGAGCATTTTTTTTCTAAAGCCATCAGACAGGCAAAAAAAATTCAAGACACATCCAATGAGTTCAGCTTTAAAAGTGTTGCCTTTGAGAAACTCTCTTATACAATATTTTTGAGTGTTTTTGAGCTTATACGGGCTTCAGGTCTCCTGCTTGTGGCTTACAGTGACTTGAGTATCGGTATGATGTTTGCCATGTTTGGTTATATCTGGTTTATTATGACACCTGTGCAGGACATTCTCTCTATGCAGTACAGTTACGCTTCCGCCAAAGCCGCACTGGAGAGAATAAATAAAGTTTTAGCACTTAAAACAGAAACAGGCGGAGAAAAAAAGCTCACAGCAAAGAGCGTTGATATTGCTTTGAAAAATCTATGTTTTTCTTATGCCACAAGTGACAAGCTGATTCTCAAAGAGATTACTTTTGATGTAGCATACGGCTCAAAAATAGCGCTTATCGGAGCAAGCGGAAGTGGCAAAACAACGCTTGCGCAAATTATTGCAGGTTTTTATGAAAAAACATCCGGCGAACTCAGATACAACAATATACCAACAAAAGAACTCGACAAGCACTCCGTACGTCAGAAAATCTTCTTAGTCCTGCAAATGCCTATACTTTTTAATGCTTCACTGCGATTTAACATTACAATGGGGCATGAAGATGTCAGTGATGATGCAATTTACAAAGCCCTTGAAATCGCACAACTGCAAGATATGCTCAAAAGTATGCCAAGCGGGCTTGAGACCATAGTCGGACATCACGGTATCAGACTCTCAGGCGGGCAGAGACAAAGGCTGAGCATTGCAAGAATGATCATTGCTAACCCGAGTGTCGTCATATTTGATGAATCCACCTCGGCACTTGATGTACATACTGAAGCAAAACTTTTTAAAGCACTTACGCCTCTGCTAAAAGACAAAACAGTCATCACCATAGCCCACCGCCTCAGCACCGTAAAAAATGCAGATATGATATATGTACTCAATGAGGGCGAAATAGTCCAACGAGGCACACATAAAGAGCTGGAGGAACAGGAGGGACATTACAGCGAATTTCTCAAGGAGCAGTTGTTATAAAAAAGATAAGGCATGCACAAAAAGAACTGCTTCTTTGGTACGACAAACATGGCAGACATGAACTGCCCTGGCGTAATACAGAGGATATATACCATATATACCTCAGCGAAATTATGCTGCAGCAAACACAGGTAAACAGAGTCAGAGATGAGTATTATCCGCAGTTTTTAAAACAGTTTCCCACACTCGAAACACTTGCAAATGCACCGCTTGAGAGCGTTTTGGCTGCATGGAGCGGTTTAGGGTATTATTCGCGTGCAAGGAATCTTCATAAAACAGCACAGCTGTGTCAAACATCTCTGCCAACAGAAATGAAAGAACTGCTCACACTCCCTGGAATCGGACAATACACGGCAAGTGCAATTTGCAGTTTTGGATACAAACAAAATCTTCCGGTAGTTGATACCAATATAGCAAGAGTGATAAAAAGATATTTTGCCCTTTTACATGTAAAGGATAAAGTGCTCTGGGAATATGCACAAACACTTCTAAATCATAAACAGCCAAGAAGCCATAATCTTGCACTCATGGACCTTGGTTCACTCGTCTGTCTGCCAAAAAATCCAAAATGCGGTCTGTGCCCCCTGCAAAGAGACTGCCAAGGAAAAGAAGAAGCCGAGCTCTACACACAAAAGAAAAAAACGGTTTATGAATCTTTGGAACTTTTTCACGGTATTTGCATAAAAAATGACAAAATTGCGCTCATTCCTTCCACAGGAAACATGTACAAAAACATGCTCTCTCTTCCTGTTGTTGACCCGATAGAAGAGGATTTTTTAGGAAGTTTCAAACACTCCTATACAAAGTATCGTTTACATGTAAAGCTGTATAGACTGCATGCTTGCGATGAAGCAGTTTGGGTAGATTTGGATGCATTCAATAAAGCACCGGTTTCCTCTTTGACAAAAAAAGCACTCTCAACAGTTCTCAACTAAAACAACTTTGTTTCTTCCTGTCTCTTTTGCCCTGTAAAGTGCATTGTCGGCACTTTTATAAATCTGTTTTACCTCTCCCAAAATTGCATCTTCAAGATAACATACACCTATAGAGATAGTAAGAACTCCATAATTTTCATTATACAAATGTTCAATTTTAAGATTTTGCACTTCTTTGCATATATTCTGCAAATGCGCAAATGTCTCTTCTTTTGTGTAAGCACTGCATATAAAACCAAACTCTTCTCCGCCCAAGCGGAAGAAAAACTCATTGGAACGCTGGGTTAATTCTGTAATTTTTGCCGTAATTTTTTGCAGTGCTTCATCTCCAGCATCGTGCCCGTAGTTGTCATTATAGAGTTTGAAATTATCTACATCCATAATGGCAAAGCAAAAACTCTCATGCGTTCTTTTTGCTCTGTTGAGTTCCTGTGGAAACATAACATTAAAATAGCGTCTGTTATAGATGTCTGTCAGAGCATCCTGCATAGAAAGATCTTCAAACTTATGGCGAATGGTATACATCTCCGTTATATCATTTAAAGTAACCATCATATGCATGGTATTGTCTTCATATATCTCTTTGGCATATACAGAAAAGTAGTGTTCTTTTCCTCCATAACAGATTTTTATCATCGGTTCTTTCGTACGTAATACATCTTCTACCCATTGCATCTTTGTACTCTCGATAGTATCTTCATAACATGAGGCACAAAAAAAGTCACAAATACACTCATGTTCTGCACTGAATTCTTCCAAAGAAGCATACTCTTTAAAAAATTTAAAAAATGCCTCGTTTGCCCGAATAATCTTTTTTCCTGTTGTCAAAATAATGATATTTGGACTCTTCTCAAAAAGTGTTTCAAGATAGATCTCTTTTTGCAGATGTTCCTTTTCAAATTGTTTTGTCTGCTCTTGTACCTTTAATTCAAGTGTATTGCTTAAATGTTGATAACTGATGCTCTTTTTTGCCAAAAAACGAATAAGAAAAAGAAGCGCAAAGGTAAAGATACTAAACAGCCCACTTACAGCAAGAAATTTCACCCAGACACTCTGTATCTTGTTTACATAAAAAGAGGCATCCATATCAATGGCAATGTCTTTGTAAAAATAGTGCAGTCTTTTTGTTGTATTATCCAAGCTGTATGTATAGCCATCAGACGGCTTTTTAGTATTTGTAGTTACTGTATAATAAGCATCGTTTTTTTGATATTTTTTTAAGAGTGTCCGCACAAGAAAATCAGGGTCAATTTTTACGAACTTCTCACCTTTTTTGATATAAAAAGCTCCAATATCCGCAGGAAGATTACGGATATTGCTAATCTCCTCATAATGTTCCTGTGCATCTTTGAGCAAATTTTCTGTATAGTTTTTTTGTGCCTCTACAGCTATAGTATAGAAGTATGCTTCTATGAAAACCCATACAAGCAAGATAACAATCCCAATCATAAAAAATTTATTTTTTGAGTTCTTCATACAAATAGCTTATAGCAAAAGAACTGAAATTTGTGTTAACAAAAAAAATTAATCTATATTTTTCTTAAAAATTCTAACAGCCCTTGCATGATTTCTAACGGACTCGGCGGGCATCCTGCTATGTGATGTGTGATTTTGAGGTGCTTGTCTGCAGGTGCATTTATAGCAAAAGTTTGCTCAAATGGTGCCGCCATTACAGGGCAATCTCCGAGTGTTATGACCCATTTAGGCTCAGGTATCTGTTCATACGCTTCTAAGACATGTGGTTGCATATTAAATGTCATCAGTCCGCTCAGCAACATCACATCCGCATGACGTGGACTCGCAACAAAATAAATGCCCAAACGTTCCAAATCATAATAAGGATTTGAGAGTGCATTACATTCCGCTTCACAGGCATTGCAGCTTCCGCTGTCGACCATTCTGATAGCCAGACTGCCTGCAAATTTTTTCTTGACTTTATCTTTTATCTCTTTTTGTATAGACTTTATCTCATCTTCCAGTTCTAGGTTCTCTGTCAATACTCCAAGTTTTATACGCTTATTCCAAAATTTCATCATAAATCATTTCCTGCATAACTTAAATCACAGCTTTTATTGATGAGCGGAAAATCTGCAATGATGTCACGACGCATCATTACATGTAAGACCTGCCAGTTCATAAAACTTGCATCCCTTGCAAAAAAGCGTTCAATGACACCCTCTTTTATATCTATAGCCATAAACAACTCACCAATGGAACTCTCCGCAAAACTCATATATTCTCCGTCTGCTACACTTCCCACTTTGAGACTGCTCTCATCCGCTTCAAGAAATTCATGCATCATCTTCAGCGAATTTTTCACTTCCGCAATCCTGACTTTAAAACGTGCAGCCACATCCCCGCTTAATTCACTCTCAAGCTCAAAACCGTGTTTGAGATAAAAACTGTTTAGTCGTCTGTCTATTGCCAAACCCGATGCACGTGCTACGACGCCCACACTGTCATATTTCACGGCTTTTTTTAAAGGAAGGTGACCTGTTGTATCAAGCCTGTCCCAGAGTGAAGGTATATCCGTAATCCAATCTTCAAAATATGTGATGCTCTCTAACATCGCATCTAACCACTCATGCAAAGAAGCCGTATCAACAAACTTGTTTTGCAAATCAATCGCTCCAAAGCCAAAACGATGCCCCGTAAGTTCTTTCATTTTTCGTCTTGCATCTTCTGCAAGCTTTGAACCAAGTGCCAATGCCGCACCAAATCCCGCATCATTTGGTATAAAACCCAAATCAGTCAAATGATGAATAATTCTCTCCAATTCCAGCAAAAAAGCATGGCGTTTTTGCAAGGCTTGCGGCAGTTCCTGCTGTGAAGCCTGCAGTAAAATATCTCTGTAACAAATTTGATAGGCAATACTTTCATTACCGCTTATCCGCTCGATTATCGGTTTTGCTTCTTGGAGTGTTTTTCCCTCTAACATCTTCTCAACAGCACGGTATTTGTAAAAATGACGCACTTCAAGATGGAGCATCTTCTCTCCCGCTTGAGAAAAATGAAAATGTCCCGGTTCTATAATACCGGCATGAATAGGTCCGACACTCACTTGAAAAACCCCGTCACCGTTAATGACTTCGTAATCATAAGGCTGAAATTCACTCTGTTCAAGTTCTTTTGCATAAAAATCTTTGCACATTGGATGGAGATTTTTTGGGAATTGTTCCTGATGTACCAAAGGACGTTTGTCAAAAGCATTTTGGATGATAATACCGAAGTCGTCTTGCATTTTTCGCTCGAACCACAGGGCGGCAAGATGTTCATGTGAAAGTGTAGTAATCACGGGGTTTTCTTTATGCACCTGCTCTTTTTCAACCTTTGTATCATACACCGTTATTATTTCAAATACTCTGCCTTTGTCTTTGGCATATCTTGCAATAAATCTCATAATATTCCCTTAAGATAGTTCATTACCGGAGGCATTATTAACGCTATAAGCGCAAAAGCAAAAATCACAAGTGAAAAAAGTTCACTCGCATAGACTTTTTTACTGTGTACTTCCCCCTCATATTTCATAGACTGATAAACCTCAATAAACTTATAGAATATAATAGAGAGTAAAATCAGTAAAATTAAAATTGCAGCCATCATAGCCAAAAGGTGATATCCGTGCTTTGCCACATTTATCATCGCCCCAAAGCCGTAAATTTCACTAAAAAACATCGGACTTGGAGGAAGAGAGATAACTGCAAGTAAAAAAAGGGACACCAAAAACCAAAAAAGTGTTCCTTTCTTCCCCTTATAGCCCCTCAAGGCTCCTGCAATTCTGTACTTTCCGTTTGATTCAAGCACACCTGTTGAGAGAAAAAGTGCCGGTTTTAAAAAAGCATGCGCACCAAAATGAAGCAGTGCGGCAAATGTTCCGCCACTGACCCAAAAGAGTGCGATTAATGCCATATGCTCCACACCGCTGAGACTGAAGAGACGCATAAAATCTTTTGTGCGAAAAATCAAAAAACTGACTATAAAAATAGTCAGAACCGTATAAATAAATACAAAAGTAAAAAGATGGTCATAATTGACTTCCATCGCAATTTTACTAAAGCGAAAAAAGCCTATAATGACGGCTGATTCTAAAATACCGCTAAAAAGTGCTGCGACAGGGTAAAAAGAAGCTCTTTCAATATTTGCAAGCCACAGATTCATAGGGAAAAAGCCCATCTTCACAAACATACCCACGCTCACAACCGCAAAGCCTATCTCAAAAAGAAAGGGAGATTTTATCTCTTTTGCATGTGCCAAAAGCAGATTGAAGTTCATAGCATCTTCGCCCAAAATCGGCTTTGCACTTGCATAAATCAAAATAATGCCAAAAAGGATGAGAGAGATGGCAATAGCACCGACTATCATATAATTCCATGCCTCTTTATGGGCTGCATTGGAGTGGTTTGTTTTAATCATATACACGGTTGAGAGCGTAGCGAGTTCTAGCCCAATCCAGTAAATACCCATATGATTTGAAAGAATAGAAAAAATAAGTCCCACCCAAAATATGGCAAAAAATCTGTAAAATCTTCTGTAAGCATTTTTTGAGACTTCCACATGTTTATCCAAAGTCATCAAAGCCAGGGCGACACCAATGCCGACGATACTTGAAACAAAAAGAACATAGGCATTCAAATCATCCACAACAAGATAGTCTCCAAGCAGATGAAACGGTTTTGGCAATCGCAACAGTTCTGCTGTAGGAATCAGGATGAAAAAAGAGATAAACGCAAGCGGTTTATGTGTTTTCCTGCTTTTTATAAAAGAGAGTCCGAATATTATCAGAGCAGGAAGAAAAAGTAGCTCAAGCATTTTTCATCTCCTCACGGTGAAACAAAAGATTTATGACAATAATAGCCATCAAAAGATCAAAAAATATTCCCAGTTCAACAAGCATCGGCATTCCGTCTGTTGCCGTAATTCCGAGTAAAAAGAGTGAATTTTCCATACTCAAAAAACCGATGATTTTAGGTGCAACATTTTTATGTTCCATCATCAGCAGCAGTGATAAAAACAAAGATGAAATGCTAATCGCCACATAATTAGAGTTATTTGCTATCATATTTGTAATAGGCTCTGCCAGATAAAATGTAAAAACCAAAATCGCAGGAATGAGCATAATGGCATACTGTACTTTTATTTCCGGTGTAATTTGTCGTACAAAATGAAACTTTTGTGAAAAACTCTTTAAAAAGTAAGGAATACCAACGGCTTTTATAAGAATGGTCGCAATACCCGTTATGAGCATCGCATTATCCTGCAGTTTCATACCGATAAGCAGTGCCAAAACACCCAAAGTAAAGGAATTAAACGAGTACCACATGAGCAATCGGTACAATCTTGTTGTAAAAAGAGCCGTTATAAGCGAAGCCAAAAACAGACCTATAAAAAAATCAACCATTTGCTACGCTCCCAAGACATAAAATGTTATTAATGATAAAAATGCAAAAACGATGGAAATACCAAGCAAGTTAGGCACTTTAAAAAGTCTCAGTTTGGCGGTATTGACCTCTAAAAGTGCTACAGCTACAGCCACCCCAAAAAGTTTTGCTATAAAAATGAGTATTGCAACAGGTGCTGAGTATTGTAAGCCCAAAGGAATAAACAAAGAGACAAAAAGCGATGCAAAAATCACAAACTTCACAGAAGCCGCCGTCTCGATAATTGCCAGATAAACACCGCTTAAATCAAGTATCATCGCTTCATGCACCATTGTCAGTTCCAAGTGTGTTTCAGGATTGTCCACTGGAATACGCCCGTTTTCAGCGATAAGAAGGATAAAAAAACTGATGCCGGCAAATAAAAAGCTTGCCATATGTTCTTTTGGAAAATGCTCGGCTAGATTGACACCGGCTTGACCTATACCCAAATCTCCTGCCATCATCGAGACACTAAAAACCGTCAATACCATAGCAGGCTCTACCAAAGCAGATATAAAAGCCTCACGCGAACTTCCCATACCGCCAAAGGCAGAGGCACTGTCAAGCCCTAAAAGCATAAGAAAAAAAGTTGAAAGTGAGAGAAGCCCTGTAATCGTAAAGGCATCTACAAAACTGACATAAAAAGCTCCATGCACGACAGGCGGTAAAAAAAACATTGTCACAAGCAGCGGGGAAAGAACCAAAAAAGGTGCATACGTTGTAATGGAACTCGTCTCCTGCGAAATAATCGTCTCTTTTTTCATAAGTTTTGAAAAGTTTCTATACCCCTGCAGCAGTGAACTCGGACGCTTGAAAAGCAGCACCATTTTTAAAGATTTTATAAAAGAGAGCAGTAGCGGTGCTAGCAGAAGCAAAACTGCTATAGTTGTTACATATATAATCATTTTTTATCTCCAATAATAAGAACTTTTATAGAAATAATCACCACAATAAATTCTAAGCTAAAAGTCGCCCAAGAAAATTCATGTAAAAAGATTCTGTAGCTAAAAAGCACTAAAAGCATAAGGTTAAATATCATAGCCGCATAACGGGTCTGCTCAAAATGTGCCAGACGATAGACCCAGTAACTCACACGGTTTGTAAGCTTTTTACTGCTTTCATACAAAGAAGTCTCAAAAAGTGGCTTTACATGTACTTCATAATTTGAATCACTGAACTTTGTTTCATGCTCACCGATATTTTCTTTATGAAAATGTTCGTTTGATTTATAAAGCCAGTCAAAAAACCGGCGAATCGGTCCTGCAAAACCTGTTGCAGAGTATTGTGTTTTGGCAGATGTTTTATAACCACAACCCCATGTACGATGCACTCTTGTCTTTACATGTAAAGCTTTGTAGGCAAAGAGTAAAAGCAGTGTTACCCCAACCAAAGAAGCCAGTAAAATCAGCGGTGAGACAACACCACCGTGAACGGCAACGGAGTGCATATTCCAAAACCCGTGCGGGAACATTTTTGCATAAACAGAAATATGATGCAGACTCACCAACGTTTTGTCAAACCAGAAAATATAAAACGGTGTAAAAAGCATCAGTGAAATAACGACAAGAGACATTAAAATCATCCCTGATTTCATTAAGAAGTTTACCTCATGTGCATGCTTGGCATTTTTGCTTCTATTCAGTCCCAAAAATGTTATGCCGTACGCTTTAACGAAACAGGCAATCGCCAAACCGCCGGTTATAGCAAGTGCAAAAACAGCAAAAGGAATGGCAAGTTTTAAACTCATGTCCGCAATATTATACGAACCGAGCATGGATTGAAAAATCATCCACTCACTCAAAAAACCGTTACTCGGCGGCAGTGCCGAAATACTGATAGATGCCAACAAAAATGTCAGTGCCGTAACAGGCATCGACTTAATCAGCCCACCGTATTTTTCTATATTTTTCGTATGCGTCTGATGCAGAACACTTCCCGCTCCCATAAAAAGCAGTGATTTAAAGCTCATATGGTTAAAGACATGAAAAAGAGCCGCTATAAAAGCAAAAGTGCTGAGTGTTTTGAATCCAAGTGAGTCAAATATCATCCCCATGCCAAAGCCTATAAGAATTATGCCTATATTTTCTATGGAATGATTTGCCAAAAGTGCTTTTATATCATGCTCACTCAAAGCATATAAAACACCCACAAGTGAGGAGATGGAACCGATAACCAAAACAACGATACCCCACTCCAGCGGCCACGGATAAAGCACATCAAATAAAAATCGTGCAAACCCGTAAATAGCGACTTTGAGCATCACTCCACTCATAAGAGCTGAGACAGGAGAAGGCGCAGCAGGATGGGCATACGGCAGCCAAACATGAAAAGGCACAGCTCCCGCCTTACTTAAAAAACCAAAAACGAGCATAAAAAAGAGGAGTGTCGGGTATGCAAATGAGGCAACTATATTTTTCATATCTGCGAAGCTGCTATCTAAATTTCCGTTTGTCGCTATAAGAAAAAACAGCAGTAAAAACACAAAACCGAAATGTGTCATAAAAAAGTAAAATCTTGCCGCTTTTATCGTCTCTTTATCTTCTACTTTTGTCAAGATAAGCTGCCAGCTTGTCAAACTCATCAACTCCCAAAAGAAAAGAAAAACAAGTGCATTTCCTGCTACAACTACACCAAGCATTGAGAGTATAAAAGCAAAATAGTGAATTTGATAATGTGTTTTTCTTTTTATATGGGGAAGGTATCCAAAAGAGTAAAAAAGATTTGGAATTGCCCCTAAAAGAATAAGTGCAATAAAAATAAGCGATAGTGTGTCGAAGAGAAACATTTTTTTAACAACTCCAGAGAAAATTTCTAATGGAGGGCTGTTGTAAATGAGAAAAAAGCAGTCCTGAATTATTTGATGAAATTATACTTCAAAGTTTATTAATTTATGTTTATACCTTATTAATTTTTAAGTCTCTTCTATTTTTATCTCAGAAGCCACAATATACAACGGTGCATTGTGTACATGCAACATGGTACTGCCGCTTCCCAAAGCAAAACCATACAAATCTTTTTCTTTTATAAGTGTAATACCGAAGCCCATATCCATGAAAGAGAGTACACTGTTATCTAAGATTCTTGATGCACTCACCCCTTTAAATGTAATATCAACACTGTTGACATCTTCGCCTTCATCGTCTAAGACTGCGAGTGTCACAACTGTTGCATCCGGAAGTTGCTGTATACAGCGGAGTTGTTCATGTTTAAAGTGGTTGTACTTTTGCAGTAATTCTTCTATTTCTTTCATTTTTTCCCTTTTTTATTAAAACAACATCTTAGCAACAAAAGGCTTTCTCACCGCTTCGCTACACAAGTTAGAACAATAAACTAAAGTAAGTAAAAATTTGTACAACTTGACTCCACTGTTGGTACAAATAAAACTAAATTAAGTGCCTGAGCATCATTAATATAAAAATCCAAACAGGTACAAAGGTATTTTATTATTTGAACCTTTGAGTATGTTATCTGCAACCACAAAGCTTTTTTCTATATTTTTGATCTGATCAAACTTTTTACCCTTTCCACCAATCTCAAACAGGTACTTGTTATCAACAAGAAAATCTCCGGCAGATGCTATATTTAACTGATATATACCTGATAGAGCATTTGCAAAAAAAGTTTCTCTAATTGTTCCATCTTCTGCACTCTCGCAATATGCAAAAAGTAAATTGGTATTATTAAGATATATTTTTGCAGGTTTAGAAATTTTCTTCACACCTTTAACATTTTCATCTATAAGTAGAAGCATCTCTCCATCACTGAGATACTTTATATAGTCATAAAGCTTCACTCTGCTAATTTCTGCTGCTGCAGCAATTTTAGTATAGTTTACTTCAAACGGTTTTGATTCACACACAACCTCAAGAAGTCTTTTTAATTTATAAGTATATTTTTGTTCTATTAATCCCAGTGAAGTTAAATCAATATCTATTGTCAGATTAATTGTATTGAGAAGGTTTTGATAGTATGAACTCTTTTTATCAAAGTAAAATGGATAGTACCCTGTTTTTTGATATGCTTTGAATTCAATGAGTATATCAATATTTTGTGTCTTGAGTTTATTTGCAATCTCCATATGATCTGCAGTCAGTTTTTCTATACTATAGAACTCAAAAGAGCTATTAAATTTAACTTCCAGGTATTCTCTAAAAGAAAAACCTTTTAAATGATAGAGCGTTACCCTTCGACTTAAATCACTTTTTGCATTTAAAATAGAAGTAGCACTACTTCCGGTAAAGAGTACCTTAATATCAAAGAGATCATATATTGATTTTAGATATGCACTAAAGTTTTCATATCTATGAATTTCATCAAGAAGAATATATTCTCCCCCACTCTCTACAAACTCTGCGATTATCTCTATAAGGTCCACACCACTTAAAAATGGATAATCTAAAGATATATAGAGTGCCTCTTTATTTGCGAATTGTAATTCTTTAAGATATTGGAAAAGTAGTGTAGTTTTACCAACACCACGAGCACCGAATATAGCTATCATTTTGTCTGAAAAGTCTATTTTTTTGTATAAATAGCGTTTGTACTCTATATTTTGAGACTTTTCTAATCTTTGTTGATATTTTTTTAATTTAGCCAGCATTTCAAAATCCTAGTGTAAGTGTTCATAATCATTTACAATTATAACTTTTCAAGCTTTGTAAATGCTTATAAACATTTACAATTAGTAGCACTTCGTAATTTATTAACTTTGGAACTCACAAACACTACACATTAGCATGCTATACTTTGAAAACTAAAAAAACAGAGGAATAATTTATGAAAACAGTGATACTCGGTATCTTTTTACTCTGCAGTGGGCTCCAGGCAATCAGTCTGAGTGAGATCATTGACATCTCCTTGGCAAAAAAGCCCTCACTCGAGGCTATCAATGAAAGGATTCAGGCAAACAAATATAATATAGCAGTCTCCGATCAATTTGAAAACCCTCAGCTGCTCATCACAAAAAACACACTCAATTCTTCGCAGGCAATGAGTCAATCTGTCGTGACATTCAAACAAAAAATTCCTTTTTACAATAAACGTGAAACCAACAAAAAAATTGCAGAAGCTGAAGATGCTTTGTTGCATGAAAAGCTCAATGCGGCAAAAACAAAGCTTGTTGCACAGATAAAGAGTGAAGCCTATACTATTTGGAAACTAAGGGAGTTGTATAAAATTATTGATGAGTATGTAACACTGACACAACAAAATATTGATCTCTACGAATCCTATACAAGCATTGATGAGAACCAGCATATGGGTATTATGAAAGCAGAGCTCTCCCTCTCAGATTTGCAAATCCAAAAAAGTGTTTTACGTGAAAAGATCAATGCTGCCTATGCAAGACTCTCCTATCTGGCTGCTTTTAAAGTGGAGCATTTGGATATAAATATAAAAATGGGAGAAAAACCGAATTTAGGACAACTCCAAAAATCTTTAGTAGATAACCCGGATATTAAAATAAAAAGCAAAGAGATTCTCAAACAAAATGCAAAATTAAAAATGGCAGATTTAAACAACTACCCTGACATCAACCTTATCGCAGGATATGCTCTGCGAGAAAATTTCAACAACTATTTTAATTTTGGATTCGGTTTGAGTCTGCCTATATACGGCACAGAAGATTACAAAGAAGAAG
>Ga0256840_1003110_pt1 | contig 13774 bp, 12 predicted proteins | sample 355202metaG_FD_185969 | JGI IMG/M metagenome (GOLD analysis project Ga0256840, IMG submission 185969) | Hydrothermal vent microbial communities from Mid Atlantic Ridge, Atlantic Ocean - 355-202 | ecosystem: Environmental > Aquatic > Marine > Hydrothermal vents | place: Atlantic Ocean: Mid...
TGAGTCATTAGGATTTTTCAGAATGTGAATGTCTTGCGCAGGCATATAACTTTGTGCCAAGAGGAATATTTTTTTTCCAGAAGTTTTGTGTTTTGCCACATCCATGACGATGATGGCATGCCCTGGAAAGCCACCCTTGATAAAGACATCTCCAATGTTTACCTCTTCCATGTTGTTTATCTTTTTCAGTTCTTTGCTTAGCGAATGCGTACCTGCATAGGTGAATACGAGATTCATATATTTTCTGAAATTTTTATAAGAGTCATCTTCTTTTCCTTTTTTTATCCAGCGGACATTATTGCCGTTAACGACTGCCCGATATCCTTTTGCGTATTGGCTGAAAGCGGCTTTGTCTCCACTGGTGAAGTTGAAAGCAATGTCATCATACATTTTGTTTTGAAAAAGGTATTCTGCCCTGAGTCTCATGACTGCATCGGCGCATTGCTGTAGGTCTCTACTGCCCACGTCAATTTTTAAAACGGCATACTGTGCATTTTGATTTTGTTTTTCATCACCGTTGTATAGATGAACTATTTGATCCTCAGCTAGTGGAACGCTTCTCAGGTATGCGCCAAAGGATTTTTCTTGTACTGAAACTCTTTGATACCCATTTGGCAGTATAATTTCCCCAACCTTGGAGGGTCGCTGCAGATTGTTTTTTGAATCAATACTTTCCGTAAAGTAGCTTTTTACGAATGTTTGCGAATTAACGTTTTTAGTATCGCAGCTAAATGGGAGTGTAGCAATTAATAAGAGCAGTAGATATTTAATACGACGCATTTAATCCATCAACGCTTTTTCCAGAGGTTTAGTGTTTGCACTATTTTCTGGGTTTAACTTTTTGGACAATTCTCTCGCCGTTAGTTTGAGCAAATCATCATCATTATTTAATCCTCTCTCTACTATTATCGAGGCGGTAAATATAAAATCACTAGTGCGAATATCTGCTATCTTTTTTGCGGGCATTCCGGCAATGGCAATATTACTTTCTTCAAAAGACTTATTGACTATCGCATTGGCACCAATTACGATATTGTCAGCGATTGAAATCCCACCATAAAGTTTTGCGCCGGGTGCTATATAACAATTGTCACCTAGTGTCGGCGCATTGTCGGCATAGCCATTGCCTGTGCCAATATTTACACTTGTATGCAATCGGCAGTTAGCGCCTATGCTAGCTCCTGAGTTGATGACAATCGTGCCATAATGCGCAATGGAAAGTCCTGGGCCAAAGACATTGGTGGGTATGGAAAAACCAAGTTTCATGGATAGCTTCCTGTATTTTCTTTTGATAAATATGCGATGAATGGAAGCGATTAATCCATTTTTACAGTTTCTAGAGTATTCTAATTTCCGCAATGATTTTTGGAATTCCCAGATGTAGTTTGGCGAGATAAAACTTTTTATTCGGCGTGATAGTCCTTGCCTTTTAGGAACACGCTGCGAAATTCTATCCGCCTCTAAGTAAAATAAATAATCTTCTTTTGACTTAATCATGCGTATTCCTTGGGTTAGTTGAGTATTTTTTTAAGAAATTAATGTTTCTTAAAAAAATACTCAATATAAAATTGTGTTATTTATTTTTGGCTTGAACTTCAAATCTACCAAAAATGCAGATAAATATCTAAATATTTATAAACTAACTTTGGCAGTGGATTATAATGTAAAATAACAGATAGTAATTGATAATTTTTTACTTTTACCCAAAATGGCTTATACAAAGAAAAATCGACTGACCGCTGAAGAATACTTGGCAGGAATACTTGCAGGAGACAGGGTGATATTGGCGATGGCCATTACACTGGTTGAGAGTCAATTGGAGGAGGATAGAACTATAGCAGAGGCAATCATCGAACAGGTTTCTAACCGAGGTGAAAAATCAATTCGAATAGGCGTTACGGGTGTTCCGGGTGTTGGTAAAAGTACTTTTATAGAAAGTTTCGGGGAGTACGTTATTTCTCAAAACAAGAAACTATCGGTATTGGCAATAGATCCAAGTAGCACTAAAACTGGTGGAAGTATTTTGGGCGATAAAACTCGAATGGAAAACTTGGCAAAAAATCCGAATGCCTTTATTCGCCCGTCGGCAAGTAGATTAGCACTTGGGGGAGTGACTCATAAAACACGGGAAGCAGTTTTGTTGTGCGAAGCAGCTGGGTTTGATGTGATTATTATTGAGACGGTAGGTGTGGGGCAGTCGGAGGTAGCGGTACGGGAATTGGTTGATTTTTCGCTTTTGTTAATGCTTGCAGGGGCTGGAGATGAGTTGCAAGGCATCAAAAAAGGAATCATGGAAATGGCAGATGCTATTGCAATTACCAAGGCGGATGGAGATAATGTGCTGATGTCTGAGCAAGCCAAAAAATCATATCAGAATGCGCTACATTTATTTCCAGTGGCGGATAATGGTTGGTTGCCAAAAGTTACGACATGCTCAGCATTGAAAAATGAAGGGATGGATGAAATATGGAACATGATGTTGAAGTTTGCTGGTGACATGAGGTCAAATGGGTTTTGGAAGGAAAATAGGAATGTACAGCAGTTAGCATGGATGCATAGTGCTATTGAGCAATCGCTCAGGGCAGATTTTTACAATGATAAACATGTAAAGTCAGTTTTGGAAACAATAGAAAATCAAGTCCAGAAAGGAACTCAAACCGCATGGTCAGCAGCAAAGCAATTACTCTCCCTATTTTATAAGAAGTGAAAAAGAAGCTACTTATTATTTTTGTAAAGAATCCTGTTTTAGGAAAAGCCAAGACGAGACTGGCAGCCACAATTGGCGATGAAAAGGCGCTTGAGATTTATAAAATTTTACTGAAACGAACGGATGAGATTACTAGTAGCCTTCTTTTTGATAAGGCAGTATTTTATTCCGAATTCATTGACAATCAAGATGTTTGGAGCAATGACACCTATCAAAAAGAAATTCAAGTGCAAGGCGGTTTGGGAATGAAAATGTCAGCGGCTATAAAGCAGAAGTTTGCCGAAGGATATGGATCAATTTGTATCATTGGCAGTGATTGTTATGACTTGAGCTCTGAAATTATAGATGCCGCTTTTAAAATTTTGGAAGAGAAGGATGCGGTCATTGGGGAGTCAGAGGATGGCGGATATTATTTGTTAGGAATGAACAAATTGCATCCAGTATTTTTCGAAAATAAAAATTGGAGCACCAAAACTGTAGCGACCGATACCGTTGAAGATTTTAGAAAAGGCAATCTAACTTTTGGCAAACTACCGGTGCTAAATGATATTGATGAAGAGAAAGATTTACGTGCTATTCAAGTGCTATTAGATGTGCTTTAGTAGCTATTGAATTTTCAAATAAACGCCGAAGTTCATTGAGAGCTGCGCAGCTACAAAATTTCCTGAGCCACCATAAAAACCAGCATTAAAACCAAGGTTATCATGGGCTTCTAAAATAAATTTCAAACCCAAAGCAGTATACGCCTGCCTATCAACATATAAGCCAGTTTCTAAATTTCTAGTAGGGGCTATGAGGTCGCCATTCTCAAAACTTTTCAAGATATCCAAAACACCAACAATCCAAAGTCTATTTAGAACTTTGGTGCCAACCTCACCACTGATGCGCAAATCTTCACTATAACCATTTGACTTAATACCTGTGCCAATGGACAAGTAGCCATAATGTTTATCAAATCCTTTGCCAACGCTGACCGAAGGAATGAGACTAATGGCATCATAGCCAGAGCGAAGTCCAGTTTTATCGTCGTATTTAGCAGTTGGAAGTTCCAAGGTTAATTGTCCTGAAAAGACTACTCCTTTGTTTATAAATTGATTTCTTGCTGCCAGTTTGATGTTGCCCAGTGTATTTAGCGTGCCTTCTTGGTTGCTTGGGTTAGCAATACTTGAGTTTGCTAAAAACACATTTCCCGTGGAAAGAAATTTGTAAGGAAGTTCAGCAATGAGAGTAAGTTTATCATTCAGTCCATACTCGCCATAGACTGAGGCCGTCATGTCTGATAGTTCCCTACTTAAATTCCAGCTATCAGCTCCGTTGAGGTGTAAGCGATTATAGCTATTGATAAGGTTAAGAGAGGCTTGGTAATAGCCGTTACCTTTTTTTTGAGTCCATGGACTTTGCGCAAAAATTTTCTGACCAATAATAAGCAATGTTAGTAACAGAATGGGTCTGATTTTTTTCATATTTATATTTTAGTGCAAAGAGAAAGAATTACTTACAACAATATTGTCAGACGAATGACATAGTACTCTAAAAAGTATCTAAATTGCGAATTAAAATTCTTCGCCGATCGAAATTGATTAGGTTTTGCTCTTTAAGTTCATTCAAGATGGTGGTGACAGTTTGTCGAGAAGTGCCAGTTAGTTTGGCAATATCTTGATGCGTATAATTGTTTTTGATCATGGTTTCAAAACCAACTTTTTTCCCTTTCTCATGGGCAAGGTCTTTGATGAAATCTACTATTCTTGATTTGGCATCTTTAAAAACCAATGATTCAATTCTTCGTTCAAGTTTTTTTATTCTAAAGCCAATGAGTTTGTAAATCTTAAGACTTAACTGCTTGTTTGCCAACATGAGTTCTTGCATTTGCCCGATGGTCATTGGACATATGGAGGTGTCATCGTCCATTGATTTGGCAAAATCTGTTCGCTTTTCTTCGCCCACCAAGGCCAGTTCTCCAAAGATTTCTCCTTGCGAAAGGATTGCTTTGATATTTTCCTTTCCGTCTTCTGTATAATTTCCAATTTTTATTCGCCCACCTGCAATGAGGTAAACATAGTTTGAGGCGTCTTCTGGGAAATATATATATTCATCCTTTTTATAATGGGCAAAGGTGTGGGTTTCCATTGCCCCGGCCATTTTATGAGGGCATAATACCTCATACAGGTCAACTTCTTCAAAATACCAAAACTTGCTTTGATTGCTCATTTATAGATAATAATTCGTGGTTTAGTTTAAGTACAGTCGTAAAATAGGTATAAAAAATTACTATTCTTTATTTAACTGATGTTTTGGCTAGAAAATCCTAATCCAAACATTCAGATATTCATACGTATATCAGGAGATAATGTTAGATTTAGGGAAATTATATGAAATCGTAAAGTAATGGCAGTTCACAGCTTATGATATCTTTCAAGTTTAGGTCGAGTTCTTTTTTGTAAATCTTGAATATCAATGCCCATTCCTCTTTTGCCATATATCCATCTGCATTGGCAATTCTTCTAGCCCAGGCTAGGATTCTTGTCTGACAGTCAACGTCACATTGTCTGAGAGAATTGATGGTTTTGGTATATGAGTCAGCTTCTGATAAATTGCTAAACCCTTGCATTACTCCGTTATACTGTTCTTTGGAAATATCCTCACTTTCAATCATCAGTTCACATAGCTTCTCTTCCATGCTGCTGACTTTACCATCTGCAGAACTTACTAAGTGGTAGAGTGATACCAAACTTTCTGTATAGTTTTCTTTATTTATCATTTCCCTAAACCTTTAATATTTGATAAATCAAAATTAATCTTGAAATAACAATAAAACAATTTCATTGAATGGCGATACGAACGTGTGTAAGTTTTTGGATTAAAATTGACTGCTATTAGAAGATTTGGTATTTGGGTGTTTTTGAAAAAAGTAGAAATACGAATGGAGAAATGATAAAGTAGCTGGAATTATTCGAAAAGTGAGTGTTGGTGTGTTATGGAATAACTATGGTTTAGCTGCCCTCATCTTGTAATGTAAGTCTAAAAAAATGCTTATTCTGGTAATTTTCGTTTTGAAAATAATGAGTTCTCAATTTTAGGAAGCTGAACGCCCAAGATATCTCCTATATTAAGTCCTAGTTCTTTATTGTAAACCCTATATATAAGACTCCACTCATCTCTATCAACAAATCCATCGGCATTTGCCACCTTATTCATCCATGCTAGGCATTTTACTTGATCTAATTTATCGCAGTGCTTGATTTCACTGATGCCAATGTCATAGATTTCATCATAATTTCGTGCTTCCAGATTATTAATGATGCTGTTATACATTGAGTCAGAAAGCCCTTCATGGCTTTTGAATAATTCAAATGTTTTTACTTCATCATTGGTCATTTCACCATCTGCTTGACTTAATAGGTAGCACAATGTCAATGTTCCTTTTCTAAAATGCGAGTCTTTTTCTAAATTGTCCATAATCACTTATCTTTTTTCTATTGTAAGTGCAGATAGCTTGCCAGTTTTTGTAATACTTGGCAAAAGTACTAAAATTTGTTCTAAATACTCATTTTGGATGATTTGGAAATATTTTGAAACGTCCCAAATTGGGAATCTATTTCAAAAATAGATATAATTCTCTATTTGGGAAAAACAATTCCTTGTATTGAGTCTCAATATTTGCATATAAAAAAAGCCTTGAATTACGATTCAAGGCTTTTATCTTTATATAGAAGTGCTATTATTTGCTTTCTTCTTTACTATCATCAACTTCTTCTACTTCTTCAAACTCCACATCGGAAACATCTCCTTCTCCGTTAGCATCACCAGCAGGCTGTCCTTCTGCGGCTGCGTCACCTCCAGTGGCAGCATACATTTCTTGTGATGCTGCTTCCCAAGCTTTGTTCAATGCTTCCATTGAAGCATCAATACCAGCAACGTCTTGAGAACCATGTGCAATTTTCAATTTAGCTACAGCCTCTTCGATTGGTTTTTTATTTCCTTCCGAAAGTTTGTCGCCATATTCTTCAAGCTGCTTTTCTGTTTGGAAAATTAAAGAATCAGCAGCATTAATTTTATCGACTTTTTCTCTTTCAGCCTTATCTGCATCGGCATTTGCTTCTGCTTCCTGCTTCATCTTCTCGATTTCCTCATCGGTAAGTCCTGATGATGCTTCTATTCTGATGTTCTGCTCTTTGTTTGTTCCTTTATCTTTAGCAGTTACCTGAATGATACCATTGGCATCGATGTCAAATACCACCTCGATTTGTGGAATACCTCTTGCTGCAGGTGGAATACCATCTAAATGGAATCTACCAATAGAACGGTTGTCTTTCGCCATTGACCGCTCTCCTTGAAGTACATGTATTTCTACTGAAGGTTGATTTGCAACTGCTGTGGAGAATACTTCAGATTTTTTCGTAGGAATCGTTGTATTCGCTTCAATTAATTTAGTGAATACACCACCCATGGTTTCAATACCCAAAGAAAGAGGCGTCACATCTAGTAACAACACATCTTTAACTTCTCCAGTCAATACTCCACCTTGAATCGCAGCACCTATGGCAACCACTTCATCTGGATTTACTCCTTTTGATGGTTTTTTTCCAAAGAACTTTTCAACTTCTTCTACCACTTTCGGTATTCTAGTAGAACCACCTACCAAAATTACTTCATCAATCTCAGAAGCACTTAGTCCTGAATCTTTCAAAGCAACTTTACAAGGTTCAAGCATTCTTTTGAAAAGAGAATCCGCTAACTGCTCAAATTTTGCTCTTGACAATGTTCTTACCAAGTGCTTTGGAATACCGTCAACAGGCATGATATATGGCAAGTTGATTTCAGCACTTGTAGAACTTGATAATTCAATTTTAGCTTTTTCAGCCGCTTCTTTTAATCGTTGAAGTGCCATTGGGTCTTTTCGCAAGTCAATGTTTTCATCTTTTTTGAATTCATCTGCCAACCAGTCAATCAGGATATGATCAAAATCATCCCCACCCAAGTGCACGTCACCATTGGTAGATTTTACTTCAAAAACACCATCTCCTAATTCTAAGATTGAAATATCGAATGTTCCGCCACCAAGGTCAAATACTGCGATGGTCATGTCTGAATTTTTCTTATCCAACCCATAAGCAAGTGCCGCCGCTGTTGGCTCATTGATAATTCGTTTTACTTCTAGTCCTGCGATTTGACCAGCTTCTTTAGTGGCTTGTCTTTCCGCATCATTAAAGTAAGCAGGTACAGTAATCACCGCTTCAGTAACAGTCGTTCCTAAGTAATCTTCTGCTGTGGACTTCATCTTTTGAAGAATCATAGCAGATACTTCTTGCGGTGTGTATTTTCTGTCACCAATATTGATTCTTACCGTATCGTTATTTCCTTTTTCTATGGAGTAAGCGATATGCTTTTGTTCGCTGCTGATTTCTGAGAATTTTTTCCCCATAAATCTTTTAACCGAGCTAATCGTATTTGTTGGATTTGTGATTGCTTGTCTTTTGGCAGGATCACCTACTTTTCTTTCGCCTTTTCCTCCGTCAAGAAAAGCAACGATAGAAGGAGTTGTCCTTCTTCCCTCACTGTTCGGTATTACGACAGGTTCGTTACCTTCCATTACCGATACACAGGAGTTAGTTGTTCCTAAATCTATTCCTATTATTTTTCCCATTAGTATATTATTATTTCTTAATTATTTACTTTTTCTAACTACAAATTAGTTATCAATGTTTGTACCAATACCATTTTCGGATAAAGTCTGTGACATATTGGCAGAAGCGGTTATTTATAGCAGATTTAAACCTGTCATGTTTGAGCCACGACAGCCTAATCATGGCGGATAAACCTATATTACCTAAAGGATTATAAAAAAATGAGTGAAAACATGACAGGTTTTTACTAGAATAAAGAAAAAATGCGACTTTGTCTGAGTAATCTATATTTTTGCAGCCGGTTATTATTTACTAACCTGAACTCAATTATAAAAACGCTCGTCATACCGGAAAATTCAGCTTTAAATTTTAAAAAGCTTAATTTGTCCGGTATCTAAAGGGGATAACGGATATTTTTCTTCCTAAAAAGAAAAAATTAGGAAGAAAAATTCCCCGCCTGAATGGCAAAGTCGGGCAGGCGTAATGACGTTTCATCTTTAATTTGAAAGATTATTAATTGGGCTGAGGTTACTACGAGAATAATTGGTCATTAGCACATTAATATATTATTGGAATGAGTTTAGAAACAGAAATAGCAAAGAGAAGGACATTCGGGATCATCAGTCACCCTGATGCAGGAAAAACAACCTTAACGGAAAAGCTGCTCTTGTTTGGTGGAGCGATACAAACTGCTGGAGCAGTGAAATCAAATAAAATTGATACGCATGCTCGGTCGGATTGGATGGAGATAGAAAAGCAGAGAGGTATTTCTGTAGCAACTTCGGTCATGGCATTTGACTATAAAGATACAAAAATCAATATTTTGGATACGCCAGGTCACCGAGATTTTGCAGAAGATACGTACCGTACTTTGACTGCCGTTGACAGCGTGATTATGGTCATCGATTGTGTGAAGGGGGTAGAGATGCAGACCGAAAAATTGATGGAGGTATGCAGAATGCGTGATTCGCCTGTAATTTGTTTTATCAACAAATTGGATAGGGAAGGGCAAGACCCTTATGAGCTGCTAGATGAAATTGAGGAGAAATTAAAAATCAAGGTACAACCCATGACCTGGCCAATAAGCATGGGGCGAACGTTCAAAGGCGTTTATAATTTATTTGATAAAAGCCTCCAATTGTTTGAGGCAAGCAAAAGGAAACTTACCGAAGGCGGGATTGAGATTGCGGATGTAAATGATAAGGAAATAGAGCAATACATAGGCGAGGAGGATGCCAATCAATTGCGAGAGGATATTGAGCTGATAGAAGGAATTTATGGCGAGTTAGATGTAGAAGCCTATTTGGCTGGAGAAATTGCCCCCATATTTTTCGGTAGTGCGGTCAATAATTTTGGAGTAAAAGAATTATTAGACACCTTTATAAAAATAGCGCCTCCGCCAGTTGCCAGAGAAACTGACTTACGATCAATAGCACCAAACGAGGATAAGTTTTCAGGATTTGTTTTTAAAATCCACGCCAATATGGATCCAAGGCATAGAAATAGAATTGCCTTTGTGCGGGTTTGTTCAGGAAAATTTGAGCGAAGAAAAAACTATTACCACGTGCGGATGGATAAAAATTTGCGATTTTCAAATACCACTGCATTCATGGCGCAAGACCGTGAACTGATTGATGAGGCATGGCCGGGAGATATTGTCGGTATATTTGACACTGGAAATTTAAAGATTGGCGATACACTTTCGGAAGGCGAGAAGGGAATTTATAAAGGGATTCCAAGTTTCTCACCGGAACTTTTCAAAGAAGTAGTGAATCAGGATGCGATGAAATCCAAGCAACTTGATAAAGGATTGAAGCAGCTGATGGAAGAAGGAGTAGCGCAGTTATTTACTTTCGAAATAGGCGCAAGGAAAGTGGTAGGAACAGTAGGCGCACTGCAGTTTGAAGTTATCCAACACAGACTAAAAAATGAATATGGCGCTACTTGTAAATTCATCCCGATGAACTTATACAAAGCCTGCTGGATAGCAAGTGCAGATAGAAAGAAGCGCGATGCATTTGTAAAATCAAAGCAGCGACATATCGCCAAAGACAAAGACGGAAAACTTGTATTTATGGCAGAGACAAGGGCATGGCTGCAAATGGTGCAGGATAACTTTCCTGACATTGACTTTCATTTTACTTCTGAGTTTTAGAGTTGAGAGGATCGTAAGTTGCTGGTGTTTTATCTATGACTATTAGGTTGTTGCACACAGTCTTTATATTTTCACAAAATTCCTAAAGTTACTTCTATCAATTATCATTGTTTCAGCATCGTATGTTTTAACAAAAGTATCTGGCAGTTTTGTTTTTGATTTTGCTTTCCACTTAAATTCAAAACCATATATTTTCCCCTCTTTTTCTTCTACAAAATCTACTTCTTGTTGCTGTTTTGTACGCCAAAAATACATCCTTGCAAAAGTATCTTTATATATGTTTTGTTTTTTTCGTTCAGATATTAGGAAGTTTTCCCAAAGTGCCCCAACGTCAGTTCGTAATGCCAGAGGATTGAAAGTTCCTATAATCATATTTCTTATACCATTATCATAGAAATATATTTTTCTATTTCGCTTAATCTCATTTCTCAAATTCCTACTAAAACTATGCAGTCTAAAAACAATATATCCTTTTTCAAGAATGTCAATGTATTTTTGAATGGTAATTTTATTTACACCTATTGTCTGTGCTAATTCATTATAATTCACTTCATTACCAACTTGTAATGCTAATGCCAATAGAAGGTTATCCAATATTTCAGGTTTTCGTATTTCCGAAAAAGCTAAAATATCCCTATACAAATAACTACTTGCAAGGTTTTTCAATACTTCCCTTTCATTCCCTTTATTATTTAGCACTTCTGGGTACATTCCATACAACAAACGGTTTTCAAGGTGCTGTTCCACTTTCACGTAACCTTCTTTTTTTTCAAATTCCTCCCAAGAAATAGGAAACAGTTCATATTCCCATTTTCTGCCAGTTAATGGCTCGTTTAATTGATTCCCTAAATCAAATGAAGATGAGCCTGAGATAAGTAACTGCACAGTGGAGAATTGGTCAGTGATTATTTTAAGTGTTAAACCTATTCCTTCTATTCGTTGGGCTTCATCAATAAACACAATTTTGTTTTTGCCAAGGATACTCCTTATTTGTTCGGTATTTGGACCAGTCAATAGTTTTCTGGTTGAAGGGTCATCAGCGTCTAAAAACAAATATTTTTTCTCTTTGAGTAAGTCTTTAATCAATGTTGTTTTACCAACTTGCCTAGCGCCAACAATTATAATGGCTTTACCTTTTCCAATTTTATCCTTTATAATTTTTTCTATTGTTCTTTGATACATTTTATTGTTTTAATCAAAAGTAGAATATAATATCGTAATGACCAAAAGTTATAACTATAAGTTATTATAGTATTTGAAATTTCATTTTTTCCCTGAGTTTGTAAGTGAATAAAAATAGATTCCCAATCGCCTGGCGCAAGGGCATGGCTGCAAATGGTGCAGGATAACTTTCCTGACGTTGACTTTCATTTTACTTCTGAGTTTTAGGGGTTAAGTATTTCATCCTTCATAGCGAATGTGAAGGAAATTGAATTTCAGAAATCACCCAATCGCCTGCCGCAAATCATCTAATAAATCTGCCACATCTTCGATGCCTACACTCAGCCTAATGAGTGAGTCGGTGATGCCTACTTTGTCACGTTCGGGTTTAGGAATGCTCGCATGGGTCATCGTGGAGGGGTGACCGCAAAGTGATTCTACACCGCCCAAAGATTCTGCGAGGGTGAAGTACTTGAATTTTTCCAAAACAGAAAATGCAGCCTCTTGTGTATCGTTTTTCAGAGTGAATGAAATCATGCCTCCAAAATCATGCATTTGTGCTTTGGCGATGTCGTGATTTGGGTGCGACTCAAACCCTGGCCAATATACTTTTTCGATGGCAGGCACAGTTGTCAAAAACTCTGCAATTATTTTACCGTTTTCACAATGCCGCTGCATCCTAAGGTGCAATGTTTTAATGCCTCGTAATACTAAGAAACTATCTTGAGGGCCGGGTACACCGCCACATGAGTTTTGCAAGAAAGCCAATCTTTCTGCCAGTGCATCATCATTTACAATCAATGCACCCATGACTACATCAGAGTGACCTCCGAGGTATTTTGTAACCGAGTGCATGACAATATCTGCACCTAAATCTAGCGGGTTTTGCAAGTAAGGACTCGCAAATGTATTGTCCACTGCCAGTAAAATATTGTGCTTTTGAGCAATAGAGGCAGCGCCTTTTACATCAATGATATTCATCATCGGATTGGTTGGTGTTTCAATCCAAATGAGTTTGGTATTAGTGTTTACATAGTTCTCGATATTGCTAATTTCATTCATAGGAATGAAGTGAAATTTAATGCCGTAGTTTTCAAATACTTTGGTAAAAATCCGATAGCTACCACCGTATAAGTCATCGGTGCTAATTACTTCGTCGCCAGGTTGTAGTAGTTTGATGAGACTATCTATGGCAGCAAGTCCAGAAGCAAAACACAATCCGTGCTTGCCATTTTCTAACGCTGCTAGGTTTTTTTCCAGTGCATGACGTGTTGGATTTTGTGTTCTAGAATACTCGTACCCTTTGTGGTCACCGGGCGATGCTTGCGCATAGGTAGAGGTTTGATAGATTGGCGTCATGATGGCGCCAGTAGTTGGATCAGCATGTACGCCTGCGTGTATGGCTTTTGTTCCGAATTTCATATTGTTTATACTTTTTATCAAATAAGGGGTATAAGGTTCATGTAATTGAACTCCCAAGCCTTATCTGTCTGTTGGTTTAAATGAATACTAGTATTTTATAAGTGTTATTCTGTTATTTGAAATAATGATTTTTTTGCTGCATCTAAGTTGTTTTCATCAATGAATGTATTATAAGCAATGGCAGCATTGTCATAGTGCATCCGATGGTAGATGGTCTGATTGTCAATACCTGCTATGTCATTAATTAGTTCCTTCATCAGCGGATATTCTTCAAATCTTGGATGATTTTGAGCGAAATCAAATATTTGACTTTCCAAATAGGTAGTTTCCATATCATAGGCATCAATTTTATCCGAGGCGCTCATGGTTTTTTGAGTGTACCGTGATTTCACCAATAAATCTAAGTCTGCTACAAGCGAATCATATGTGATTTTGTTATAAGAGTTCGTGTAAGACACCTCGTCTAACAGTCTTTTCAGATAGCCTAGCTTCAGGTCGTCGTCCTTAATCATAACTGCCCACATGGTATCTGCACTATCAGCCAAAACTGTTAATGCTGTAGTTTCATCAGCAGTTGTTTCTTTTGTTGTTTCCTCTTCTGTAGATTTAACATTTTTTCCGCAGGAGAAAGCAAGGAAAGCAACTAGAATGATATACAAATATGATTTAAGGGATGTGTTCATTTGCTATTTTTTTCTGACAAAT
>Ga0256840_1003111_pt1 | contig 13772 bp, 11 predicted proteins | sample 355202metaG_FD_185969 | JGI IMG/M metagenome (GOLD analysis project Ga0256840, IMG submission 185969) | Hydrothermal vent microbial communities from Mid Atlantic Ridge, Atlantic Ocean - 355-202 | ecosystem: Environmental > Aquatic > Marine > Hydrothermal vents | place: Atlantic Ocean: Mid...
AGAAGGTGAAATTCCTAAATTACACAAAGGGGCTTTACCACATTGGGAACTTGCCAAAAAATATGACATTATAGATTTTGAACTGGGAAATAAAATTACTGGTGCTGGGTTTCCTGTTTACAAAGGTAAAGGAGCAAAGTTACAACGCGCCTTAATTAACTATTTTTTAGATAAAAACACAAATGCTGGATACGATGAAGTTCAAGTGCCTTATTTAGTTAATGAAGCATCGGGTTTTGGAACTGGACAATTACCTGATAAAGAAGGGCAAATGTATCACGATGCACAAGATAATTTGTATTTAATTCCAACCGCCGAAGTTCCTGTTACTAATATTTTTAGAGATATTATTTTAAAAGAAGATGAATTCCCTATTTGTAAAACTGCATATACACCTTGTTTTAGACGTGAAGCTGGATCATACGGAGCACATGTTCGCGGCTTAAATAGGTTACATCAATTTGATAAGGTAGAAATTGTAAGAATTGAGCACCCTAGTAATTCTTATGAAGCTTTAGATAGTATGGTAAATCATGTAAAAGGCATTTTACAGGAATTAAAATTACCGTATAGAATTTTACGTTTATGTGGTGGAGATATTGGATTTACATCTGCATTAACATACGATTTTGAAGTATTTTCAACAGCACAAGATCGTTGGCTAGAAGTGAGTTCTGTTTCAAACTTTGAAACATTTCAAGCAAACCGTTTAAAACTACGTTTTAAGAATAGTGAAGGGAAAAGTGAATTGGCACATACATTAAATGGTAGCTCTTTAGCATTACCTCGTGTTTTAGCCAGTTTATTAGAAAATTACCAAACACCTGAAGGAATTAAAATTCCAAATGTTTTGGTGCCATACTGTGGCTTTGAACTAATTAATTAGCACTTACTGTAATCATTTTTTTATAATAATTCATTTCAATCAAAGCTTCAAAATAGTTGTTTATTTGTCCTTTTTTCATGAATTGTAATGCTCTCTTTTTTGCTATTTCGTATTGTCTAATTAGTTCTTTCATTGTGTAAAATTGTGTAAAATTTAGTTGTTTGTTTTTATGTAGACAACTTCCGTGCCAAAATGTTACAAGACTTGTTTAAGAATAAGTTCATTTTATAAAAACTTTAACACTTGTTTGGTTATCTTTGGCTTAGTTAAAAAGAGTAAATGCATAAATTATTATTGATATTATTTTGTTGTTTTTCTTTGCAGTTGTATGCTCAAGAACAGCAACTTGCATTGCAATATTTTAGAAATGGTAATTATGAAAAAGCCGCATCTTTTTATAAAGTTTTACACAAAAAACACCCATACAACACTAGCTATACTAACTATTTAATTGATTGCTATCAACAATTAGAAAAATTTGAAGAAGTAAATATTGTTATAAGTAATCAATTAAAAAAATTCCCAAATCAGGAATATTTATACGTTAAATTGGGATATAACTACCAACTACAATACCTGCAAGAAAAGGCAACTTTAAACTATCAAAAAGCCCTAAAAGCAATCGAAAAAAATCCAGCCACAGGTTACTTAATTGGAAAAACTTTTCAAAATAGTAATTTACTAAACTACGCTTTACTTTCCTACAAGAAGGCTATGAAATTAAACCCTTCATTAAATTATTATTTTCAAATAGCGACCATTTATGGTGAAAAAGCAGAAATAGAAAATATGTTTAATACTTATTTAGATTTAATTTCTAACAACAATAATTACCTGCCAATTGCAAAGAATTATATAGGGAAATTTATTACCAATGATGCTGAAAATAAATACAATATTTTGTTGAAAAAAATATTGCTAAAACGTTTGCAAAACAATCCAAAAAGTAGCTGGAACAAATTATTGAGTTGGCTATTTATACAACAAAAAGATTATACTAAAGCACTAATACAAGAGAAAGCGCTGTATAAAAGAAATTTAGGAAACTTACAAAATATTATTGAAATTGGAGAAATTGCATTTCAAAATAACAGCTATGAAGCTTCCATAAAATGCTTTAATTATGTTATAGAAAACACAAATGATATAGAGACTGAATTAATTTCAAAATTATATTTATTAGAAATTGATATTAAAACAAATACAACAATTGAAATTATTGAAATTAAATTTAAACAACTATTTAACCAATATGGTAAAAATAGTGAAACAGCAAGCATACAAGTTAAATATGCTGAATTTTTAGCCTTTAAAAAAAATGAACCAAAAAAAGCCATTTCAATTTTAAATGAGGTATTAAAACTGCCCATAAATAAATTTCAAAAAGGTAAAATAAAAACAACATTGGCTGATATTTTAGTGTACCGTAATAAATTTAATAGTGCTTTAATTTACTATACTCAAGTTCAAAATAATTTAAAAAATCATGTCGTAGGGCAAACAGCACGATTTAAAATTGCACAAACTTCCTATTTTAAAGGAGATTTTGATTGGGCTCAGTCACAATTAAAAGTGTTAAAAAATTCTACCTCCCAACTCATTGCGAATGATGCACTGGATTTAAACCTTTTAATAACTGATAACACTGTAAAAGACAGTTTGAAAATTGCTTTAAAAAAATATGCAATTGCAGATTTACTTTCATATCAACATAAAAATCAACAAGCTATTGACACCTTACAAGTGATTTTAGAAAATTACAAAGGGCATCCTATTGAAGATGAAGCACTGTTTAAACAAGCTAAACTTTATGAAAACTTACATAAATATGATAAAGCGGAATACAATTATTTACAAATAATAAATTTAAATAAGGATGATATTTTAGTTGATGATACTGTTTATTTTTTGGCAGAATTATACTTGAATAAATTAAACAATATTGAAAAAGCTAAAGAATATTACCAAAAAATTATCTTTGAGTTTCCCTCTAGTATTTATTTAGTTGATGCTCGTAAAAAATTTAGAAAATTGAGAGGAGACCTTATAAATTAACAATTTTACTTATTCAATAAAACTATGTATATCTACAACGTTACAACAAATATTGATGAATCTATTAAAAATGAATGGTTAAAATGGATGAAAGAAAAACATATTCCTAATATGCTTGCAACAGGTAAATTTAGCCATGCTAAAATGAGTCAAGTTATGATTCAAGAAGAAATGGGCGGTGTTACTTATTCTGTGCAATACACAACTGACAGTTTAGAAACGTTACAAAAATATTACAAAGAAAATGCATCTCAATTACGCAATGAAACAATAGCTTTATTTAATAACAAAATAGTTTCTTTTAGAACTGAATTAAAAGTAGTTATCGAACAATTTAGTATGAGTGTAAAAAACTAATTTATGAATGTAAAAGCAAAAAAACACCTTGGTCAACATTTTTTAAAAGATGAACTTATTGCACAGCAAATAGCCGATAGCTTAACAGGAAAAGGGTATGAAAAAGTTTTAGAAATAGGCCCTGGAATGGGCGTGTTAACTAAATACCTACTCAAAAAAAAATTCACGACACACGTTGTAGAAATTGATACTGAATCTGTTGAATATCTAAAAGCTCATTTCTTAAATCTAACCAACAGAATTATTTCAAAAAATTTTTTAAAAATAAATTTGTCAGAATATTTTGGAAATAACCAAGTTGCAATTATCGGTAATTTTCCATATAATATTTCTACTCAAATAGTTTTTAAAACCTTGGAGAACAAACATCAAATCCCTGAATTTTCGGGTATGTTTCAAAAAGAAGTTGCGAAACGAATTGCAGAAAAAGAAGGAAGTAAAGTATACGGAATTTTATCGGTGCTTACACAAGCTTTTTACAATGTTGAATACTTATTTACAGTTCCTCCAACTGTTTTTACTCCGCCACCAAAAGTTGATTCGGGTGTTCTCAGATTAACTAGAAAAGAAAATTACACACTTCCTGTCAATGAAAAATTATTTTATAAAGTAGTAAAAACAGCTTTTCAACAACGTAGAAAAACACTTCGTAATAGTTTAAAAATTATGAATTTATCGGATAATTTAAGGGAAGATAGTATCTTTGCAAAACGTCCAGAACAATTATCTGTTCAAGAATTCATAAATCTTACTTCTAAAATAGAAAAAGATGCAGTTTGAAATTACAAAAGAATACATTCAACAAATTCAACAATTAATTGCTGAAAATAAAAATTCAGCTCTTTTAAATTTATTAGAAGATTTGCATTATGCCGATGTTGCTGAAATTGTTGAAGAATTAGACACAGAAGAAGCTATTTATCTAATAAAATTATTAGATAGTGATGTTACTTCTGAAGTAATTGCAGAACTAGATGAAGATGATCGTGAAAAAATATTAAAAAGACTTTCTTCAAAAGAAATTGCTGAAGAAATTGAAGAATTAGATACCGATGATGCAACTGATATTATTGCTGAACTTTCTGAAAAACAAAAGAAAGAGGTAATTTCTCACATTGAAGATGAAGAACACGCAAAGGATATTATTGAACTTTTACGCTATGATGAAGATACTGCCGGAGGGTTAATGGCCAAAGAGTTAGTGAAAGTTAACGAAAACTGGAATGTACTTACGTGTGTTAAAGAAATGCGTAAACAGGCCGAAGAAGTTACCAGAGTTCACTCTATTTATGTAGTTGATGATAACGATATCTTAAAAGGTCGTCTTTCATTAAAAGATTTGTTAACAACCTCAACCAAAACAGCCATTAAAGATGTACTTATTAAGAAAGTTGATGCGGTTAATGTAAATGACAAAGCTGAAGATGTAGCAAGAATTATGCAAAAATATGATTTAGAAGCCATTCCCGTTGTAGATGAACTAGGGCGTTTGGTTGGAAGAATTACTATTGATGATATAGTTGATGTGATAAAAGAAGAAGCTGAAAAAGATTACCAATTAGCTGCAGGTATTACACAAGATGTTGAAGCCGATGATAGCATTTGGAAATTAACAAAGGCTCGTTTGCCTTGGCTTCTTATTGGTATGTTTGGAGGGTTAGGAGCCGCAAGTATTATAAATGGTTTTCAAGGAGCTTTTTTAAAGTTTCCAGTATTGCTGATTTTTATTCCTTTAATTCAAGCTACAGCTGGTAATGTTGGTGTACAATCATCTGCAATAGTTGTACAGGCATTGGCAAATAATACCATGAAAGGAGAAATGGCAAGTCGTATTTTTAAAGAATTTTTATTGGGTTTAATAAATGGTCTAGTAATTGCTGGCGTAGTAATTTTAATTAGCCACTTTGCATTTAAAACTTCATTTTTAATCTCAATAACTGTTTGTGTTGCCTTAATTACCGTAATTATAATGGCTGCCCTTATAGGTACATTTATTCCTGTTTTCTTAGAAAAACAAGGAGTAGATCCTGCTGTTGCAACAGGTCCTTTTATAACTACCAGTAATGATGTTTTTGGTATTCTAATCTATTTTATGATTGCAAAAATGATTTTGGGGTTTTAAAACTTCATTTTCTTAAACAAGTCCCAAAGTACAATACCTGTACTTACTGAAATATTTAATGAATGTTTTGTTCCAAACTGCGGAATTTCAACACAATAATTTGAAGCTGAAACTACTTCTTGTTGAACACCTTTCACTTCATTACCAAAAATAACAGCATATTTTTGATTTGATTTTATATTAAAATCTTGTAGCATTGTACTTCCTTCCACTTGCTCAATAGCAACTATTTTAATCTTTAAATTTTTCAATCGTTCAATTAATTGAAGTGTCTCTTCTACATATTCCCAAGTAACAGATTCTGTTGCTCCTAACGCTGTTTTGTGAATATCTTTATGAGGAGGCTGTGCTGTAATTCCGCACAAATAAATTTTTTCAATTAAAAAGGCGTCACTTGTTCTAAAAACCGATCCAATATTATTTAAACTTCTAATATTATCAAGTATCACAATTAGGGGGATTTTTTCAGTTTTTTTAAACGTTTCAATATTAAACCTCCCTAATTCACTATTTTTTAATTTTCTCATAAATTCGTTTATCTTTAAAACGGAATAATTAACTTCGCAAAACTAATCTAAATTCTTAAAAATTGGCAGCGAAAACCAAGAAAGTCACTCCTTTAATGAAACAATACAATGCTATTAAGGTAAAATATCCTGATGCAATGTTATTGTTTAGAGTGGGTGATTTTTATGAAACTTTTGGTGAAGATGCAAAAAAAGCTGCTAAAGTTTTAGGTATTATTTTAACAAAACGTGGTGCAGGTAGTGAAACCGAAACTGCGTTGGCTGGTTTTCCTCATCATTCATTAAATACCTATTTACCAAAATTGGTAAAAGCTGGAATGCGCGTTGCCATTTGTGATCAATTAGAAGATCCAAAAATGACTAAAACTATTGTAAAACGTGGTGTTACAGAATTAATAACTCCAGGTGTTGCCTTAAATGATGAAGTTTTACAAGCAAAAACTAATAATTTTTTAGCTGCCATTCACTTTGGATCTGCCCGCCGAACTGGAAGGGAAAAGTATATTGGTATCTCATTTTTAGATGTTTCTACTGGTGAATTTTTAACCGCACAAGGTAATAGTGAATACATAGATAAACTGCTCCAAAATTTTAATCCAAGTGAAGTTTTAGTCCAAAAACAATATAAAACCAAGTTCTTAGAACTATTTGGTAATCAATTTTATACTTTTTATTTAGAAGATTGGATTTTTCAATCTGAGTATGCTTTGGAAACTTTAACCAATCATTTCAAGGTAAAAACACTAAAAGGTTTTGGTATTGATACTTTAAATGAAGCTATTATTGCTTCTGGGGTTACACTGCACTATTTATCTGAAACACAGCACAATAATTTAAACCATATTGCTGTAATTAAGCGTGTTTTAGAAGATAATTATGTTTGGATGGATCGTTTTACTATTCGTAATTTAGAACTATATAACACTCCTTCTGATAATGCCGTAACACTTATAGATGTTATTGACAAAACCATTTCACCAATGGGTGGAAGGTTGTTAAAAAGATGGCTTGCATTACCTCTTAAAGACATAAATAGTATTAAAAAAAGACATGATATTGTAAAATATTTTATTGATAATGATAGTTTTTTTGAGCTTTCAATCTCACAAATAAAACAAATAAGTGATATTGAACGGTTAGTGTCTAAAGTAGCAACTGGTAAAATAAATCCACGAGAAGTAGTATTGCTTAAAAATTCATTAAATGCCATAATTCCTATAAAAGAAGCTGCCTTAATAAGTAATAATGAATCGTTAAAAATTATTGGAAAACAATTACAAAGTTGCACCTCACTTCGTGAAAAAATTAGTAAAACTTTAAATGAAAATGCACCTGTTAATATTAACAAAGGAAATGCTATTGCTAGTGGTATTTCAGCTGAATTAGATGAGTTAAGAGCAATTTCGACCTCTGGTAAAACTTATTTAAACAGTATGGTTTCTCGTGAAATTGAACGCACAGGTATTTCATCTTTAAAAATAGCATTTAACAATGTTTTCGGGTATTATATTGAAGTTAGAAATACCCATAAAGATAAAGTTCCTGAGGAATGGATTCGTAAACAAACATTGGTAAGTGCTGAACGTTATATTACTGAGGAGTTAAAAGAATATGAAACTAAAATTTTAGGAGCCGAAGAAAGAATTAGTAAACTTGAAAATGAGCTTTTTACAAAATTAATTAACTCAATGTTAGATTATATTCAGCCCATTCAACTCAATGCGCAGCTAATTGCACAAATTGACTGTTTAATTTCCTTTGCTAATATTGCTAAACTGTACAACTATGTACGACCACAACTAGACGAAAGCACTGATTTAGAAATTAAAAATGGTCGCCACCCCGTTATAGAAAAACAACTACCAATTGGGGAAGAGTATATTGCAAATGATGTTGTTTTAAATAGAAATTTACAACAAATAATTATGATTACCGGTCCAAATATGAGTGGTAAATCTGCTATTTTACGTCAAACAGCATTAATTGTTTTATTAGCACAGATGGGAAGTTATGTACCTGCCCAACATGCAAGAATTGGCATTGTAGATAAAATATTCACACGTGTTGGAGCAAGTGACAATATTTCTATGGGCGAATCTACTTTTATGGTTGAAATGAATGAAACTGCCAACATTTTAAACAATATTTCTGAAAGAAGCTTGGTGCTTTTAGATGAAATTGGGAGAGGTACAAGTACCTACGATGGTATTTCAATTGCCTGGGCTATAGCTGAATATTTACACGAGCATCCTTCAAAAGCAAAAACATTATTTGCAACACATTACCACGAGTTAAATGATATGACAAATACATTTGAACGTATTAAAAATTTCAATGTTTCAGTTAAAGAATTAAAAGATAAAGTAATTTTTCTCAGAAAATTGGTTCCTGGAGGTAGTGAACACAGTTTTGGAATTTACGTTGCTAAATTAGCTGGAATGCCAACTGCTGTTGTTCATAGGGCAAGTAAAATGCTAAAACAGTTAGAAAAAAATCATACGAATGAAAATGTAAAAGAAACCTTAAAAAATGCTTCAGAAAACGATATGCAATTGAGCTTTTTTAAGTTAGATGACCCTTTATTAGAAGATATTAAGGAAGAAATTCTCTCTACCAATATTGATACACTTACACCAATTGAAGCTTTAATGAAATTGAATGAAATAAAAAGAATGTTAACTAAAAACAAAATGTAGCACCAGCCATTTTCTATAGTTAAACGTAATTCTGTACTATTTTAAACTATTTTTTTAGCTATCTTTGTACTCAAATTAGTTTATAATGTACTTATTTATTAGTGGTCCTGAAATATTTGTTGTATTACTTCTTGTTGTAATGCTTTTTGGAGCAGACAAGCTCCCTGAAATAGCTCGTGGTCTTGGAAAAGGTATGCGTCAAATAAAAGATGCTACTAATGATATTAAAAGAGAAATTAACACGAGTGCAAAAAAAAATAACATTGATATTGATCTTGCCTCTAATGTTAAAAAAGAGATAAATAAAGTAAAAGATAATTTTGATGATTTTACGAGACCTGTTTCAAAAATAAAAGACTCTGTTGAAGATTTCACAGGCCCTATTAAACGAAAAAAGTTATAGTACTTAATTTCTTATTTTACTCTACTTATTGATAAGCCATCACGTATGGGTAACAAAACAGTTTCAATTCTATTGTTTGAATTTAATAATTTATTATACGCTACTAAAGATTTTGTATCTAAATCTTTAGGATTTATTTCTTCAACAACTTTCCCGTTCCACAATACGTTATCTGATAAAATTACGCCTCCTGTATTCATTTTATCAATCACTAAATTAAAATAGTTACTGTAATTACATTTATCAGCATCAATAAAAACCAAATCAAATTTTTCATCAATAGTTGGTATAATGTCCAATGCATTACCTACCAAATGTTTAATTTGATTTTTATACGGAGATTTATCAAAGTATTTTTTTGCAAAACCTTCTAATTCTTCATTCTTATCAATTGTATAAAGTGTACCATTCGCTTTCATTCCTTCAACTAAACAAAGTGCAGAATAACCTGTATAAGTCCCTATTTCTAAAACAGTTGTGGGTTGAATTAATTTTGAAATCATTGCCAATACCCTTCCTTGAAAAGCACCACTTAACATTCTTGGGTTTAATACTTTTTGCCAAGTTTCTTTATTTAATTGCTGTAAAATATCAGGTTCACTTTGAGAATGATTTACTACATACTCATCAATATTATTGGGTAAAAAACTCATTGTATTTTTTTATGAAAGTATATAAAGTGAACTTCATTTAAAATTTCTTTATATTGTAATTTGTATATTTTTATTATTGATTTATCTTTATTTTCAATTCCTCTTTAATATGTTCTTTTTCTTCTTCACTTAAAGAATCGTTTTTTATAAGTTTCGAATCTTTATGAATTTTAACGCACTTCGTTACAATATGGTTTTGTTTAGAATACAAACCACATTTTCTACATAAAAAAAGATGGATATTAAGTTTTACCTTTTCCCAAAGAGTTGTTTCATTGTACTGGTTTTTATCACATAAAGCAGTTGCTTCATCACAGGTTAATTTCATATTCTAATTTTTAATTTTTAAACCAACTTTCTTCCATACATTTTCTAAGTTGAGTTCTCGCTCTGTGTATAATTACCCAAAGATTTGACGAGGTTATTTCAAGTTCCTTACATATTTCTTCTGTTTCAAATTGTTGAATGGTTTTCATTCTAAAAACCATTGCATACTTTTCTGGCAAGTCTTCAATACATTCTTCTAAGGCTATCCCTAACTCATCATTTTCAATCCTTTTTTCAACTTCGTTATTCCAATTTGTTGGAACACATTCTTCTATCCATTCACCCTCTCTATCTCCATCAGTATAAAAGCTCATTTTTACTTCTGCCTTGCCTTTAGCCGAATTAATTTTACGGTAATAGTCAATTATTTTTCGCTTAAGAATAGAAATTAACCAAGTTCGCTCACTTGCTTTACCCTGAAAATTATCTTTTGCTTTTAAAGCCGCAAAAAAAGTATCTTGTACTAAATCTTTTGCTATATCATGATTGCTAACTCTACTAATTGTATAATTAAAAAGATAATCTGCGTGGAGTATTACCCATTTAGTAGGATTGAGCTTGTGTTTGTTAGTTAACGGCATTCGTTTTAATTGCTTTACAGCTAAAATAGTTAATTATTTATAATAATTTTAGTTCAGTTATTTTTTGTTTAACTAGTTTAGTCGTTTATTTTTTTAACATGTACATTGAGCTCCATCTTTTTTTACAAAAAATGTTAATTTGCATGTTTATCAATTAAACTGAAAAGGTGTTTTTTATTTATTGGTTTCGTTAAGTAAGCATCAAATCCTTTTTTTAAAGCACTTTCTTTATCAGATTCCATTGCAAACGCAGAAAGTGCTATAACAGGTAATGACGGGTTTTCTTTTTTTATCTCAATCATTGCTTCATTACCATCCATTATTGGCATTTTAATATCTAAAAAAACCAAATCTATTTCAGGATGATTTTCTAGCAACTCAACTGCTTTTTTACCATTGCTTGCTTCAATAATTGTATAGTTAGTTTTTGAAAATAATTCGTTAATATACATCATGTTATATTCTTCATCCTCAGCTACTAATATTGTTAATTTTTTATTTTTCACTTGCTTGTTTGGTTTTTGTTCTTCAACTATAGAAGAAACTAATGGTTCTTTCTCTTTAATATAAGGTATTGTAAAATAAATGGTTGTACCTTTTGTATTAGAATCTATCCATATATCTCCTTTAAACAATTCAATAAATCTCTTTGATATTGCCAAACCCAGCCCTGTTCCTTGAAGTTTTTTATTTAAATCTTGATTTGCCTGAATAAATCTATCGAATATTTTATCTTGAATATCTTCTTCAATACCAACACCAGTATCTTTTACATAAAATTGCAATTTGTTTTCAATAAATTCATATCCAAAATCTATGCTCCCTTTGTCTGTAAATTTAAATGCATTTGACAACAAATTTGTTAATACTTGATTTAATTTAATTCTGTCAATACTAATTACGCTTTTAAAATTTTCCAATCCTTTCACACAATTTAATTCTAAATTGTTTTCCTCGGCTTTTGGCTTGTAAAAAGCATACAAATTATCAAGCATTCTATTCACATTTGTACTTTCATAATTTAGCTTTACAACTCCAGCTTCAATTTTTGAAATGTCTAAAATGTCATTTACAATAGTTAATAACTGTTTGCTACTGTTTATTACAACATTTGCATATTTTTCTCTATCCTCATTCGATAAATTTGGTTCTAAAAATAATTCTGAAAATCCAATAATTCCATTCATTGGTGTCCTAATCTCATGACTCATATTGGCTAAGAAAGACGATTTTAATTTATCTGATTCTTGTGCCTTTGCCAAAGCTTGAGTTAATTCATCTTCTATTTTTTTACGCTGAATTGTGGTACTTATTTGATCGGCTACAAATTCTAATAAATTTACATCATTTTTATTAAAGGCATTTTTATTATCATAACTTTGAACAACAATAGCGCCAATTACCCTATTCTCAATTATTAGAGGAACACCTAACCAACATTCTGAATAAGCACCAACTATATCTACAATTCCTTGTTTTATTAATTTTCGATGCTCATCATTAGTAAGCAACAATGGTTTTTTTGTTCTTATTACATATCCTGTTAAAGAATTCCTTGCAGAAAACACTTCTACTTCTTCTTTTTCATCTACAAAAATTGGAGTTGAAATCATGTTTGTTTTCTCATTGTAAATAGCAACATAAAAATTACTCGTATCAATAATTGTTTGTAATTCATCTTTTAGAAAAAGACCAAACTTTTTAAAATCGTTAATAGTTAATGCTGCTCTAGAGATATTGTATAATACATTTTCTAATTGTTCATTTTTAACTCTTTCGGTAATATCTCTTATAACAGTGTGTATTGTAGGTATATTATCAGGTGTATTAATTCTTGTAAGGGAAACTTCAGCAGGAAAAACATGGCCGTTTTTTTGTTGATGATACCACCTAAACCTATGATGCCCTTTTTCTAAGGCTATTTTCATCATTTCTTCAGCTTTTAAATAAGATGGTTTCCCGTCGGGTTGTTTTTCGGGAGAAAGTGCTGATGGGTGCTTTTGAAGTAATGATTGTTTATCTTTAGAATCAAATATTCTCAATGTAGATTCATTACAATTTGTATACTTACCATTTTTTATAATAAGAACTGCGTCAATTGATTTTTCAAAAATATCTCTATATTTCCGTTCTGATTTTTCAAGTGCTTTTTTAGAATTAATTCTTTCTGTTACATCTTCAATTAGTGAAGCAAAACCAGTTATGTTTCCTTCAGCGTCTTTGAGTTGTACATTATACCACCTACATATTATTATTTTACCATCTTTGGTAATATTTTCACTCGAAGTTATTTTCTCAAAATTTAGAGAAGCAAATTTATTTCGAAACTTTTTCATTTCCGAAACCAAATGTGGAGGGTTTATTAAATCTTTTATTGATTTTATTTTTGCTTCTTCAAATGTATACCCAAAAATTCTTTGAGAAGAGTTATTCCATTCAAGTACGTTAAAATCTAAATCCCAAATTATAATACCTAAGGGCGTATTTTTAAATATTTCTTCTAAACGCTGATTACTTTTAAATAGTAAATCTCTTGAAATTTTTTGCTCAGTAATATCTTCAGCTATTCCTTGAATATGAGTTGTTTTTCCATTAATATCTTTTATAACATCAATTCTAACCTCAACCCATCTTTCTTTTCCATTTTTAGAAACAACTTTAATGGCCTTTGTTTTAAAACCCTTAAAATCTTGATTTCTTTTAAGTGAGACCAATAAAGATTGCGCATAATCTAAATTATCTGGATGAATTATTTTAAGAGTTCTAAAGCTATCACTTAATATTTCTTCACTGGTATACCCAAATAATTTTTCTGTGTTTTTGGAAATGTATTCAATGGGGAAATATCTTTCATTTTTACATAAAAATACAACTGAAGAGCTTTTATTAATTATATCATATGCTTTTTCTATTTTTTCTTCATCAATCTTTCTACTGGTTATTTCATGAAAAAACATTATAATTCCTTCACTTGAAGGGATTATTCTGTTTTCAAACCATCTATTCCAAGGTTTAAAATAATTTTCAAAACTAACAGGTTTTTTGGTTTTTAACACCTTTTGATAGTTATCAAAAAAAACGTCTCCTTCTCTTTCTGGAAATTCAGTCCAAATATGTTTTCCTATAACCTCCTCAGGATTTTTAATACCTAATAATTTTGCTGCT
>Ga0256840_1003112_pt1 | contig 13768 bp, 11 predicted proteins | sample 355202metaG_FD_185969 | JGI IMG/M metagenome (GOLD analysis project Ga0256840, IMG submission 185969) | Hydrothermal vent microbial communities from Mid Atlantic Ridge, Atlantic Ocean - 355-202 | ecosystem: Environmental > Aquatic > Marine > Hydrothermal vents | place: Atlantic Ocean: Mid...
TTTCGTTCGTCTTGCTTGCAGAGAACGGTTTTATATCCGCAGTTTCGCCAAAGCGATATTGTCATGATATAAATCTGTTATAAAGTTAGATGAATTATTTTGTATTCACAAGTAAACCTAATAATTTTTTATAACTTTTATATCTGATCCAAAATACGCTATAAATTATTTACCTTTTCCCGTTTTACTGTACTTAAAATTTAGACCATAGCCATTGTGCTATGCTTGAAATTTGAAGATTGTAAAACAATAAAATATTTCAATTTAGTTAGTGCATTTTAAAATAGAATTGGCATAATTAAAGTAATAACCTAATCGCTTCTCTCCTACTCAAATTAGTTAAATCGGTTTTCTTTACAAACTCTAAAACCTATGTTGGATTTGACTTTCCGTATTCTCTTAATATCCAACCTATAGCTTTGTTTATAAAAAATTCTTTTGACCCAAGTAAATTATTAATTACATAAGATAACATTTCAGTATCTAAATTTTGTTTATATTTTAGTTGAAATAAAATCGCACTATATTGTAACCAAATATTACCAGATTTTAACCACTTATCTACATAAGTAGCAATCTGACATGGATATATTTTAAAATATTCACCAACTAAATTAATCGCTATAAAGTCTATTGAATCCCACCATGATTTATTGGTTATCATGAACTCTAACAACTTTTTTTATTTGCTTTTTTTTTGAAATTTCTTTTGTATTTGCGATGTGAAATTTAGCATTAAATGGTGTTTTAATAGAATGGCAAAATTAACACAATAAAACCTTATTTATTTACAACTATTTTTTTTATCGTTTTATATTCATCATTTTCGATATGTACAAAATAGGTTCCTGTTTTTAAAGTAGAAATATTTAATTTATTTTTTGAAAAATTTTCTTTTTTAAGGAGTACTTTCCCCAAAACATTGGTAATTGCAATATTATAATTTAAAAAATCAGCATCAATAATTAAAAAATCAGCACTTGGATTTGGATATATTGTGAACCTACTACTATTTGTATTAGATACATTTAAAGCCTCGACTACATCAATAACACCATCATTGTCAGTATCAGAACATGCATTTTGCAAATACCATTCGCCGCCCCAACCGTCAGAACAATTATAATGAAATTCACTTTCTGCACGAGTAATTATTGGCGTATCGGTTACAAATAAATCGGTTAAAAAGCCCATATTAATTTGATCGACACTATTATTACCTAAAGCAACATTTTTTGCCTGCAAATCACCATTAAAAGTATATTCTATTAATGCATGCGACAAACGATTTATAGCAAAAACATCTAAAGCATCATAAGTTTGAAAATCACCATTTGAATTTGTAGCATTAGTATAAGAAATATAATGACTTGCATCATAATGATAAGTTTCGGTTGTTCCGTTATTATCACTATCGTATTGAAATGTTAAATCTGTATCTGAATATACTCTTACGAAATCTTTTTCGCTATTCGGTATATTAATTAGTTCGAAAACTGCTCTAATTGCTCGCTCAGAAGTATTATACAAACCAGATGAATTCAAATCATCATTACCTATTTGAATTAGTAATTTTACATTTTCTGGATAATTTAACAAGTCCGCTTCGGTTATTACTAAACTATACCAAGGTGCTGTCATAAAAATACATCTGCCATTAGCGCCATAATTATGTGCATCTCCAAAAAGGTGTTTTCCAACCCAAATGGTTGAACCTGCACCATAAGAGTGACCTAACAAACCTACTTTAGTTGTATCTATCCAATTTGGATATTCAGTTTCTGCCGCTTGAATTATCATATCTAATGAATTTTGATAACTATTCACGATACTTGCAGGATTTGTATTATATATATTAACAACTGAATAACCTTGACTTGCTAAAAAATGAAAATAATACTCGTAGGTATAAGCTGGTCTTCCCCAACCTGAAATGAAAAATAAAGTTGGCAGCTGTGCTACCGCAACATCTGGATGATAAAAATTAATAAGACCTTTTGTAGCAACATCTATTTCGACTTCATGTATTACTGTATAATTACCCCAACTTCCATAACCTGTGGCTATGCCAGTTGTACCATCTTGCAAATTGGCATAAGAAATTTGCGACTGCACTGCAATCGAACAAAACACAAACAAAACAACTATAAACTTCATCATTATTATATTATTTTAGTAAACTATAAAATTAATTCTCTAAGCCAATAAAGCTTTTACAACATTCGAAATTGCTTTACCGTCTGCTTTGCCTGCCAACTGTTTTGATGCCATTCCCATTACTTTACCCATATCTTTCATAGAAGACGCACCAGATTTTTCAATAATACCAGCAATTATTGCTTTTAATTCATCTTCGCCCATTTGCTCTGGTAAAAATTGCTCTAAAACAGCTACTTGTGCTAATTCTGGCTCTGCCAAATCAGCTCTATTCTGTTCTGAATATAAAACAGCACTATCTTTACGTTGTTTTACTAATTTTTGAACTAATTTTATTTCGTCTTCTAAAGTCAATTCTTTAGAATCGCCACTTGTTTGAGCTAAAAGCAAAGCTGATTTCACTGCTCTTAGAGCTTCTAATACAATTTTATCTTTTGCTTTCATTGCCTCTTTTAACTTAGACATTATTTCTGTTTGTAAACTCATTTTTCTGTTTTTTATCCGAAACTTCGGCATTAATTTATTATACAGCTTTTGACACTTTTAAATTTTAAAGCCAAGTCATTACTGTCTATTTTTTTACTCTTTTTTACTTCCTACTTCCCAACTTCCAAACTTCCAACTTCCTACTTCTTAAAACCTAATCTACATTGTCGTGTAAAAATGAGTTATTTGATCTAAAATTTATATCATCTCCATCTGTTTCTAAAGAAGTTCTTGTTAAATTATTTGAAGCTATATTTTCGTTTAATTCTACATTATTTCGTTTATATGCAGGTTGTTTTTCTAAATCGTCAATACTCTGCTTCATTTTACTGGCAAAAGTATAGTTGTATTTTCTCATTTTAACTTTTCTTTCGTCCGTACGCATTTTTAGCTGATTAATAGTGCTATTCATAGGAGAAACATCAGTTTTAACAACATTTGCATTTTCTTTTAAATCTTGAATTACACTTGATTCTTTATCCGTAATGACTTGGTCTGTACTTATAATTTTAGTTTGAAATTTTAATTCTGGTTCAACTTCATCTATCTTTTTTATTGAATTAACTTTTTCTGCTTTGGCACTATTCAAAGTATCTTCCAACTCCATATAATCTTCTAAACTATAAACTTTGTTTTTTGAAACAATCTCAGGCACATTAACTTCAATGTTATTTGCATTAACTGCATCTGTTTTTAAATGTATATTATTAGTTGCTTCATCGTGAGTGATTTTGGTTTTATTGATTGGTAGGTCAAACAAAAACGTCATTTGTTTTTCCTCTTCTACAGGTAATACTTCTTCTGCATCCAAAACCTCTAAATCAACTGCTTTTGTTGTTATTATAAAATCATCTTCAATGTTTAAGTCCTTTTTATTTACATGAATTTCTTCATGCAGTACATCAATGTTTTTTATATTTTCTGAAGTTCCTATTAACTCATTATGGTTAGTATTAACTTTATTATTAGATGATAAAACTTCTTCAAAATTAGAATTTTCAGCTTGAGCTATTGGATTTTTATTAGTGTTATTTAATTTTTCATTTTTTAAATCTCTTAATAATTCCGACATATTAGCTCCTAAAAAACCAGTTTCCTTAGCCTCATTCTCATCTACTGTTAATTTCTTTCGTGAAATAATTTCATCATCATTTAAAGCAGCATCAAATAGCGTTAATGAATTATCTTCTTCTAATTTATGGATTATTTTTTCGGACTTTACTACTTTATCAACTTTATTTGCAGTAAGCTTCTCATTAACAATTGAATTATTTATTGGGTTTGTATTTTTAACTGGTATTGTTGTTGTTTTATCTTTTTTAACAGCTGCTGAATCGTTTAAATCATAAACGATTTTTTTACTTTCTATGGTCGATATTTGATTTTGCTGTTCTTCGTTAAAACCTGTAGCTACAATAGTTACTTCGATTCCTTCAGACAAAGTAGCATCTTCTCCAACACCCATAATTATATTAACGTTAGTTCTTGCTTCACTTTGAATAAAATCATTAATCTCGCCTATTTCATCAATAGTAATTTCATTTGTTCCAGAAACAATTAATAACAAGACATTTTTAGCGCCTTTTATTTTATTATCGTTTAACAACGGAGAATCTAATGCTTTTGTTATTGCTTCTTGCGCTCTATTTGCTCCATCAGCTATAGCTGCACCCATTATTGCAGTGCCACTATTTGCTAAAACTGTATTTGCGTCTCTAAAATCAATATTTTGAGTAAAGTGGTTTGTTATTACTTTTGCAATACCCATAGCTGCAGTCGACAACACCTCATCTGCTTTAGAAAAACCAGATTTAAAGCCTAAATTACCATAAACTTCACGCAATTTATTATTATTAATTACAATGATTGAATCGACAACATCTCTTAATTCTGACAAACCATTTTGAGCTTGTTCATTACGTTTTTTACCTTCAAAAGAAAATGGCGTTGTAACAATAGCAACGGTTAACATACCCATATTTTTTGCTATTTCAGCAATAACTGGCGCAGCTCCTGTTCCTGTTCCGCCACCCATTCCAACAGTAATGAATACCATCTTTGTTTTTTCACCAAGCATTGCTTCGATAGTATCTTTACTTTCTAACGCTGCTTCTCTACCAACTTGGGGATTTGCACCTGCTCCTAACCCTTCGGTTAAGGTTGCTCCAAGTTGTATTTTTACAGGTATTGGACTATTATTTAATGCTTGTGCATCGGTATTACAAATTACAAAATCAACATCATCTGTTCCTTTTTTGTACATGTGATTTACGGCATTACTTCCTCCGCCGCCAACACCAATAACTTTAATTACATTGGATTGGTTTTTTGGCAAATTGAACTGCATCTCTCCGAAATTAATTGTATTTTCCATATCTTATCTCTTTTACTATTCTCTTTTTCAACTCTTTATTCTAACTGTTACTTATTCTGCATTATCTATAAACTCACGAAAACTTGAGACAAATTTATCCCAAAATGAAGTACGAGGCTTTTTTTTGATTTCCTCTGTTACATTAGGTATTTGCTGTTCGTTTTCTACCACATCAGTTTCAACATCAACAACTGTATCTTCTGCTACAACTTTACTTGCAAGCGCTTGCATTTTATTTTGTTTTTCTATTGACTCTAAACCTTTCATTAACAAACCTATTGATGTTGCGTACATCGGACTTGATAATTCTAATTCTGAATCGCTTGCCAAATGCTCGTTTGGATAACCAATCCTTGTATCCATACCAGTAATATACTCTACCAACTGTTTAATATGCAATAGTTGAGCGCCTCCACCAGTTAAAACAATACCTGCAATCAATTTTTTCTTTGGCTCATCATAACCATAATTTTTTATTTCAGAAAAAACCTCATCAATAATTTCAACGGCTCTTGAATGGATTATTTTTGATAAATTTTTCAAGGTTATTTCTTTAGGCTCTCGACCTCTTAAACCTGGAATAGAAACAATTTCGTTATCTTTATTTTCTCCAGGCCAAGCCGAACCAAATTTTGTTTTTAATAATTCTGCCTGTTTATTAATTATTGAACAACCTTCTTTTATATCGTCTGTTATCACATTTCCTCCAAAAGGAATAACTGCTGTATGGCGAATAATACCATCTTTAAATATTGCCAAATCAGTTGTTCCTCCTCCGATATCAATCATAGCAACACCTGCTTCTTTTTCTTCTTGACTCAATACTGCGTCTGCCGAAGCTAAAGGTTCTAAAGTAATGTTAGACATTCCTAAACCTGCACTTTTAATACATCTACCTATGTTTCTTATTGACGCTACTTGACCAACTACTACATGAAAATTAGCTTCTAATCGTCCGCCAAACATACCAATTGGCTCTTCAATTTCGGCTTGACCGTCAATTTTATAATCTTGAGGCAACACATGTATTATTTCTTCGCCTGGTAACATTACCAACTTTAAAACTTGATTTTTTAAGCGCTCAATATCATCTTCATCAATAACCTCTTCGGCATTAGGTCGAGTAATATAATCACTATGATGTAATGATCTAATATGCTGTCCTGCTATACCAACAACAACATTTGTAATTTCAAGATTACTTTCGTTTTCTGCAGCTTCTACTGCTTCTTGAATGGATTGTATTGTTTGTGTAATATTATTAACAACACCTCTATGTACACCACTACTTACTGCCTTTCCTGTTCCTAATATTTCAATTTTTCCAAATTCATTTTTACGACCAATGATGGCTACAATTTTTGTTGTACCGATATCTAATCCTACTGCTATTTGATTTTCCATAAAGCGCTACTTTGTGCAAACTACTTGCTTGCTATATTCTAAATTTACCTTTCTATATTTATTTAAGCTTTTATCTTTCGTCATTTTTTGATAAAATGCTTTTAACTTATTAATTTTATTCGTTGCATTTTCTATGCTCCCAAATTCTACTATAATGTTTCCCATTTTGGTTTTCAAATCAAAAAACTGATTGTTTTTAATATCAATTCCGATTATTTGTTGTTTCATAAAATCATCTTTTAAAACAATTTTAATAAACTGATATACGTTTTCTAAAGCATCATTGCCAAAAACACCTCTTACAATTGGCACTCTTGCTGAATAGTTTTTAGAAAGCCCCATTTTTCTACCGTTTCTATCTAAGTAATACGAAGTACCATTAGCAACCACTCTTGCAATTGGTTTTTTTTGCAATACTTTAGTCTTTAACACGCCATCAATGGTTATGTAAACTTCTGCTTTTTCAATCATTGAATTACGTTGCACACCATCTTCTAAAACCTTCAAAAATACTTTTTCTTTTGATTTGTTTTTCAGGTTACCCAAACTTTGTATTAACAAGTTATTAACCTCATTTTTAGTTACAAACAACGCATCTTGGTTTTCAAATATTATTTGAGATTTCACAATTTTACGCATTGCATTTCTATGATTTGCAAAGCCGAACAAGCCTGCTACTACTACGAGATACAACAGTGTTTTTATGTACATTTTATATTTAATCATCTTGTAACTGCACGTTTTTAAATATTTTACTCTTATAATGTTTGGTTAATTTATCAACCAACAAACCTACATCTCCAGCTCCTAAAACAGAAACCACTAAATTTTTATCTAACTTTATATTATTTATTATTTCACTTTTTGAAATTACTTTTACTTCTGTTTTTAATGCTTTAATTTTTAGCGCCAACCAATTTGAAGTTACACCAGCAATTGGTAATTCACGCGCTGGATAAATAGACAACAATAACACTTTATCAAATTGCGCCAAACTCTTAGCAAAATCAGCTATAAAGTCTCTTGTTCTACTGTACAAATGTGGTTGAAAAACTACTGTTTTTTTTCTATTTGGATACAAATTTTTTACCGTATCGTAAACTGCATTTATTTCAGTTGGATGATGTGCATAATCGTCTATTAAACTAAATTTATCTGAATTAATTTTAATATTAAATCGTCTTTCTATACCTTTAAACGTAGCGAATCCTTTTTTTATTTTCTCTAAAGAAACTCCATAATCATTTGCCATTGCTAATGCCGCTAAAGCATTCATAATATTATGTTTTCCTGGCAATTGAATACTTACATTTTCTATTTTATTAGATGGTGTTTTTACATCAAAGACAGATTTACCATTTTCTATTCTAAGATTACTTGCTTGATAATTCGCATCTTTGTCAAAACCAAAAGTTATTCCGTTAAGGCTTAAACCATATTTTACAAAGACTTTATCACTTACTATATTCGCAAAATCTTGAAACGAAGCTTCTAATTCTTCGGCTTGACCATAAATATCTAAATGATCTGCATCGGTTGACGTGATACATGCCAAATTAGGACTTAATTTTAAAAACGATCTATCATATTCATCTGCTTCGACAACAGAAACTTTATCGCCTCCAAAAATTAAATTGGATTTATAATTTGTAGCTATTCCACCTAAAAAGGACGTTGCGTTAACACCTGAATCAAACAAAATGTGTCCTAAAATAGTTGAAGTTGTTGTTTTACCATGCGTTCCTGCTACTGCAAAACAAAACGTTTTTTTGGTTATTAACCCCAAAATTTCAGCTCTTTTCAACACTGTAAATCCGTTATTATTAAAATACACTAATTCACTGTGACTATTTAAAACTGCTGGTGTATAAACAATTACTGTTTTTTCTTTATCTAAATATTTTTTTGATACATTCTTAATATCATCCTCAAAATGAATTGAAATTTTTAAATTTTCTAATTGATTTGTTATTGGTGATGACACTTTATCGTAACCAGAAACGTTTTTACCAATTTGCTTAAAATAGCGAGCAAGTGCAGACATACCAATTCCTCCAATTCCGATAAAGAAAATGTTTTGATAATTTGATATGTTTGTCGTTTTACTCATTTTTATATTATTGAATTTTAATTCATTATTTTTTTTATCTCTTCAACTATATTACTTGTCGCATTTGGCAATGCTAAAGTTTTTATGTTAACACTTAACATCTTTTGTTTTGCATCACTCTCTATCAAACCAGAAAAAAGAATTTGAAAACGTTCAATTTCGGACTCCTTTAACAATATAGCCGCATGCCTATTGACTAATGCCTGTGCATTTTTTGTTTGATGATCTTCAGTTACATTTGGACTCGGAATAAAAATAACTGGCTTACCTACAATGCATAATTCTGAAATCGAACCTGCTCCTGCTCTACTAATTACAATATCTGCAGCCGCATAAGCCAAATCCATTTTATTGAGAAATGCGTGTACTTGCACACCTTTTAACTCATTGTATTTTTTATACTCTTCGTAGTACAATTTACCTGTTTGCCATATTATTTGAATTCCTTGCGCTACCAACCATGCTACTTGACTTTCTATTAGTTTATTTATAGCTCTTGCTCCTAAACTACCACCAATAATCACTAAAGTCTTCTTTGTACTATCTAACTTAAAAGAGCTCAAGGCTTTTAACCTTTTACTATCAATACTTAATAAATCTTGCCGTACAGGATTTCCTGTTTTTATTATTTTATCTTTCGGAAAAAAGCGCCCTAAACCATCATAAGCCACACATATTGTATTTGCTTTTTTAGACAATAATTTATTTGTAATACCTGGATATGAATTTTGCTCTTGTATCAATGTCGGTATTCCATTTGCGTTTGCTCTCATTAATGTTGGTCCTGAAGCAAAACCTCCAGTTCCTATTACCACATCTGGCTTAAATTTTTTTATAATTTTATTCGCATTCCACAAACTACTAATTAGTTTAAACGGAAAAGCTACATTTTTTAAAGTCACCTTTCTTTGAATACCACTTATCCACAAGCCTTTAATTTCATATCCGTTTTGTGGAATTTTTTCCATTTCCATTCTATCCTTAGCTCCTACAAATAAGAATTCAGCATCTGGATAATATTTTTTTAATTCGTTGGCAATAGCGATTGCAGGATAAATATGTCCTCCAGTTCCACCACCTGATATTAAAAATTTTTTATTCATTTTTTTTACTTATTTATATTTTAACCTATTGCTTCATGCAACACATCTAACGGATTTTCACTTTCTATTTTATCTTCTATCTTACTGTTATCTTCTCCTTTGGCTGCACTTACACTTAACACAATACCTATTGCAAAACTTGTCATCCAAATTGAAGTTCCTCCAGCACTTATCAGCGGCAACGGTTGCCCAGTAACAGGAAATAAACCAACAGCAACTGCCATATTAACAAAAGCTTGAAAAACTATGGGAATTCCAACACCTAAAACAGCCAATGTGCCAAAAATTGTTTCGGTTTTTGTTGCTACAATTACTATTCTAAATAGCAATAACAAATACATCGTCAATAAAAATATCGCGCCAATTATACCATATTCTTCTGCAATTATTGCATAGATAAAATCGGATGATGATTGTGGTAAAAAGTTTTTTTGCACACTCTTACCTGGACCCTTTCCTGCAACACCACCAGAATAAATGGCTACTTGCGCTTTGTGTGATTGATAGTTTACTTTACTATCTTTATCTGAATAATTATCAACTCTATTAATCCAAGTTTGCACTCTTGAATTTTTAAAAGTATCTGGAAACGCCTTTACTGTTATCACAAATAAACCTATTGCAAAAACACCTGCCAAACCAATACCGATTATATACTTTATTGGATAATTACCAAAAAATGTTAACATAATAACCATTGAAAACAACAAAGCTGCAGTCGAAAAATTTGCTGGAAATATCAATCCTAAAATCAAAATAACAGGCAACCATAATGGCACAACACTTTCTTTAAACGCTATTTTTTTATCTTTATTTTTCGCAAAATACCTTGCTATATATATCATTAATACGACTCCTGACAAAGTAGAAGTCTGAAATTTAAAACTTGTAAACGGAACACTTATCCATCTTGCAGCCATAATAGCATCTGCACTTCGTGGTTGAAATAAAGTGTAAAGTAATAATAACAGCACTATGGGAACCATTATTACCGACAATCCACTAAAATATCTATACGGAATTCGATGTGTTGCGTATATAATAAAAAAGCCCAACAACAACAACACTGCATGTTTTATTAAATGCCCAGTTGTTGTACCATTAGAAACTACATATACCAAATTTGTACTTGCGCTATACACAGGTAAAAACGAGAATATAGCAAGTATTGCAACAATTGCCCAAATTGTTCTATCTCCTTTTATATGTTGAAATATGTTGTTCATTTTTATTATTGTTGTATTACAATTTTTTATTATTTACTAATAATCGTCTAAACAGACATTGCACCACAATACCTCTTCGATATTATAATTTTCTTACCGCATTCTTAAATTGTCTACCTCTATCTTCGTAGTTGTCGAACAAATCAAAACTCGCACATGCTGGCGATAACAATACATTATCTCCTTTTTCTGCAATTTTGTACGCTACTTTTACTGCTTCTTCAGCACCTTTTGTTTCAATAATTAAATCAATTACATTTGAAAACACTGCTTTAATTTTTTCGTTGTCTTTGCCTAAACAGACAATTGCCTTTACTTTTTCATTAACATAAGGCAGTAATTCTTCATAATCGTTACCTTTATCAACGCCACCTACAATCCAAACAGTTGGGTTGTTCATACTTTCTAAAGCATAATAAGTTGCATTAATGTTAGTCGCTTTACTATCATTGATGTATTGCACACCATTGATTTTTAAAAAACGCTCTAAACGATGTTCTACTCCTTCAAAATCGGATAGACTTTGACGAATCGTATCTTTTCTTACCTTTAACAATGTTGCCGCCATACTTGCAGCCATGACATTTTTAACATTGTGCTTGCCTAATAAGGCTAAATTTTGTATTCCCATAGTTATTATTTTATTTTTTAATTCTATAATTATTTTGTTGTCTTTTATATACGCACCTTCTTTTTCAATTTTATTACCAAGTGTAAACGGTAATAATTTCGCATCTGTTTTGTTCTTATTTAACCATTGCTGGATTTCTTTATCGTCGGCATCATAAATTAAATAATCATTAGCCGTTTGATTTTTTGTGATTTGAAATTTTGAATCGATATAATTTTCATATTTATAATCATATCTATCTAAATGATCTGGCGATATATTGGTTAATATTGCAATATTAGGTGCAAATTTTACAATGCCATCTAACTGAAAACTACTTAACTCCAACACATACAAATCGTGTTTTTTATTAGCTACTTGCAAAGCAAAACTATCGCCAATATTTCCTGCTGTACCTACATTTAATTTTGCGGTATTCAAAATATGACTTAACAATAGCGTTGTTGTTGTTTTACCATTACTACCTGTTACACCAACAATAGTTGCTTCAGTAAATTGATTTGCAAATTCTATTTCTGAAATCACTAAAATTCCTTGTGCCTTTATCTCTTTAATCAAAGAAACACTATCAGCTATTCCTGGACTTTTTACTACAACATCAGCTTTTAAAATCTTAGCTTTTGAATGCTTTTTTTCTTCAAATTGAAGGTCATTATGTAAAAGAACTTTTTTATACTTGTCTTTAATACTTCCATAATCGGACACAAAAACGTTATACTCTTTACTCTTTGCTAAAATCGCTGTTCCAACACCACTTTCTCCTGCTCCCAAAACAACTATATTTTGAGTTTTAAATTCTGAGTTTTGAATAATATTACGCTCTTTTCTCTTTTCTTTTTTTTCTTTTTTATTACCTCTTTCGTCAACACTCATAACCTATCTCACTTTCAATGTAATTATTGTTAAAACTGCCAACATAATTCCAACAATCCAAAATCTGGTTACAATCTTACTTTCGTGAATTCCTTTTTTTTGATAATGATGATGCAATGGCGACATTAAAAACACACGTCTTCCTTCTCCGTATTTTTTCTTTGTATATTTAAACCAAGCTACTTGAATCATAACAGACACATTTTCTACTAAAAATATTCCAGCTAAAATTGGTATCAACATTTCTTTTCTCACCGAAAATGCTATAACAGCAATAATTCCGCCTATGGTTAAACTTCCTGTATCACCCATAAATACTTGAGCTGGAAATGTATTATACCATAAAAACCCTATTAATCCTCCTGCAAAAGCAGATATAAAAATAGTCATCTCACCAGAATTTGGGATAAACATTACATTTAGATAATTAGAAAAAATCAAATTACCCGAAACCCATGCAAAAACGGCAAGTGTTGCCACTATTATAGCAGATGTTCCTGCTGCTAAACCATCAATTCCGTCTGTTAAATTTGCTCCATTTGAAACTGCCGTTATTATAAATATGACAATTAGTAAAAAAGGTATCCAAGCGTATTTTTGATAATCACCACCAATAAAACTTATTAAATTTGCGTAATCAAATTCATTATTTTTAAAAAACGGAATTGTTGTTTTTGTTGATTTTTTAGCTTCTCCAAAAAAGCTTGATGGTTTTTGATTTTCTATTGCCGTTATTTGGTCTTTTTGCAACTCTTCTTTTACAGTTACATTTGGATTAAAATACAAAACCAAACCTACAATTAAACCTAAACCTACTTGACCAACTATTTTAAACCTGCCTTTTAAGCCATCTTTATTTTTTTTATATATTTTTAAATAATCGTCTATAAAACCAATTGCTCCCATCCATAAAGTTGTAGTAATTAACAGTATAATATATACATTATCTAATTGTGTTAACAACAATACCGGAACTAATGTGGCAATAATTATAATTAAACCACCCATTGTTGGTGTTCCTGCTTTTTCATTTTGACCATCTAAACCTAAATCACGAACAGTTTCGCCAATTTGTAAGCTTCTTAATTTATTAATGATGCGCTTACCAAAAAATGTTGCTATAAACAATGCGAATACAAATGCTAATGCCGAACGAAAAGTTATGTACCTAAACAAACCTGCTCCTGCAAGATTGTAATGTTGTTCTAAGTAGTTAAATAAATAATATAGCATGGTTTTTGGTCTTTAGCGTTGTCTTTAATCTTATTTCTCTCTTTACTCTTGTTTCTTTTCTCTTATTTACCTCTATTCTTTGTTTAAAAATTCGTTTACTATTTTAAAATCATCAAAATCAGATTTTATTCCTTTTATTATTTGATATGTTTCATGTCCTTTACCTGCTAT
>Ga0256840_1003113_pt1 | contig 13768 bp, 9 predicted proteins | sample 355202metaG_FD_185969 | JGI IMG/M metagenome (GOLD analysis project Ga0256840, IMG submission 185969) | Hydrothermal vent microbial communities from Mid Atlantic Ridge, Atlantic Ocean - 355-202 | ecosystem: Environmental > Aquatic > Marine > Hydrothermal vents | place: Atlantic Ocean: Mid...
AGACAAGGGCATCTTATATTGTGGATTCAGTGATGGGTACCTCGGTGCGTTCCAGATTGATACTGGAGACGTAATATGGTCGGTCAATCTTTCAGATGGGCAAACAGAATTTAACGACATCAATGATGAAGTGTTTTTGAGTGGCGACAGGCTCTATGCTGCATCGTATAGTGGCGGTGTTTACGCGTTGAATCTCGAAGACGGGACGACAATTTGGCATTCCAAAGTGCGGGGGGTTGCAGACTTTACGACCTCATTTGATGGTGTTTTTATTGCGACCTCGACCAAAAAAATTGCAAAGATTGACAAAGAAAATGGCGACGCCCTTTGGAGTTTTAATCTTAAGCAAAGCGCACCGATTGATGTGCTCAGCGTTGGCGACTACCTCATTGCAACAACTGCAAATGGTCCGCTTTACGTTCTTGATTCAAAAACGGGCTACCCCTTCGAAAAATGGGTCGGAACAAATGGTTCCAGCGCTCCTCCGGTCTGGGGAGCAAATCGGCTTTATCTTTTCACGGACTCTGGCGAAGTTGTTGCAAAACGTATTGGTTGGCAACGCGGTCGTTAAGGTCTAAGGGTTTTGATAGGATCCAGATACACTAAAATAAGGTTCATCGATGGGTAAGTATTTTTTAATAGGATGCGTTTTTACTATTTCGTGTGGTCCCAGGACGGGTCAAGTTCTTCCCATCAACGAGGAAGCGAAACTAGAAAAAACAGATCTCCTTCCAAGAATTGATGGTAACCCACTGTCGGCACTTCCGATTGCAGATCCTCAACTCAAGGTCGCGTGGGCCGTAGGAAAGGAGATGCTTGAACCCAAACCTCCACTTCCAGCACCGAACGCAAAAGCGAAAGAGAGTGCGCATTGGCTTCGCGAATTTAACGATTGGACGCGTTTGTTTTTCTCCGCACGACACCAACTCATCAAACGATTTGGTGAGTTGAATGCCAATAAAGAAGTAAACTTGTTTAGTAATTTATTGTTCGCAAACATCGATGCGCGTTTTATTGAGACCTTGAAAACGATTGTCCCACCTGAAGCGCTGTCTAAGCGATCCAAGGATTTGGTTCAACAGAGTATCGACCTAAAAATATCGGTGTTATTAAATGCCGCGCTGGCCGAGTACCAATCGGCCGCTGATGGATTGACGAGGGCGCATCCCCTCATGCAAGGATGGAAAGATATCTGTGCATCCAATCGCACGATGCTACGGACGATGATTCCAAACTATGATCGCATCGCCTTAGAGAAGAAAGTCATATCCGCGGGTTATCTTTTCGACGAACCAGCGGCCTTTTGTGAAATGAAACCTTCATCTCAGTTTTCGACCTTTCGCGGAAATCCCAGTGACCCAAAAAAAAAGCAACGTCTTGTGTTGTTTATCGACCCTGATGTTGAAAAGATTTTTGCGTCGAATGAGAGGGGACTGAAAAAGTTTCGTAACAATATTTACAAAAATATTAGAAGCCTAACCAAAGCGAGACCTATTTCTATGGCTGATGTTGAGAAGGCAGAACGCCTTGTTCGCGAAAAAAAGATATCTCAAACAGGTAATGTTTGTGGGGAGGAAGCACCGATTGAGGCCGTCTTGCAGATGGAGTACAAAAATCTTCTCATCGCTCAGGTCCAGACCCAGCATGTCACAAATGCGTGTCTGGAATATTCGGAGGTGGAAAGGAGGATGGTGAAGAAGAAAGGATGTATACAAAACGAAAAACTGTTTTTGAAAGTAGGAATCAATGCGTACGGCTATCCTCGATTCTTTGACACACGTTCATTAGAGGTCGCCTTAAAAACGGCCGATACTACAAAAGCCAAAGATTGGATTCGTGCCTCGAAAGAATTGAAATCGCCAAGATCTCGAAACCTACTTGGCGCTTTGATGGGCCTATCAGTGAATTCGTCCTTCTATTCCACACGTCGTTTTTATCATCGCCGACCTGAAAATAGTTGGTTTGAGGAGGGGCGAAAACTCGACGCCTTGAAGGCGTGCAACCTTTCCCAGGAAACGATGAGCTACGATCTTTCGTGGACAATTTCTCCCCAAGGCGCCAGTGAGAATATCGAAGTATCGTGGGTAGAGGCACCGTCGGATCAACAGAAAGAAGCCAAAGCTTGCCTTGAGAAGAGCTTGAAGGAAATGCCGTGGCGCTGCCCCCAGGATGGTAAATCTCAAGTTGAGAAGGTACGCGTTTGTGAACAGAGTTATCACGGATGGCGAAACTGAGAATCCTACTCTAGGTCTTGCTTGGTAAGTTTGTTTACGATCGAAAAGAAGAAAGTGTTTCAATGTTCCCTCACTGAGCGCGGCCGAAAATCCACACCTTCAGAAAGCGCGGTTCTGGAGAATAACCAGAATCTTTCACTTAATGGAAACCTCAGATTACATAGGTTTGGAACACAGTTAACCCTCTGCCAGGTCCAGTGTTATATTATGCCTCAGCTTGGTGAGAAGAATACCTTATCTCGTTGCTCGATACGGTAGCCCTAGCCAGATTAGAAAGATTCTGAAAATGAAGGGAAGGGCTATTAAGGAAGCGACAAATAGGTTGATTGTGAGCGCCAGTCTCCCTCGGTCGACCAGAAGAACATTAGGCTTCCCCCGCTTAGTCTGTCGACAACTTCGCTTGTGATATCGGGGTCAAGCGCCGCGCAACCCCAAGTCGGAACAACCCAACCCTCTTTTTCAACGACGCTTTGCGCGCTGCCATTCCACGGATGCACAACAATATCGCGTGCACGAACCTTGTCATTAAACCCGACTTCCAATCCATCCAAACGCATCGAGTACCCATAATCCCCAGTGTAGGCTTCGGCCGTCTTTATCATTCCAAGGCTGGATTGATGACTTTCTGGAATATTTGAGAAAAGGGTAGAGTACCCAAGATCTTCGCCTTTAATGGAAGCACGACCATGGGCAACGTGTAGAGAGTAAAGCAGTTCGGCTGTCGATAAATGTATCGTCCATTGACGTTTGACGCTTGAGTGCAATGAAAAATCAATCACCGAATATTCCAAACGCTTGGTGTCCCCGCGTTCCCAAGCTCTGCGAAAAGCGAGCATCGCATCGTCGGCGAGGTCGGCCTTCATTCCAAATTTAACAAAGTCAGCGGGACGGTTGAGGTGAATGGAGAGTTCAAAATCTCCCGCGTAGCCCATGCCATTTTCATCCGTCCATGTATCGACGGCAATCCAATAGGTTCCTGGCTCAAGGTATCCGCCTGCTGCATAGTGTCCGCGATCGATGCATTTTTGATTATTATTTTCATGTAGAAGGTGGACGTCAACATCGACGTCGACGCCTTCCTCAGTAATTTCTGCGGCGAGGAAACCAGGTTCCTTTAGAACGATTTTATATAAACGCTCAGGTCCGCTTTCGTTGGTTTGATATTCACAACCGTAACTATCCCAAAGGTTTCTTCCATCAATGGTCGAATCGACGATCTGTACAGGGAAGGTGTTAAAACATTGGTCTTCTTGGAGGCAGATCTCTACATCATTACCTTCGTTTTCGGAGCTGTCCTCTTTCATCCCTTCGTTCACATCTGAGGCCGTGTCGGGGACACTTTTTGTGCCCTTCTCCGAGGGGGCTGCCTCGCTGTCTTCGGGAATTTGGGTCTGGTTGATGTCGTCTTCGGGAATTTGGGTCTGGTTGATGTCGTCTTCGGGAACGCAGGACGTGACAACCAGGAAAAGGAACAGAAAGGATACTGTAAATGATGTTGTTTGCATCCATACGAGATACCACGAGGGTATCGGTGGAGGAAAGGATGCCCATACGCATAAAAGCAAGAATATTGATCCACTACTCGATTTCTTGTGGCGATTAATTTTCGTTTGTTGCCACAAGTGAGGTGTTTAACTTGGGCATAATCTTTTTTAGGAGTTTCAAATGAAGCGTGTTTTAATATTAGGTGGTGGTTTCGCAGGCGTGGAATCTGCAATTTATCTCAAGAAAAATAAGTTTGACGTGACCTTGGTCAGCGATCGTGACTTTTTTTACATCTACCCAACTTCCATTTGGATACCGACCGGGGCTTTGGAGTCCGAAGACGCTCGGATCTCGCTCGATGAACTTTCAAGGAAGCATCGCTTTGAACTCATCGTTGATCCGGTGGTCGACTTTGACGCCTCCACGAAAAAAACGACCCTGGAGAGTGGCAAAATACTGGAAGGATTTGACTACCTTGTCATCGCCTTGGGCCAAAGTAAACTCGGTCACGACGGCATCGAGCATACCCTTTCAATTTGTGGAAAGCCCAAACAAGCGACCGATCTCTACGACCGTTTGGACCTGCTCGTACAAAGAAAGTCGGGAAGAATCGCGATGGGTTTTGGCGGCAATGCAAACGATAAGTCGGCAGTACGTGGAGGACCTGCATTTGAGTTGATGTTTAATGTCGACACCTATCTGCGAAAGAAGAAGATGCGAGAGCATTTTGAACTCACCTTTTTTGCCCCCATGGCAGAACCTGGGAAAAAGATGGGGCCCGAGGCATTGAAAGTGATAGATAAAATGTTCAAATCAAAAAATATCAAACGAAGGGTAGGAACAAAGATTCTTCGTTTCGAAAAGGATGGGGTTGTTTTTACGGATCAAACAAAGCTTGAGGCTGATTTGATAATGTACATCCCTGCCGGTACCGGGCATCACATCACGACAAAGGCTGGACTCCCATTGAACGAGGCGGGTTTCGTTAAGACCAATCGTTTTTGTGAAGTGGAAGGGTTTGAAAGCATTTATGCCGTCGGGGATAATGCGGCACTGATGGGACCCAAATGGAAAGCAAAACAGGGGCATGTCGCCGAGGTGATGGCCAGAAACGTGGCCCACAACATTGCCTTACATGCCAAAGGAATCCAAGAGGGCAAGAAAAGTTATGTCGAGCATCTGAGCATTCTTTGTGTGATGGATACCGGCGATGGGGCGGCCTTTGTTCAGCGAGACGAGCGCGCTTCTAAGATCATCCCTATGCCTATTTTTGGCCATTGGATGAAGAAGGGATGGGGTTGGTATTTCAAGAATTCTAAGCTTGGTAAAATTCCTCGTATTCCAGGAATGTGAAAACTCTAAAAAAATATTCTAAGACGATAGTCCGACATGAGCAATGTTTTCGGGCGTAAGCTGCCATAGTGTTTTATTATTTAAACAAAAGAGATGTAAGCACTTGCTTTCTTTTGTCTCGGTCCTATGATGTTTATATGACTTTGTTAAGGAGATGAAATGAAGAAACTTGGTTCCGGTAAACTTAATCTTGCAGCAGGCTTTTTTGTTATCGCCTTATTTATGGCCTACGGGTTTTTCCTCATCTATCTCAGGGATTTTGCTCCCGGAAAAGAAGAATGGATTGCCGCCTATTCTTCTGGAAAGCATTTTGAAACACGACTTGCCCACGTTCATGGCGCACTTTTTTCCGTCCTAAATATGATTCTCGGTATCGCCTTGATTCATATGCAGGCCGCGAAACAAAATTTGTTAAAAGCTGTTGAAGGATTCGGACTTCTTGGTCTATTAATGCCTCTTGGAATTTTAGCTGAAGTGTATTTCGGAGCGCCTCCCTTTTTAGTGCTCCTCGGCGGAATCTCGATATTAATTTCTTTTGTACTTGCCGGCGTTGCGGCCCTACAATCTAACCAATGAGAATCGAAACAAGAACAAGTAGCCTCGCCTACCCAATATTTGACGATGAAGTACTTATTATGACCAGACAATACGAAGATACAAAAACACGCAGACGACAAGTCGCAGATGCCGCGTTACAAACAATTATGCAAGATGGTGTCGGAGGATTTACGACCCGTGCCGTCGCCGAACGCGTCGGAATAAGCGATGGAACCTTGTTCCGTCATTTCGGGAGTAAGAAAGACATCATGCTTGAGGCCATGTCGCGGCTCGAGGTTGAGCTCCTAGGGACCCTCCTACAAACAGGAACACCCTTGGAAAATTTAGAATCCTTCTTTAAAGAGCGCGCCATTTTTGTTGGGGAAAAAGATGCCGTAGGTGCACTCGTTTTCTCAAGCGAGCTTTTACATCTCGTCGGTGATGATGGTAAGAAAAAGCTCAAAGTATGGCGCCGCAAAACCATGAAATTCCTAGGCGATCAACTTTCGATTCTTCAGGAAGAAGGGCGCACGCACCCCGAACTCGATATTATGGAGATGAGTATGCTTATCCAAGGAACGCTTTTGACCTTCGCCATGCAACGAACGGTGAAGAACAGAGGGACACGCAAAGAGCTTGACCAACGTATAAACAAGGCTTGGAAAGTTCTGTTCACAGTTTTATTTGTTTAATTTTTTAGATTTATTCATTTTTTTTAAGAGGAGTTGTGATGAAAGTAAGTGCTTACATTGTATTGGGATTTTTGGGGTTGGGTGCCTGTAAGGAAACCCAAACACAAACAGAGGTCTCAAAAGCCCAAGCCGTACACACGATTGAAGTTCAAAGGGGGGATATCACAAAAGGTCACCTTTACCTGGCAAACGTCGCCGCCAGCCAAAGCGTGAAGATTGCCGCTCAGGTTCCTGGTACTTTTTCTCGACCCAAGATCGCTGAGAACACCGAAGTAACTAAAGGAAGGGTTATCGGCGCGATTCTAACGCCCGATATTGGAGCAAGGGTTTCGCGTGTAAGGGCAGAAAGAAAACGAGCAGAAAGGGAGCGCGACTTTGTGTGTCAGATGGCCAAAACCGATAGCGCCCTCGCCAAGAGCGGTGACCTGAGCCGCTTTGCGCTTGAGAAAAGTACCAAGAATTGCGAATCCGCACAGCTCGCTGTGACGGCCGCAAAATTTGCCGAAAAAGAAGCGCGTTTCACAAAAGGTAAAGCCACCGAGCGTGCTCCATTCGATGGTAGAGTTTTGAAATATTTAATCGACGACGGACAAAAGGTCGGGCCCGGATCGCCGATTTTATTGTTCGGCAGCCAACGCCAATACCTAAGTGTACGGGTTCCCGAAGGCGAGTTGAAGGCGCTTAAGGTTGGTTCAAAAGCGGTATCAGATCAAGGCGATGGAAAAATCATAGATATCGGTGCTCAGGCTTTTGGACCAGCACGTCTGGTTGAGGTTCGCGTCGAACTGGATAGCCAAGATTATCTTCTTCCCGGTAGTAGTATTAAAGTAACCTTAGTTACTAATCGAGAAGAAGGGGTAACATTGATTCCGCTCAGCGCTTTAGGAGAGGACGAGAATGGGAATTTTGTGGTCATCGTTAAAGATGGGAAACAGCAGCGACAAAAGGTCACCACCGGATTGCGTTCAAAAGGGATGGTTTCGCTTCTGGCTCCTTTGGAAAAGGGAACACGCATTATCGATGGAGGGCTATCAAGCCTTAATTCTGAAATGCCAATTTGGGAGGTAGCGCAATGAGTTTCGCAGGATTTTTCCTTAACAATAAACACGGCGTTTGGGCCATTGTCGTTGCGGCCGTGCTGCTCGGTTGGAGTGCCTACATGAAAATTCCGGTGAGGCTCTTTCCAGACACGGCACCACCTTTAGTAAATGTCGTTACGAGTTGGGCTGGCGCTACCGCCTCCGATGTCGACCGAGATTTAACCAATGTTCTTGAGTCCGAATTCGCATCCTTGGAAGGCGTGGCTCGGACGACGACTACCTCTCAAGACAATCTTTCCATGGTCACGATCGAGTTTCAGTACGGAACCGATGTAAGAATGGCAGCGGTGGATGTTCAAAATGCGGTCAATCGTATTCAAGGAGATCTTGCCCTAGGCGCCGATGCTCCTCGTGTGCTGACTTTCAGTACCGCGGATCGTCCCGTGTATACGGTCGGTATCGCCGGGAAAGATATGCTCAAGGCGCGTCAAATATCCGAAGACGTGATTATGCCGCGTTTGCAGTCCATCCCAGGCGTTGCAGCGGTCGACGTTTTTGGTGGCTATATTCCCAAAGTCATTGTTGATGTTGACCCAAAGAAAAATAGCCAGGCTTATCATGTACCGCTTCCTAATATTGCCGCGGCGATCCGCGACAGCAATTTATCCATGCCTGCCGGTCGTGTACGTTCCTCGAGAAGTGAAACGATGTTGCGTGTTGATAACAGAGCGAAACGAATCGAAGAGTTCGAGGATATCGTTCTTCCTACGCCTGACGGTGGTCAAATTCGCTTAGGTAGTCTTGCGACCTTTCGTCACGGCGCGGCGCAAAATGATGCGCTCTTTCGCATTAACGGAAAGCCCGCAATTGCTATTCAAGTTTACCGTTCCGAAGACGCCAATACCGTTAGTGTTGTGCGGGCTGTTCAGAAAGTAGTCCTAGACTTAGAGAAAGAGCAAACCACGGTCGACTTTATCGCGGGCGAAGAAACAGCAAGCTTCACTGACCAATCGGTTTCCAATTTGTTGGCCAACGTATGGCAAGCCTTGCTTCTGGCGGCACTGATTTTGTTTCTTTTCTTGGGGAGAGCAAGAGCTGCTTTAGTAACAACCTTTACCATGCCTTTGGCCTTTGGGATCACCTTTGCGGTGATGTGGCTCATGGGAATGGAGTTCAATATGGTGACTTTATCTGCTGTTATTCTCGCTGTGGGAATGGTAGTTGATGCCTCGGTTGTCGTTTTGGAAAACATCATTCGATTACGCAATACTGGCTTGAGTCCCTACGAGGCCGCAAAGCAAGGCACCGACGAGGTCTTAATGCCCGTCATGGCTGGCGCGGCGACCACCCTTATTGTTCTGATTCCACTCATGGCTCTAGAGGGATTTATTGGTCGCGTTTTCGGACCCCTGGCCTTAACTTTGGTGATTGCATTTTCATCCTCGGTTATCGTTGCCTTGATCGTCGTTCCCATTCTCACCCTTTACATCAAGGATGATGGCGCGATCGAAAGAGCTGCAGAAATAATCAGTAAACCCTTTCGCGTCTCAATGGATTACACTCGGGAAGGGTACCTTTCCTTACTCAACTTCGGCTTGAGATTTCGCTGGGCCATCGTCCTCTTCGCGCTCATTTTTTTGGGCGCAGGCGTTTACGGACTCTTGGCTGGAGGTATGAATTTACTTCCACGCATGGATGGTGGGGCCTTTACGATTTCTTTGGAAACCGCGTCGGGAACGCCAGTTGTGGAAACGAATAAAGTGGTTGAGTCTGTCGAGGCCATCCTCAAAAAACATAAAGAAGTCGTGTTGGTCCAATCGCAATCTGGGTTCGAGCCGGGGATGAAATTTGCCGGCGGATCGGGCGTGATGGGATCAACCCAAGGTTTTTTGAGCGTGAACTTATCGCCGCGAACAGACCGAAAGAAAACAATTTGGGATATCGAAAAACAAGTACGAGAGGACATCAATAAAATTCCAGGCATCGTTAATGTGGTCATCAAGGAGGTCGGCAATACTGCAAAACCAACGACCCGAGCCCCCGTTATTGCAAGAATTACCGGGCCCGATCTTCGCGTCATTGATAAACTTGCAGGACGCGTGGTGACCGCTTTGGAAGGTGTGGATTCTCTCGTCGAGCCTTCTCGCTCTTGGCGAAAAGATATGAAACGCGTTCTCATTGACGTCGATGAGGAGCGCGCTGCAGCGATTGGTTATACACCCCGAAAAATCGGACAAATGCTCGTAATGGGTGCCGAAGGTATCGGAGCAGGAACGTGGACCAAAGGAGGTAGAACGAGCGAAGATATCGAAGTTAGGTATACCAAATCTAAAGAAATCGATGCGGCTGCGATGCTCGACTGGCCGCTATTTGTGGCCAACGGAGATGTTGTCCCCATTCGATCCGTCGCAAAAATTCGGCGTGTTACTGAGCAGGGTTTGTACACTTCCATTAACCTCAACCCGGTTCTTGATATCTTGGCTCAAGTTGACGGACGACCTTTAAACTTCGTCGTAGCTGATGCAAAAGCAGCCATGTCCACACTCGATTTTCCAGACGGATATAATGTCACCATTGAAGGCGAGAATAACGATTTGGATGAATCCAGACTTTCGATTCTACAGGCCTTGTTGATGAGTGTTATCGCAGTTTACTTATTATTGGTTGCCCAATTCCACTCGTGGAAGCATCCAGTCACGGTAATGATGGCCGTTCCTTTGAGTCTTTCAGGCGTTGCGCTTGCGCTTTTCATTGTTTCCAAACCGGTATCGATGCCAGTGATGGTCGGCCTCGTTCTCCTCGTAGGAACGGTGGTCAACAACTCTATTTTGCTCGTGGATTTAATCCGGAAAAGTCGAGCAGAGGGTGTGGAGCGGCATGAAGCTCTGCGTATCGCGGTGTCGAGTCGATTTCGTCCCATCATGATGACCTCCATTTCTACGGTCGTCGGGATGATTCCACTCGCCGCGGAATTAGCATTAGGTTCAGAACGTTTTTCACCGCTCGCAATTGCGGTAATTGGAGGCATGATGGCAGCTACACTACTTACGATGGTTGTGATTCCGGTACTTTATGATTTGGCGGATAGTATTTCTATCCCTTGGAAAAAGGTACCCTTACTTACTATTATACTACTCTTCATTCCCATGGGATTGGGGGCCCAAACCTTGGAAAAAAACGATCTCAAACAAGCGTGGAAATACGTCCAGACCCATCCCGCTATTTCGGCATCGAAATTCAAAATGGAAGCCGCAGAAGCGAAATCTCAATCCCTTCATCAACGTCTTTTTCCAAATATTGTTCTACAAGCCAATGCGACACTCTTAAGTGATGTTGAACCTGCGCTCATTAAACTCCCGATCAAACTCCCCGATGGATCTGATCCAGACCCCGTACAATTGGGTGAAGTCGTCCGTGATCAATATGGTGTTGGAATCACGCTAACCCAACCCCTCTTTGTTGCAGGTTTGATGGAGGCCAAACGAGCAGCACAAGCTGGCCAAGATCTCGCTGCGGCCGAAAAAGAAATGAACCGTAGTGAATTATGGTTGAGTCTTGTGCAAGTTTGGTACGGTTACGAGGTTGCCAAAGAAATCGTGGACATCCAAAAAGAAGTGGTCGATGCGGCGAAGGCCAGGGAAACACGTGTCAAGCGTCTGGTTCAAGGAGGGCGTGCAACCCAACTCCAGCTTTCTGTATTGTCTTTAAAGAGAGCCGAAGCCGAACAGAGTCTTGCCGAAGCAATGGAGGGGGCGACGAATCTAAAGTACGCGCTGGCCGCGTTGACGGGTAAGGAAATGGAGCAAGAAGAAGTTGATATCGTAAAGCTCGCTAATGCGTCCCTACATTCGGAATCTACGAAAGGAAAATCGCCAACGATTCTCCAAGCCGAGTCGCGATATCGGGCCGCCGACGCAATGTCAGATGTCGCTGGCGGTCAACTCCTTCCCACACTCGTCTTGCGATTAGGTGCGCAGTACGCGAATCCGAATAAACGTTATTTTCCAATCAAAGACGAATGGAATGGCAGTTGGGATGCATCCATTGTTTTCTCTTGGAACATCGATCTTGGTGTAAAATGGTACGAGGCCAAGAGTGCTGAACGTACAGCTGCGGCAGCAAAGTCTGGCGTCGAGGCCGTGAAACGCCAGACAGAATTGAGCATCAAGCAAAACGCGGGGGTTCTTAAACTCTCCGAAACTAAATTAAAGGTCGCTGCTGAACGTGTAAAAATTGCCAAAGACGCGCTTCGAACATCCGAGAAAGCGATGGGCGAGGGAAGGGCGACTTCGTTGGATATCATAGAAAGATATCGAGATCTTGGACTGGCCAAAGCGGCACAGCAAAAAGTAGCATTGAGCATCGTTATATTGACTGAACAAAAACGGGCCTTGAATGGCAAGTTTGGATTCGATGGAGACGAATGAAAGCAAGCGCGTGCATTGCGCTTCGCAAAACTATAGAAACACAGCAACCCAAAGGAGCGCTTTATGAAACAACTCGCAATTTTTTCCCTACTCTCACTTTTTTTGATGACCTCATGTGAGGACTCGCCGAAGGCGCAAGCCCAAGACTCTCCGGTGGAAAAGAAAGAGGTCGTCGAAAAAACAAAACCAGGCCAAGACACAAAGAAAGACGACAAGGTGAAGGTGCCAAAAGAGCTATCTTTAAAAGATCTGATGATCCAACTTGGGAAGGATATGAACGGAATCAATGACGGGATTTGGCAAGAGGACTTCCCTGCGATCGCTTCCTCGGCGGCGGCGATTTCTGGACATCCTCACGTTGGAGCCAGCACGCGTGCACGGTTGAAAAAGACGCTTGGTAAGGACATGATGCTTTTCGGTAAAGGGGACAAAAAGGTACACGATACGGCTTTACGTTTGGGTGAGGCCGCAAAGGCGAAAGACATGAAGTTGGTGCTCACCGAGTTAACGAATTTGCAAAATGGGTGTGTGGAGTGCCACGCAAGCTTTCGATCTCGATTGAGATAATATCGACCTACTGCGACGATTTGGAAAAATATTTTTCCTTGTCGCCCCAAAGTCTTTTATAAAGGTTCGTATTTGGTTGGAAAAAGGGAGTCTCCCCTTGGATGTTAAAGCGAGATTGCTTGCAATAAATCGCTTTTAAGGTCTTCTCATCGGATTGTCAGGAACAATTCCTGATACGCGAAAAAAATGGTAAGAGTAGATCGACCAGAAGTGTGGATCGGAAATGAAACGAAAATTATTCTACTTAAGTGCTATTATTTTAGGAGTGCTCATCGTTATGGTATTGATCACCGCAACAATTTGGCCTGTGTTGAACAGCGTCGAGACCGGAAAAACGCCTGAATATCCTAAGGTGATTCCGATGTATTATAGCACCTCCCCAACGCGTGTTCTGGACGAAGTCCAAGCCTCATTTAAGGCGCTTGATAAATTCGCCCTCGTGGAGAGCGATATCGAAAGCAAAGTCGTGAAGGGCACGCGTACAACAGGATTGTTTCGTTTTGTGGATGATATTGAAGTCAGCGTCGTGGCCAATACCGAGTTTGTTGCAAAGGTAAACGTCAAAAGTTCCTCGCGCGTGGGGAAGGGCGATTTTGGACAAAATGCCAGAAATATTCATGTCTTTTTCTCCGAATTGAACCGTCGATTGGGCGCCGTTCGAATTGAACCTAAAGTCGAAGAGGACGAAAAAAAGAAAGCCGAGAAATAGAAGAACTTCTAGAAAGACCACTCTGTTGAAATCATGAAATGGTCTGAGGCTTTGGCATTTTTGTGAATGCGAGGCGAGGTAAATCTTCCCTCGCTCGCACAAATATAATCGATTCGAATGCGGGGATCGGCCGCAGGAAAACTAAGACGAGCACCGTTGAAATCTTGAACCCTTTCCTCACTTTGATCAAAGTAACTCTCACAGTCCTGGACAAGGTCAAAAAGTCCAGCCTCTTGGAGAACCTTTGATTCCTCGTTGAGGTCGCCCATAAGGAAGGTCAATCCCTCCAATTCGTTGATCGTTTTCACAAGCGTCTGAATTTGTGTTCCGCGATCCTCGATCCAGGAAAGATGCGTGGTAAGCAAGTTTACGTTTTTTGATGCTATCTGAAAGCTGAACAGGGCAAGCTTTCGCGGCTCGTCAAGATCCTGAAACAAGGATATGATTTTTGGCGCACCTATTTTAATATTGGAGAGCAGAGCACATCCATATTGTGCGTCACCTTCGACAATAGCTGGTATAAAGAAACCAAATGCATATCCCAACTTTTGGGCCAAATATGCCGTCGTATCTCCAGGTGGACCCATTGTCCAATTTTTACCGACTTCTTGAAGCGCGACAATATCAGCTTCGCTCTCAGCGATCACCTCGGCAATAGCGTCCAAGCCCTCTTGAATGCCTAGCCGAATATTGTAACTCGCATATTTAATTTTCATCTTTCTAC
>Ga0256840_1003114_pt1 | contig 13765 bp, 10 predicted proteins | sample 355202metaG_FD_185969 | JGI IMG/M metagenome (GOLD analysis project Ga0256840, IMG submission 185969) | Hydrothermal vent microbial communities from Mid Atlantic Ridge, Atlantic Ocean - 355-202 | ecosystem: Environmental > Aquatic > Marine > Hydrothermal vents | place: Atlantic Ocean: Mid...
CATGGTATTTTTTTTCTAAATTTTCCAAGCGTTCTTTGCGCTCGTCAAAGTAACGCGGTTGGTAATTGTACGTTTTGTTCTTCTCTTGTCTAAATAGTGATCGTAGTCCTAACATAGCTTGTTATTTGCTACAAAAATAAATAAAAAAACCTGTTTCTAAGCCTTATTAACGATAATTTATGAACAATTAAAATGCGTAATTATTAATCTTCGAGCTTAGGCATTCTTGCTAATAAAATTATCCCCATTATAAATATAATAGCTAGCCCTGCAATAGCTAGTCGTGTAGATCCTGTGATTTGTATCACCATTCCGTAGAGTAACATACCGATTACAATACCAATTTTCTCAGTAATATCGTAAAGCGAAAAATACGAAGACGTGTCTTTGGTGTCTTTTGGTAAAAGTTTAGAATAAGTAGAACGCGATAAAGATTGTGTACCACCCATAACTAAACCTACAAAACCTGCTACTACATAAAAACCCATTGGCGTATGTATAAAGTAAGCGCCAATACTTAAAACTACCCAAAGTGAAAGTACAAGTATTAATGCTTTTTTGTTTCCTATTTTAGCTGCTATTTTGCTAAGTCCAATAGCGCCAGGAATAGCAATAAGTTGGATAAGTAAAACGCTAACAATAAGTCCTACCGTCCCAGCGCTTTCGCTAGACCAAGTAATCTCGTTCATACCAAAGTAAACCGCCATCATCATAATAGTTTGTACTGCCATGCTATACGTAAAAAAGGCACGAATATATCTAATTAATGTTTTGCTTGCTTTTACTTCTTGCCATACTTTTTTTAGTTCTCGTAAGCCTTTGTTTATAATAGCTTTATTTACTACAGATTTGCGTGTTCGTTCTGGTACAATAGTAAAGGTAATGTGACTAAGTGCAAACCACCAAATCCCTGTAATTACAAATGTCCAGCGTATAGCTTCTCCTTTTGCTTGGTCATCAGCTCTTGTCATTATAAATGCTAAACAAGCAATAAGTAATAAGGAGCTACCAAAATAGCCCAAAGCAAAGCCTTTGGCACTAAGTTTATCTTGTTCTTCTTTGGATGCTATCTCTGGGAGAAAGGCATTGTAAAAGACCAAACTTCCCCAAAAACCAATTCCTGCCATAGCAAAGGCAAGCATACTCCATTCCAAATGATTTTTGTCAAAAAAGTATAACAGCATGCACGATATAGAACCGATATAAGCAAAAATGCGTAAAAATTCTTTTTTTCTACCAGAATAGTCTGCAATGCCTGAAAGCACAGGGAGTAACAAAACCAAAAGTAAAAAATAAGCGCCAACTACCCAAGAGATTAAAGCCGTATTTACAAATTTTAGACCAAAGAAATTTACAAATTTAGCTTCGGTAGTAATACCATTATATGTAACTTTTTCTATAAAATGATATACATTGTTATTATAAAAAATAGGAAAAACAGCGGTAGTTATCACTAGCGGATAAACAGAATTTGCCCAATCATAAAAAGCCCAAGCATTGTGTATTTTCTTTTTTTCTTTTTTGTCTATTTCTTCCAACATTTTGATGTAGTTTTGATAGGGCAATATACTAAAAAACTATTAGAATTAATAAAAGGTTTAAGGTGTTGTAAATTAGTTTTTTATAAAATAAATGCTTTATGAAAGAATATATTTTACTTGTTATAGTAGGTTTCTTGGCGGGAATAATTAATACTTTGGCAGGCGGTGGTTCTGTGATGACACTTCCTATGCTTATTTTTATGGGATTGCCTCCAGTTGTGGCTAATGGTACGAATAGAATTGCTATTTTTATACAAAATATATTTGGTACGGCAGGTTTTAGGAGTAAAGGTATAAAAGATTTTCCTTTTAATATTTATATGGGTATTTCTGCTATGATAGGAGCGCTAATAGGTGCTAATTTTGGTGTAAATATCAAAGGAGAATATTTCAATATTATTTTAGGATTTGTAATGATTTTTGTAGTAGCAATGCTTTTTGTTAAGCCAAATATTAATGCTGCTTTAGCCAAAATACAAATAGATGGTAAGCATTTTTGGAACGGCATTATTGCCTTTTTCTTTATAGGTATTTATGGCGGATTTATCCAAGCAGGAACAGGATTTTTTATATTACTTGCTTTATCGCGAATTAATAATTTTTCTTTAGTGCGTGCCAATGCTATAAAATCATTTGTTATTCTTTTTTTTACCATTACAGCACTTATTGTTTATATAATGAACGATGCTATAAATTGGAAAGTCGGTCTAGTGCTTGCTGTCGGTAATTCCTCAGGCGCTTGGTTGGCAAGCCGTTGGTCTGTTGGAAAAAGTGATAAGTTGATTAAACGATTTTTAGTAGTCGTTGTACTTATTATGATAGTAAAATTATGGTTTCCTTCATTATTAAGCTTCAAATTCTAAATATTTATTAAAATAATAATTTTTGGTACATTAATTGTCTTATACTATAAAAAGTCATAGTATATTTGCAAATCCTGCTAATACTTAATGCATTAGTAGAAAAGTCAGATAAATGAATTAGTTTTTTAATGTCATTATGACTTAATTTATAGAAATAACGAAGCAGCATAAAATGAAAAATATGGACAGTTTGTCACTCGAACAAATTTTAGATGGAAACTCGGAATTTATTCCCTTAATGTCTCCAGAAGATGAAAAAAAGATGCAAAATGAAGCTATAGCCGATGAAATAGCTATTCTTCCTTTGCGAAATACAGTGTTACTTCCAGGGGTAGTAATCCCTATAACGGCAGGAAGAGATTCTTCTATAAAATTACTTAAAGAAGCACATAAAGCAAAAACGAATATAGGTGTAGTTGCTCAAAAAAATGCAAGTATTGATGAGCCAACTAAAGATGACGTATATACCTCAGGAACTATAGCGCGTATTATGAAAGTGCTCAAAATGCCTGACGGAAATGTAACGGTTATTATACAAGGAACAAGACGTTTTGAAATAACAAAATTCACTCAAGAAAAACCGTATTTCAAAGCAAATGTTGCACCTTTAGAAGAGCAAAATAATTATGCTAAAGATAAAGAATTTAAAGCGATAATTGGAGAAATTCGTACTTTGGCTAAAAAGATAATTGATACCAATCCAAGTTTGCCTTCTGAGGCAAATATGGCTATAAAAAATATTAAAAGTGATTCGTTTTTGATTAATTTTATCGTGTCAAATCTTAATTTAAAGGTTCTAGATAAGCAACAGGTTCTTGAAATAAATGATATAAAAGAACGCGCCATTATCACTTTGAAAAAGATGAACGAAGAGTTGCAACGCTTAGAGTTGCAAAACGATATTCATTCTAAAACACGTTACGATTTAGATAAACAGCAGCGTGAATACTTCTTGCATCAGCAGATAAAAACCATTCAAGAGGAACTAGGTGGTTCGCCTCAACAAGAAGAATTGCGTCTTTTCAAAAAGAAAGCAAAGAAGAAAAAATGGACTAAAAAAGTAAAAAAACGTTTTGAAAAAGATTTAAAACGCTTTGAACGTACCAATCCGCAATCACCAGAATATGGTGTACTTCGTAATTATCTAGAACTTATGCTTGCGCTTCCTTGGAAGAAAGTGAGTAAAGATAAATTTGATTTGAAAAAAGCAAAACAAATTTTAGACAATGATCATTTTGGTTTAGATGATGTAAAAGAACGTATCTTAGAATATTTAGCAGTTTTAAAGCTAAAAGGAGATATGAAATCGCCTATTATTTGTCTTTATGGTCCTCCAGGAGTTGGTAAAACTTCTTTAGGAAAATCTATAGCAGAAGCCGTAGGACGTAAGTATGTGCGTATGTCTTTGGGAGGTTTACGTGATGAAGCAGAAATACGTGGGCATAGAAAAACGTATATCGGTGCAATGCCTGGACGTATTATTCAAAATATAAAGAAAGTAAAAACATCTAATCCTGTATTTGTATTAGATGAAATAGATAAACTATCTTCGAGTTATAATGGTGACCCATCTTCTGCCATACTCGAAGTGTTAGACCCAGAGCAAAATAATACATTTTATGATAATTATCTCGAACTAGGTTATGATTTGTCTAAAGTCATGTTTATTGCTACGGCTAATAGTTTATCGACCATACAGCCTGCATTACTTGATAGAATGGAGATAATTAATGTTTCTGGTTATACTATAGAAGAAAAAATAGCGATTGCTACAAAGCATCTTTTACCAAAACAATTAAAAGCACACGGTATAACTACTAAAGATTTAAAATTGTCTAAAAAACAATTAGAAAAAATAATCACAGGATATACGCGTGAATCAGGAGTGCGTACTTTAGAGAAAAAGATAGCCAAAGTAGTACGTAGCGTAGCCAAAGCAATCGTTATGGAAGAGCCAATAGGGCCAAAACTTAATGAAGCTACTTTTGCAGAAATACTAGGGACAGCTCACGAACGCGATAAATACGAAAATAATGATGTAGCAGGAGTTGTTACAGGATTGGCGTGGACACGTGTAGGAGGCGATATTTTGTTTATAGAGTCTATAACTTCTAAAGGAAAAGGTATTACACTCACAGGAAACTTGGGTAAAGTAATGAAAGAATCGGCTACATTAGCCTTAGAATATATTAAAGCAAATGCCGAAAAATTAGCTTTAGATACCGAAGTGATTGAAAACAATAAAATACATATTCACGTTCCTGCAGGAGCAACGCCCAAAGATGGGCCAAGTGCTGGTATTGCTATGCTTACTTCTATGGTTTCTACATTTACACAACGTAAAGTAAAAGCTAATTTGGCTATGACAGGAGAAATTACCTTACGAGGAAAAGTGCTTCCCGTGGGCGGAATAAAAGAAAAAATACTTGCAGCTAAACGAGCAGGGATAAAAGAAATTATTCTTTGTAAAGAAAATGAAAGTGACATAAAAGAAATTGATGAAAGTTATATCAAAGGCTTAAAGTTTCATTATGTAGCAAAAATGGATGAAGTACTTGATATTGCTTTATTAAAACAAAAAGTAAAAGGAGCAAAAAAACTAAAGTAATGCAAGAAAAAAGAGATATTAGAGCATTGGAAAAAGAAGAAATAGCTGAATTCTTTATAAAAAATAATGAAAAAGCATTTCGAGCAAAACAAGTTTACGAATGGCTATGGAAGAAAAACGTAGCTAGTTTTGATGAAATGACTAATATTTCTAAAGTAAATATTGCCCTGCTTAAAGATCATTTTGTAATAAATCATATAGCAGTAGATAGTTTTCAGAAAAGTAGTGATGGTACTGTAAAAAATGCCGTAAAACTTCATGATGGTTTAATAGTAGAATCGGTTATGATTCCTGCTGCAAACAGAACAACAGCTTGTATTTCTAGTCAAGTTGGTTGTAGTCTTGCTTGTACTTTTTGTGCTACGGCATTACTCAAAAGACAGCGCAATCTTACCGCTTCCGAAATATATGATCAAGTAGCTGCAATTAATAAAGAGAGTTTGCTTTATCACGACCATAAATTATCTAACATTGTTTTTATGGGGATGGGAGAGCCTTTATTGAATTATGCTAATGTGATGGAAGCTATAAAGATGATTACTTCAGATGAAGGTTTGGCAATGTCTCCAAGACGTATTACTCTATCTACTGTAGGTCTTCCCAAGATGATAAAACGTATGGCAGATGAAGGCGTACGGTTTAATCTTGCAGTTTCTCTGCATTCTGCAATAGACGAAATACGCTCTAAAATGATGCCCATTAATGATGTGAGTAATCTAGAAGATTTAATGGATGCATTGCAATATTGGCATGCAAAAACGGATAATAGAATTACCTTTGAATATGTAATTTGGAAAGGAATAAATGATACGAGAAAAGACGTAGAAGCATTAGTTAAATACTGTAAGCGCGTTCCTGTAAAGGTAAATTTAATAGAATATAATGCCATAGATAGTAATGATTTTAAACAAGCTGATAAAAAAGCAGTAGCTATGTATTTAGAGGTTTTAGAAGCTAATAATATCATTGTAAATATACGCCGTAGTAGAGGTAAAGATATTGATGCCGCTTGTGGTCAATTAGCCAATAAAGAAGCAAAAACAGTTTAATTGTAACTGATTTGTAATTGTCTAATCATCACATTGTCTAATTCTCTAATTCCCTCATCGTCTAATTATCCCATTGTCTAATCACCACATTGTCTAATTCTCTAATTCCCTCATCGTCTAATTACCCCAGCCAACCATCTCTATCAAGGCTTCTGTATTGTATAGCTTCCGCAATATGATGTGGAGCGATGTCTTTAGCATTTTCTAAGTCTGCAATAGTGCGTGATACTTTAAGGATTCTATCATAAGCACGAGCAGATAGATTTAGTTTTTCCATTGCTTGTTTTAATAGTGTTAGACTTGCTTCATCTAGTTTACAGAATTCTTCCAATTGTTTTGTGCGAATTTGCGCATTATAATGTACAAAAGGATTGTCTTTATAACGTGCTGTTTGTATTGCTCTAGCATTGATAACACGTGCTCTAATGCTTTTGCTGTATTCCCCTTTTCTGTCATTAGATAATTCTTCAAAAGGAACAGGAGAAACTTCAATATGTATATCTATTCTATCCAATAATGGCCCTGATATTTTACTCAAATAGCGTTGCATTTCATTAACCGATGAGGTCATAGGGTTAGAAGCATCCACAAAATAACCACTAGGACTTGGGTTCATACTTGCTACAAGCATAAAACTCGTAGGGTAAGTAACAGTAAATCGTGCTCTAGATATAGTAACTTCTCTATCTTCTAAGGGTTGACGCATTACTTCCAAAACAGTGCGCTTAAACTCAGGTAATTCATCCAGAAACAAGACGCCATTATGGGCTAATGAAATTTCGCCAGGTTGAGGATAAGAGCCGCCTCCTACAAGCGCAACATCCGAAATAGTATGATGTGGGCTTCTAAAAGGACGTTGGCTGACTAAGCCACTTCCTTCCTTAGTTTTTCCTGCAACAGAATGTATTTTGGTAGTTTCTAAGGCTTCTTCTAAAGTCATAGGAGGTAGGATAGAAGGTAAGCGTTTTGCAAGCATAGTCTTCCCACTTCCTGGAGGACCAATAAGGATAATATTATGACCGCCAGAGGCAGCTATTTCCATGCAGCGCTTAATACTTTCTTGACCTTTTACATCCGAAAAATCAAATTCTAATTCTTCCTTGAAATTATTAAATTCATCTGCAATGTTTAATAGGGTTTGTTTTAAAGGAGCTCCTTTGTCAAAATAATTAATAACTTCAAGAATACTTGTTACACCATAAACTTCAAGACCAGTTACTATAGCTGCTTCTTTTGCATTTTGTTGAGGAATTATTAATCCTTTAAAACCTTCTTTCTTTGCTTGAATAGCAATAGGGAGTGCTCCTTTTATAGGTTGCAGGCTTCCATCTAATGATAATTCACCAAGTATAATGTAATCGCCAATAGTTTTAGATTTTATTTGATTACTAGCTGCTAAAATACCTAAAGCAATAGTTAAATCATAAGCTGCTCCTTCTTTGCGCATATCGGCGGGAGCCATGTTTATAGTGATTTTTTTGCCAGGTAGTTTGTATCCAGTATTATCTAAAGCTGCTGCTATGCGGTAGCTGCTTTCTTTTATTGCATTGTCAGGTAAGCCAACTAAATGGTAGCCTATACCTTTGTTAATATTTACTTCTACCGTTACGATGGTAGCATCAATTCCAAAAAAGGAACTTCCATAAACTTTTGTAAGCATATAATTGAGTGTTTGTTAGCACAATATACAATTTTTATTAAAAAAAAAGTCAAAATAAAAAATTATTTTTTTTGGTATGTTTTTTGTATATTGCAACATATTAATTAATATTAAAATAAATAATTGAACATGGCAGGAATTTTAGACTTATTAAACAGTGATATGGGGCGCCAATTGGTATCAGGAATGAGTAACCAATTAGGACAAGACCAATCAAAAACAGCAAATGCACTTACATCAGCTTTACCGCTTATACTAGGGGCAATGAACAAAAATGCATCAAGTGAATCTGGTGCGGCAGGACTTTTAAGTGCTTTATCATCAAAACATGATGGTGGCATTTTTGACCAAATAGGTGATATCTTTGGCAACTCATCTAAAGCAGAAGAGGTGATGCAAGATGGAGATGGTATCTTAGGGCATATTTTTGGAGATAAAAAGGAAAATGTAGCTAATGCTATAGGGCAATCTACAGGTTTAGATATGGGCTCGGCAGCAAAAATGCTTAAAATGGCAGCACCATTTATTATGGGTTACCTTGGTAAACAAACAAGACAAAACAATGTAAGTAATCCATCAGATATTTCTAGCTTATTAGGAGGAATGATGAATCAACACGATGCTAAAGAGCAATCTATTATAGAAAAGTTTTTAGATAGCGATGGTGATGGTAGCATTGTAGATGATGTAGCAAGTATTGGTATGAAATTTTTAGGAGGTATGTTTAAATAATAGATACATCTAATTATATAAAATATTAAAAGCCAAATTGATAACTCAATTTGGCTTTTTTTATCTTTTAGCTAAAAGTATAAGCATAAAAAAAACCTCAAGAAATTTCTTGAGGTTAAATTTTGGTGGGCAATAAGGGATTCGAACCCCTGACCCCCTCGGTGTAAACGAGGTGCTCTGAACCAACTGAGCTAATTGCCCTTAATTTAATAAGGCTTTGATATGTTTTTTTACTATAAATAGTAAACTTTAGTGGGCAATAAGGGATTCGAACCCCTGACCCCCTCGGTGTAAACGAGGTGCTCTGAACCAACTGAGCTAATTGCCCTAAAGCGGATGCAAATATAATTTATTTTTAATGAAAGAACCAAAGAAAAATCAGTTTTTTTTATGTGTTTTTGTTAAAGTAATCAATATCACACTTTTCTACGTTTTCTTTCGGTCTTTAATAAGCTTAATTCGCGGCTTGTTTGCCCTGAAACTGAAGTATTTTCTTCGGCTCTTCGTATTAAATAGGGCATAACATCACGCACAGGACCAAAAGGTAGATATTTTGCAATATTATATCCTGCCGCAGCTAAATTATAACTAATATGGTCACTCATGCCATATAATTGACCAAACCAAACCCTAAAGTCAGCTTTATTTATATTATTTTCTTCCATAAGATTCATTAGTAATAATGAACTTTCCTCATTATGTGTACCTGCAAATACGGCCATATTATCATGGCTCATCATATAATGTAGCGTATCATTATAGTTTTGGTCTGTAGCTTCTTTATCTTTACATATAGGGCTTGGATACCCTTTTTCTTCGGAGCGTTCACGTTCTTTTTCCATATAAGCACCGCGAACTAGTTTCATCCCTATATGATACCCTTTTGCTATTGCTTTTTTATGTAATGCTTTTAGATAATCTAATCTGTCCCAACGGTAAAGCTGTAAAGTATTAAAAACAATAGCTTGATCTTTATTATAGCGTTCCATCATTTGTTCTATTAAATCATCTGCAGCATTTTGCATCCAACTTTCTTCTGCGTCTATAAGTACAGGGATTTTGTATTCATAAGATTTTTTGCAAATAGTATCATAACGATTAATTACACGATTCCACTCGGCGGTTTCTTCTTGATTTAATACTTCTTTATTGCCTACTTTTTCATAGAGGGCAAGTCGCCCAAATCCTGTAGGTTTGAAAACAGTAAATGGTATTGCTTGTTTTTCTTTAGAAAATTCAAGGAGTTTCAATCCCATAGCAAGTGCGGCATCAAACTGTGCTTCATCTTCTTTTCCTTCTACTGAGTAGTCTAATACGCTATGCACATTTTTGCTATACATTTTATCAATAACTGGCAATGCATCTGTTGCAGTTGTCCCTCCGCAAAAATGGTCAAATACGGATGCTCGTATTAATGACTCTACAGGAAGGTGTGCTTTTAAAGCGAAATTGGTTACGGCTGTTCCTATACGGACTAACGGTTCATTCTGTATCATTTTAAATAAAAAATAAGCGCGTTCTAATTCGGAATCGGACTTTAAAGAAAAAGCCACTTTTGTATCTTGAAAAATGGAATTCATACTATAATAAATTTGTAAAACAAAGATACATAATAAGGAGTTTTTATTCTAATTATTTTGCCGTATTTTGCAGCAAATAAATTAGCATAATAATGAATACTATCCAAGCCAAAGATTACCAAGTTGTATTTCAAGAAGCTGGTTATGAAAAACTAGCAGCATTAATTAATAAAAATGTTTATAGCACCTTGTATTTACTTACAGATACTAATACAAATACGAATTGCACGGCACATTTCTTGGCTAATCTTCCTGTAAAAAGCACTATTGAAATTATTGAAATAGCAGCGGGAGAGGAGCATAAGAACATAAATACTAGCGTGTCACTTTGGGAAACTTTTGTGGCTTTAGGTACTGATAGAAAATCATTACTTATAAATCTTGGTGGCGGAGTGCTTACAGATATTGGGGGTTTTGTAGCTACTACGTTTATGCGTGGTTTTGATTTTGTGCATGTACCCACAAGCCTTTTGGCAATGGTAGATGCTTCTGTTGGTGGTAAAAATGGTGTAGATTTAGGAGGCTTAAAAAATCAAATAGGTACTATTAATAATCCTAAATTGGTATTGATTGATACTACATTTTTAAATACGTTGCCAGCTAAAGAAATGCGTAATGGTTTGGCAGAAATGCTAAAACATGGGCTTATTGCAGATGCTGATTATTTTAAGAAATTAACCAATCTTAGTGATTTTACTTTAGCAGATTTAGACGCATTAATATATCGTTCTATTGAAATAAAAAATAATATAGTGCTTAGTGATCCTTTTGAAAGAGGAGAACGCAAAAAACTTAATTTTGGGCATACGTTAGGGCATGCTATAGAAACACAATCTTTTGATACTGCTAGTCCGCTTTCTCATGGTGAAGCAGTTATTATAGGTAGTATAATGGCTTTGTATTTATCTACTAAAGTTTTAAAATTTGATATAAGCCTTGCAAAAACTATTAAAACTACTTTGCTAAAAACATACGAAAAAGTGAACTTTGATAAAAATCAAATAACGGCAATATTTACACTTTTAAAGCACGATAAAAAGAATGTAAATGGTCAAGTGAATTTTGTACTGCTAGATAAAATAGGAAAAGCTTCTATAAATCATCATCTTGATAATGAATCATTAGTAGAAGCTTTTGAATTTTATAAGTCTTAATAAACTATTTGCCGTTTTCTTTTAAAGCTTTCTTTACAGAAATAGATTGTCCATCTTTATAAGCAACAAGATAAGCATCTTTTATCTTTAAGTATTTGCGTACATTAAGTTTAAAAGCGGTTGCTTCTTTATAGGTTTTAAAGTTCCCAATAGAATAGGTGTCTAAGTTTCCTTGAAACATTTTAAAATTAGAGAATTCTCCAGAATTAAGTTTCACTCCGTTTTTCTTTAAAGAGCCAATACCTACGCTATATATGTAGCCTTTAAAAGGATTTTCTCCAGAAAAAGTTTGTGCGGTATTACTACTAGGATTTTTGTCCATAGTATCATAAGCAGTAGCCTTAGTTTTTAAGCTAGCTAAAGCATCTTTTGATATGGCAACTAAATCTTGTTTCTCTAAATAACTATTTACACTGTCATCAGATATTTCTACTGTTGTTGTAGCTGTAGTAGACTCACTGTTGTCAGAATTTACAGTTGAGTTGTCATCAGCAGTAGTTTCACCAGATTGAAGATCCATCATTTCATATTTGAATGCAGTTTCAGTAAGTGTGTCTAAAGAATCTTGTGGTATTGCAGCAAGACCTTGTTCTTCAAGATATTTGTTAGCCTGAACTTCAATTTCTTGTGGAGTTAGTTCTGCAACGATTTCTTTGGTGCTTTGTCTCATAGCATAGCCTATTGTTCCCAATAATCCTAAACCAAATAGTATTGTAAAAACTTGAAACATTTTTACTTTTCGTTTGCTGTCTTCTAATTCAAAGTTTTTCTTACGAAATCGTGTTTCAATCTTATTACGTTCTTCAATTTCACTTTCTATCTGCTTGTGTAAGTAGACTAAATCTTGTTCTTCTATAAATGGCATATCGTTGTTGTTTTAATACTTTATTTTGTAAAATTAAGGAAATTTTGGGAATTGTTTGAAGTTTGGCTCTCTTTTTTCTAAAAAAGCATTTTTTCCTTCTTGTGCTTCTTGCATAAGATAGAACATAAGTGTCGCATCTCCAGCAAGTTGCATTAATCCATGCTGCCCATCTAATTCGGCATTTAAAGAGCGTTTTATCATGCGCAATGCCATAGGAGAGCGTTTTTGCATTATTTTACACCATGCTACTGTTGTGTCTTCTAGTTCTGCTAATGGTACAACTTTGTTTACCATGCCCATTTCTTCTGCTTCTTTAGCAGTATATTGTTGGCAAAGAAACCATATTTCTCGTACTTTCTTTTGTCCTACCATTCGTGCAAGATATGAAGACCCAAAACCGCCATCAAAACTACCTACTTTTGGTCCTGTTTGTCCAAATTTAGCATTTTCTGAAGCAATGGTCAAATCGCAAACTACATGTAAAACGTGTCCGCCACCAATAGCATAACCATTTACCATAGCAATTACAGGTTTAGGTATTTCACGTATTTTTTTGTGTAAATCTAACACATTTAGTCTTGGCACGCCATCTTTACCAATGTAGCCACCTACACCTTTTACATTTTGGTCACCTCCAGCGCAAAATGCTTTGTCGCCAACTCCTGTAAGTATTACAACGTCTATATCTTGTCGTTCACGGCAAATATCCATTGCGTCTAACATTTCATTGTTAGTTTCTGGACGAAACGCATTATATACTTCGGGTCTATTAATTGTTATTTTTGCTATTCCTTCAAAGATTTCAAATTTAATATCTTCATAATCTTTTATGGATTTCCAATCTCTACTCATTTTCTTTGTTTTTAATAATTCAAATATACTAAAAAAATTAGATTAAATGCACGCCTTTTTCATCTATATTGATAATACGTTGGCGGTATAATAAACCGATTGATTTTTTAAATGTTTTTTTGCTCATACCCAACACATCTTTTATAATTTCGGGATTAGATTTATCGGTCAATGCTAGAAAATTGTCATTTTCTTTTAATATATCTAGTATTTTTTGTGCTTGTATATCTACATTAGCATAGCCAGGTTGCTGTAAGGTAACATCGATACGTGCATCTTCACGAATTTTTTTTACATAACCATAGATTTTATCACCAATTTCTAAGTCTTCATAAACTTCATTATCATAAAGTAATCCTCTATACTTATTATTTACAACAACGGCAAATCCAATGTCTGTTTTGTTATAAATCATTAATTTTACTTTGTCAAACTTCTCGATATCATCAACCTTTTCAGCAAAAAACTTATTTAATCGTGTAGAGCCAACCAAGCGTTGTGATATATTATCTAGATAAACATGTGTTACATAATAATTACCTTGATACATTTCTTGCACTTGCTGTTTAAATGGAACTAAAATGTCTTTTTCAAGACCGATATCCACAAAAGCACCGTATTGTGTTAATTGCTTGCATTCTAAAAAATCAAATTCTCCAGCAATACAATATGGCTCAATGGTTGTAGCAATTATTCTACCTCCACTATCACGATATACAAACACTTCTATTTCGTCATCTAATGCTATAACTTCAGGGACATATTTCGTGGGCAATAAAATATCATTACCTACTTCATCACCTAAAAAATAGCCTACAGATGTCCCTCTTAGCACTTTTAAAACATTATATTGTCCTAATA
>Ga0256840_1003115_pt1 | contig 13762 bp, 13 predicted proteins | sample 355202metaG_FD_185969 | JGI IMG/M metagenome (GOLD analysis project Ga0256840, IMG submission 185969) | Hydrothermal vent microbial communities from Mid Atlantic Ridge, Atlantic Ocean - 355-202 | ecosystem: Environmental > Aquatic > Marine > Hydrothermal vents | place: Atlantic Ocean: Mid...
AAAACAAATAACGAAGAAATTGGAAACTTGACTAAGCCCCGCAGGGTGAGCTTACAAGGCATCAATTCCGTTGTTGTGATTTTTGTGAAGGGAGCGACCATTCTCAAAAAATACGCCTAGGACTTGATGCCTTGTAAGCTCGCAGAATTCACTAGGTTTTCCTTATGTAGACCTACTCAGATTCAGAACTATCACTTAACATCATACCAACGGTATTAAAGCCAGCATCCACGTACATAATTTCTGCGGATATGCCAGAGGCTAAGTCAGAAGATAAAAAGGCGGCAGCATTGCCGACTTCATCAATAGTGACGTTACGGCGCAAAGGTGCTGAGCTGGCAAATGAGTTTAACATTTTCTTGAAATCTTTAATTCCTGCGGCAGCAAGCGTGCGAATCGGGCCTGCGGATATACAGTTAACTCGGATACCATCGGGGCCTAAGTCAGCCGCCATAAAGCGTACCGCAGCTTCTAGGCTGGCTTTTGCCATACCCATTACATTGTAGTTAGGAATTGAGGCGACAGCACCTAAGTAGCTGAGTGTAAGCATTGAGGGGTTTTCACGGCCTTGCATCAAGGGTTTTGCGGCTTTTGCCATAGCTAAAAAACTGTAAGTGCTAATATCGTGGGCAATGCCGGAGCCTTCGCGAGTAGTGTTATCGACAATACTTCCTTCAAGCTCTTCTTTTGGGGCAAAGCCGATTGAATGAACAACGACATCTAAGCCGTCCCATGTTTTAGCAAGGTCAGTAAAACAGTCGTTGATAGAAGCATCGCTTGCTGCATCTAATGCTAAAATAATCTCGCTGCCTAACTCGGCTGCAACTTTTTCAACGCGGCTTTTCATGCGGTCATTGGGGTAAGTAAAAGCCAATTCGGCGCCCTCGCGGTGCATTGCTTTTGCGATGCCGTAAGCGATAGAACGATTGGATGCAATACCTGCAATGAGGACGCGTTTACCTGTCATAAAACCCATGTGAAAATCCTTGTTTATTTTGATGGTGAGAATAATACGGTGGAAGTAGGAATCAGTCCACGAAAAATACGAAAGGCATGAAAAACATAACAGTAAACCTTTCGTGACTGTTCGTGCCTTTTGTGGACGTCTTTATGTTTTGCGTGTGGTACGCAAGCGCAGTTTTTTACTCAAGCACAAAGGTGATCTTCATGCGCACATTGTAGGATGATACTTTACCGTTTTCGACTGAAACACTTTGGTCTGCAACCCAGGCGCTACTGATATTTTTTAGGGTTTTATTGGCGCGAGCTATGCCATTTTCTACGGCATCTTCAAAGCTTTTTGTTGAGTTTGAGGTAATTTCGGTTACTTTTGCGACTGACATTTTTATGTACTCCTTTGTTTAAGATAATTTGTAACTACTCAGAGAGAAGTAGTATAAGTTTAGCAGTATTTTTTAATAATAGGACTTTTCTCCGTTTTGATTTATAACGCATGCTACCAGTGTGCGGAAAAGGTTAACCCCAGTGTATTGTTTGAAACGACTGGCATCAGTTGAATCATTGGTTTTTTCTTCTTATACGGGGTTGTGAAAAAGTAACTACTCAAGCCACCAATTAATGCACCGGCTAATACATCTGTGGTGTCATGGTTTTTTGAGTCCACCCGGCTATAGGCAACATAGGTTGCCCCTATGTATAGCGGAACGGCTGCTGTTAAGCCATAGCGCTTATGTAAAAAAGCAGCACTTTGAAAGCTGGTTGAGGTATGACCAGAAGGAAAAGAGCGGTTATCCTTGCCATTGGGTCGTTGTTTTTTTACTGAATATTTTAAGGCAAAAGTGACAGCAGTATTGGTCAGTATGGATTTGTAAAATTGCATACGACCTTGAGGGTCATCCTTATAAAAAGTACTACCATAAGCAACTGTGGGTGACAGAATGTAGATGGCATCACCCAATTTTTCGGTATTATCTTTGGCGCTAAGATCCAGAGTTGTTAGCGATAGTAAAATGATGCACAAGGATTTGTTAAAAGCATTCATAAAATAGTCATGCCTGTTTCATCATCAAGATATACTTTAATGACTTTGTGGTCTTGTATTTCGACAAAGCCTTTTGAGCGACTTTCACGGTCACGACTAAAATCAAACCCATAAACGCGTAGAATTCCTAATCTGCCGTTACGGTTACGAATGAAGCGAAGCTTTTTTAACGAGGCGGTCTGGTCTAAAAACTGGGCCTGTATTTGCTGGCAAGCCTGGGAGGAGGCCTCCATGGCAATCTCTTTAGCACGGATTGAGTTAAGCCAAAACCATGCAATTAAGGCTAAAAATAGTATGATTAAGATGCTTGCCATTTGATAAACTGTGACTAATTAATTTGATGAGTTAAGAATACAATGCTTCCTGATTTAAAAACACTAGAAAATTTGATTCGTGACGTTGCGCAACAAGAAATCTTACCGCGCTTTAACCAAGTCGGATTTGAGGTCAAGGATGATGGTAGTTTATTGACCGAGGCTGATTTATCCGCAGATAAACGCATTCGTCAAAGTCTTGCTGAACTTTATCCCGCTATTACCTTTTTAAGTGAAGAAATGGATCTGACAGTGCAGGAGTCGTTATTACAAAATTCCAGACATCTATGGTGTCTTGACCCTTTGGATGGTACCAGTAATTTTGCCGCTGGAATTCCACTTTTTGCTACTTCTCTGGCTCTATTTGTGAATGGTGAAGTTAAAATAGGTATTACCTATGACCCTGTGCGGGATGAGATGTTTAGTGCGGTTAAAGGGCAGGGGGCTTGGCTGAATGGTGAGGATTTATTATGTAAGCCGAGTAGCTTTTCTCTCGACAAAAGTATCGCTATTGTGGATTTTAAACGCTTAAAGCCAGATTTGGTACAGCGTTTATTCAGTGATGCTCCGTATAAATCACAACGTAATTTGGGTTCTTGTGTACTGGAATGGGCATGGATGGCGGCCAACCGAGGTCATTTGTATTTGCATGGGGGAATGAAACTGTGGGATTTGGCCGCAGGAACATTGATATTGGAAGAAGCCGGTGGTTATGCATGTACCTTGGAAGGTGAAACCGTATTCAGGCAGGCGATGCAAGTGCGCTCGGTATTAATTTCACCTGATAAGTCATTGTTTGCGGCATGGGTTTTATATTTAACGGGCTTGAAAGTGGATGAAACAGAAGGGGCGAATACGGATAAACACCAACTTAAACAAAAGCTAACGGAAGAAGAATATAAGATTACCCAAGAAGGAGCAACTGAACCTGCTTTTACCGGTAAATATTATCAAAATACAGAGTCGGGTATTTATCATTGTATTTGTTGTGAGTCGGCTTTATTCAGCTCAGATGAAAAGTATGACTCGGGGAGTGGTTGGCCCAGTTATTGGCAGCCTGTGACAGAAGATGCCGTTATTGAAATTACTGATTCAACGCATGGGATGACGCGCGTGGAGATACGTTGTGCAAACTGCGATGCGCACCTTGGGCATGTTTTTCCTGACGGGCCTCAACCTACAGGCTTACGCTATTGCATTAACTCAGCCTCGCTGGATTTTGAAAAACAATGAGTAAACTATTATGGGGCTTTTATTTATTACTGACCTTTTTGGTGACATTGCCCGCTAGTTGGTGGTTGTTAAGTAAGGCCGATTTCGCCTACCCTGTGTTGTATGAGGAAATTGGTGTTGCGGAGCATATTGAACACTTCGCACCAAGAAATACTAAAAATAAACTGGGTTTTGAGTTCACCACTAAAGCACAGCGATTGCAGCTATTCCATCAAGTTAGTGTAGCGATTCAAAATCATGGGCAAGGCTTAACGCAGCTGAGTTATAACGTTGATAACCAAGCGATAGTATTGTTTACTTCGGCGGAGGTTACCCATTTGCAAGATGTTGCGAATTTATTGGATAAACTAAAACCTTTGATCATTGGTCTCATTATTTTATGGTTAGCTGTAAGTTTAGTTTTGATGCTAAAGAAAGTCGTATTACCCTCGTTAACAGCTTGGTTAAACATTGTGGCTGTGATGCTGATACTTATTGGTGCTACCTTAGCGCTTGGCCCTGAGAAAATATTTAATCAATTGCATATTTGGGTATTTCCGGATAATCATCAGTGGTTTTTTTATTATGAAGAATCGTTAATGAGCACCATGATGAAAGCGCCGGATTTGTTTGCCTATATCGCTGGTCTATGGGGTTTGTTGTCGGCACTTTTGACAACTCTTATGATTACATTTCTGACAACCTTAGGTAGAAAAATACATGACAGCTTTAAATAAAAGCACCTTAAAAAAGGGCGCGCTAGTTTATTACAAGAGTAAAGCCGCTATCGTAGAGGCTGTTAGTGATAAAATAGATATTTTATTTTTTAAAACCACAAAGCGGGTACGTGATAAAGATATCAAATTAATTCATCCTGGACCACTGAATGATGTTGCTGTGTTGGATATGGATGTTCCAGAAACGCTGAATACCTTAGATGAGACCTTGGAGTTATTGGAAGATGAGCCAGTATCGTTAAGTGATTTAGCTGAACTGTTATACGGTGAATTTACCCCGCAGAGTGCTTGGTCTAGTTGGATGTTGGTGGTTGATGGTTTGTATTTTTCATTAGATACAGAAACTGATTTAATTGAAGTGCGTCCGCAGGATTTAATTACCGCTGATCAAGAGAAGCGTAAAGCAGATAGTGATAAAAAAGAAGCGTGGAATACCTTGTTAGAACGTATTAAAGATAATAAAATTAAAAAAGACGATTACACTCACCTTGTTGAAATAGAACAACTGGCGTGCGGGGAGCGTGAGGGTAGTCGTATTATGAAAGCCCTCAGTCTACAAGAAACGAAAGAAGTGGCGCATGGCTTATTAATTAAGTTGGGGTACTGGGACGAAGAATATAACCCTTGGCCACGCCGTTTCGGGCTTACCCTGCACGATCCTGAGTTAATGATTCCTGAAGCATTAGAAACGCAACGTCGAGACCTGCAACACCTAGCAGCATGGGCGATTGATGATGTCGGTAATCAAGATCCTGACGATGCAATTTCATTAGAGAATGATTTTTTGTGGGTGCATATTGCTGATGTGTCATCGTTGGTCACGCCTGATTCAGAACTGGATATTGAAGCGCGTGGGCGAGGTACAAATGTGTATTTGCCCGATCAAACGATTCACATGTTACCGACAACCATTACGCAAAAATTGGGCTTGGGCTTGCAAGAATTAAGTAATGCCTTGTCGGTTGGTTTTCGTATAACGGCGTCGGGTGAGCTTGAAGATATTAAAATTTGTTTTTCATCGCTCAAGGTCACGCGAACAACATACGATGCTGCGGATGAGGCGTTAGAAACCACTTTCGCCGACTTAAAAGCAATAACCGATCGCTATCATCAACGTCGTTTAAATAACAACGCAGCAATGCTGGATTTGCCTGAAGTCAATATTAAAGTCAGTGATGGTGAGATTATGATTCAACCGTACAGTCGTGGCGGTAGCCGGAAAATAGTCACTGAGGCTATGCTAGCTGCTGGTGAGGCAGTTGCATTGTTTGCCACACAAAATAATATACCCATTCCGTATGCGCATCAGCCAGAGCCAGAAGAGATTCAACACCCTGAGAAATTATCTGAGCATTATGCCTATCGCCGTTTTTTTAAAGCATCGCGCCATAATACCGACCCTGCATCGCACTTCGGCCTAGGTTTGCCCTGTTATACACGCGTTACTAGTCCGATTCGACGCTATTTAGACTTGGTGGTGCATCAACAACTACGGGCCTTTTTGACAGAGCAACCCTTGTTAGATCATGAGGTAATGGTTGAGCGAATTGGTTTGGCGGATGAGGGTAGTTTTGCTGCACGTAAAGCAGAGCGCCAGTCAAATCAACATTGGAAGCTCTTGTACTTAAAACAACAGCAAAAGCAGTCAGGTGAATCATGGAAGGGGGAGGCCGTTGTGGTAATGCAGGATGAGCGAAAAACTACCTTAATATTGCCTGACTTGGCGATAGAGCCTAAAATTAATAAACAAGACCAGCTAGCCTTAGATCAGTCGGTTACGGTGCAATCGACTGTGGTTAATATGGTTGATTTATATGTGGGCTTTAAGGTTTAGCTTGAAAGGCTTTATCCATCAGAACATGGAAGAACACAGAATTATTTTACGCTTTAATAGTTCAAGGCAACTTGTAATCCAGAGCGTTATTCCTAATAATGCCTCGCTTACTTTCACTTTTGTATTTCGTTATGCTTATCTCACAGCTTAAAGACTTTCTTAATCGATTGAATAACAACCGTATTTTTCAGTTTATTATTATTTCCGTCATTATATTTTCAGCCTTAATGATTGGCGTGAAAACGTATGATATTGACCCTGATTACTTAAAAATAATATCCTTTATTGATATTGCGATTACTTACCTATTTTTATTTGAAATTATTGTCCGTTTCATTGCAGAAGGACACTCACTATCATTCTTTAAAAAAGCATGGAATGTCTTTGATACCTTAATCGTAGCGATTAGTTTAATACCTATAGATGATTCTGAAGCGGTGTTATTAGCGCGGTTGGTAAGAATTTTTCGGGTATTACGGCTTATTTCAGTGATTCCTGAGTTACGAATATTGATCTCGGCATTGATTAAAGCGTTGCCCCCGATGGGTTACGTGTTGTTATTGATGTTTATTATTTTTTATATCTATGCGGCAGCAGGCAGTATGTTGTTTGGCGAGATAAATGAGGTGCTATGGGGTGACATTTTAGTCTCTATGTTGACCTTGTTTCGCGTTGTTACCTTTGAAGATTGGACTGATGTTATGTATGAAACCATGAAAGTCTATCCCTTATCATGGACTTTTTATTTATCATTTATTTTCCTCAATGCTTTTGTTTTTTTAAATATGATGATTGGTATTGTGATAGACCGTATGCAAAGTGAGCATGATGCGTATAATTTAGAAAATGACGAGGGTGAAATTGCAGAAGTCAGGCATATTCATGAGAATACCAAAGCGATTTTAGAACGTATGGAAAAACTAGAAAAACAATTGGCTCAAAGTCTAGCCCAGCAAAGTAAAACATCGCAATAAGCTGAAGAATGTTATGCTTTGCCGATATTGTTCAAATACAAAGTAGATAGATATGACAGAAGAAAAAAAACCTCTTAATTTTGTTGAAAAGATAATAGAAGCGGATATTGAATCTGGCAAAATTTCAACCTTACACACACGCTTCCCTCCTGAGCCAAATGGCTATTTGCACATTGGTCATGCTAAATCAATCTGCTTAAATTTTGGTTTAGCGAAAAAATATGGCGGAACTTGTAATTTACGCTTTGATGACACCAACCCCGAAAAAGAAGATATTGAATACGTTGATTCGATAAAAGATGATGTGAAATGGCTAGGCTTTGAGTGGGAGGGAGATGTGCGTTATACCTCTGACTATTTTCAGCAGTTGTATGACTGGGCAGTTTATTTAATAAAAGAAGGCAAGGCGTACGTATGTGATTTAAGCGCCGATGAAATGCGTGAGTACCGTGGCAACCTTAAACAGCCAGGTAAAGATAGCCCGAATAAATCACGTAGTGTGGAAGAAAACTTAGCCTTATTTGATAAAATGAGGATGGGTGAGTTTACCGATGGAGCATGCTCATTACGCGTTAAGATCGACATGGCGCATCCTAATATGCAAATGCGCGATCCCGTTATTTATCGCATCAAAAATATTGCTCATCATCAAACCGGTGATACGTGGAGTATTTACCCCTCTTATGATTACGCGCACGGTCAAAGTGATGCGCTTGAAGGGATTACGCATTCAGTTTGTACGCTAGAGTTTGTTGAACACAGGCCTTTGTATGAATGGTTTATTGAGAATTTGCCTGTACCTGCTATGCCGCATCAATATGAATTCTCCCGTTTAAATATAAACTACACCGTAACCAGTAAACGAAAATTAAAACAGTTGGTTGATGAAGGGGTGGTGGATGGTTGGGATGACCCGCGGCTACCAACTATTTCAGGTATGCGTCGTCGTGGTTTTACGCCAAAGTCGATTCGTGATTTTATTGATAGTACCGGTGTGACGAAGGTTGATGGTGTGGTTGATGTAAGTCAGCTCGAGTTTTCAGTGCGCGAAGATTTAAATCAAAACGCACCACGCGCGATGTGTGTGATGAACCCACTTAAGGTAACTTTGACAAACTATGATGAAGATAAAGTTGAGGAAATGAGCGCGCCAATTCATCCACAACGAGAAGAGCTAGGCGTTCGGGTTTTACCTTTTACGCAAACATTGTTTATTGATAAGACTGACTTTCAAGAAGAAGGCAATAAAAAATATAAAAGGCTAGTGTTAGGTAAACGAGTACGATTACGAAATGCTTATATCATTGAAGCTGATGAAGTGATTAAAAATGAGCAAGGCGAAATCATTGAGGTGAGAGCGCGGGTTATCGAAAATACGGTAGGTAAAAATCCTGAGGATGGTATCAAAGCCAAAGGGGTGATCCATTGGGTTTCAGCTACACAAAATGTTGATTGTAAGGTTAATTTGTACGATCGTTTATTTACAGATGAAGCACCTGATGCAGGTGATAAAGATTTTATGGATTGCGTAAACCCTGAAAGCTTGCAAACACTAACTGGCTGTAAGGCCGAAGTTAATTTAGCAAGCCCAGAAGAAAAGCTGCCGTATCAGTTTGAACGTGAGGGATATTTCTTTTTAGATAAATCGTCAGACATCAAGGCTGGCAAGCTAGTCTTTAACCGTACGATAAGCTTGCGTGACACATGGGGTAAGTAGCTGATATTATTTAAACTTGGATTTGGATTACAAAAAATAAAGCCCAGTTTTAGAGCTGGGCTTTATTTTTTGTGTTGAAGAAATTAACTTATTCAGCAGCAGTAACATTAACAGCGGCAGGTCCCTTTGGACCATCCTCTGTTTCAAAATTTACTTTTTGACCTTCATCTAAAGACTTGTAGCCTTCCATTTGAATGGAGTTAAAATGTACAAACACATCGTCAGTACCATCATCAGGGGCGATAAAGCCAAAACCTTTGCTACCATTAAACCACTTCACTGTACCTGTTGCCATTATTGCAAACCTCAAAATATCAATATAAAAATAGGTAGTTAATAATCGTAAATTAACATTTATCAACCTAACCACATGCCTAAGAGTACCATAAGTTAATGATTAAGGTCTATAGTTTCACACTATACGCAGGCTTTGTATGAGAGTGATTTAGTGCTAGCCATCGAGAACGACACTTTTATCGACTTTTCGTGCTTTTGTTTGGGCTTTTTCGAGTGTTTTGCGTACCGCACGCTCTGCACGGTGGGTTGCAAGGTCAATTGCGGCATAGAGGTTTTCTTCCAAGTCTTCGATAACGACAGTCGGTAACTTTTTCATTTCAACATGAATATGGCAATGTTTATCAACTCCACCTTTGGGGCCATTATCATCAGATAAGTGCACGATAACTTTTAAAATTCGGTCGCCAAAGTGATGTAACATGGGTTCAAGCTTTTGTTCTGTATGGGTTTTAATCGCATTGGTTAAAGTGAAGTTACGTGCCTGAATGTCGATCATTTTATTCTCCTTTGTTATATAAGATTTCATTAATTGACTGGGTAAGTTGCATCTTAGATTTATATTATTTCAACTTACCTATAACTATAGTTTCATCTTAGGCGAATTCAAGAAAATTAGTTGTTAAAAAAAATAATATTTTACTAGCATCCTTGAGGGGATTTTATTATCCTACGCGCTTTCTGCTTTCATACTTGTTTAATACTAAAGCACTTTTTTAAGCAACAGAAAACTTCGGAGAGGTGACTGAGCGGCCGAAAGTACCGGTTTTGAAAACCGGCGAAGGGTTAAACCTTCCCAGGGTTCGAATCCCTGCCTCTCCGCCATTATTTAAAACCTGCAAGTTTCTTGCAGGTTTTTTTGTTTGTGGGTTTTACTTTGCTCTCTTGATCAGAAAAATAGACCCTTTAAAGGTTAAGTTCTTTCTCCATTTTTGAAATAAAACAAACATGACGTTAGAATTAACAACTGCATATCTCTCCCCAAAAAAATGTATGTGGCTAATTTAGGAAGTAGTTCTATGAATGAACCAATGAAAGCACCAAGATCCCGATACAATGACAGCATTGAAATTAATCAGTTGGCAATGAGTATTGGGCGTGGTAAATGGTTAATTTTATTATCTGCATTATTAGGTTTGGTTTTAGCTTTTCTTTTTGCATTTGGGCAAGCACCTGTCTACAAAGCAGATGTATTATTGCAAGTAACTGCTGATAAAAACAAACTACCTGGAATTGACTTGTTTACGGGAGAGTCAACGGCTGAGACTGAACTTAAGCTAATTACTTCAAGAAATAATTTGGCTAAGGTGGTAAAAAAATTAAGGCTGAATATTTCAGCTAAACCGAAAAGAATACCTTTGATGGGTAATCTTTATAAAAATCTCTTTAATAAGGGAGGCTTGGATAAGCCTTCATTCTCTTGGGCTCAGAAGTATGCATGGGGAGATGAGTTTATTCGTATAGAGAGTTTGAATATTCCACTTAAGGATGAGGATAAAGAACTCACTATTGTTAGTGAAAAGGATCATAAATTTTCATTATTATCTGAGGATAAAAAAGTAATCTTAAGAGGTGTAGTAGGCGACTTTGCCCAAAAAGATGTGGTACATGACTCTATTCAGGTTACGCCTATAACGTTAAACCTTGGTAACAGCAATGAAGCTATTCTTCAAATTGAGGATGAGCTAAAATTTATTACAAAAGAGAAATTAACGAAAGTAAAAAAGCAAGAGTCTTATAGCTTGTTTATTTCGGCGCTTAAAGGTAAGCCTGGAACAGAATATGTTGTTAGAAGATGGTCTGAACTTAGTATTATTGATGACCTTAAAAAACGTATAGAAGCTACAGAAAATGGCGTGCAAACCGGTATTTTCAGCTTGGGATTGGAAGGCCAGAATAAAGACGTAATCGTTGCTATACTGGGAAATATCACGGGTAATTATTTACAACAAACTAAGTTTCGTAGCTCGGAAGATATAACAAAAACATTATCTTCGTTAGAAGATCAATTAGCTCGCTTGAAAAGTCATAGTGATGCGGCAGAAGAGGACTTAAGGGTTTATCGAACAGAAAATCAAACGGCTGATATGTCGGCTGAAACACAAACTGCTTTGGGTATCATTGCTGATATTGATACTGAGTTGCAACGTTTATCCCAAAAGAAAGACGAGGTTGGTCAAAAATATACAAGCTCTCATCCTATTATAAAAGCGATTATTTCACAGGTTATTAAGTTAAAGAAACGTAAGGAGTTAGCAGAACAAAAGGTCTCTGAGTTACCTAGAACTCAACAAAAGTTACTAAAGTTAGAAAAAGATTTTAGTGTTGCTAATAAGGCATATATCAACTTATTAAACAATATTCAGCAAATCAAAATTGCTAAAGCGAGTAGCGGAACGGGTAATATTCACTTGATTGATTCTGCTGCTGCGCACAACAAGCCGGTTAAGCCGAATAAGAAAATGATTCTAATACTTGGGCCTTTATTAGGTGTAATATTAGCGGTACTATTTCTTTTATTAAGGCGCCTGCTTAACCAAAAGATAGAAAGCTCTGATGCTTTAGAGAATGCGCTAGGGATTCCTGTTTACGCTACTGTACCGATGCCTTACAAGGTAGGGATTACTGGTTCAATCTTAGGGAGTGATCTTAAGCAAAAGTCATTACTTGATATTGGTACAGATTTTTCTCCTGCTATTGAAAGTTTGCGATATCTGCGAAGTAATTTGCAAGAGTCTATCCCGAAAGCTAAAAATAACCGGGTGATGGTGACTGCCCCTTCAAGAAGGGTTGGACGCTTTTTTATAAGCTCTAATCTTGCGGCTGTTATGGCTGAAGGCGGTAGTAACGTTTTGTTGATTGATGCGGATTTGCGTGAAGGTAAATTGCATGAATTGATAGATAGAAAAGCTTCGCCAGGGTTATCGGAGCTTCTTGAAGGTGAGGCAGATATTAAAGAGGTGATAGTCAGTAAGGATCTAGGTAATGGAACACTAGACATAATCACTCGAGGTCTTACTCCAATTAATCCTTCGAAGTTATTGCTAAAGCAAAGATTTAATAGCCTGATTGATTCACTTGCAAAGCAATATGATGTCGTTTTGATAGACTCACCACCTGTTAAAGAAGTCTCGGATGCAACTGTTATAGGTAAGCAGGTAGCTACTACTTTAATGGTGATTCATACAAGTATGCATGGTTTAAAGGAGATTGATGACACGGTTAAAACCTTGAGTTTAGCGGGTGTAAGAACTAACGGCTTCATTTTTAATGATTAGCTGCTGAATCGTGCTAGAGGCCTCAATAAAATCATTCCTTGTAATGGGTAAAGGCCATGTTGCTTATATTTTAGTCGGTCTTAAAATGCTTAAACATGTTGTAATCTTTTAATGTCTTCTTATTTCAAATCATTCTCGATAATTCTTTTAATCGTATTATTCTTTTTATTATCGTTTTACTTTTATGGTTACGATGCTACTTGGCAGTTGTGGAATATTCATACCATGAGCCCTCCATTTGCTGATGTAAGAACGATCACACATGGTGCTGAATCTTACGCTCACGGGTTTGATCCATTGTATGATAACCCTGAAGACCCATGGCAAAGAAAATTAGCTTATCCGCGTATTTGGCAGGGGTTATTTTCGTTGGGGTTAAATTCAAGTCATAGCATCGCCATGGGGATTACTTGGTTGAGTACATTTTTAATAGGTGTTATCTTATTTTTAAAGAATGCTGATAACAAGACTTTATTTTATGTATTTCTTTTAGTGTTATCACCTGCTACTTTATTAGCTGTTGAGCGGGGAACATTAGACTTGTTGATGTTTTTTATTTTGACGTTAGCTATCCTTGCTATTCAACGCTCCTATCTATTGTCGGCCGTATTTATTTTTACAGGCTATATATTAAAACTATTCCCTATCTTTGCTTGGATCTTATTTATAAAAGGTGAGCGAACCAAGTTTATAATTTCAACCTTGGGTGCTTTTGTCTTGGTTGGATTGTACATTGCTTTCAACTATGATGATTTTAAGTTTATTTGGTCCTATGTTCCAAGAAGTACCGATATTAGCTTTGGCCGTAATGTTTTTTGGATGGCAGTTGCTCAAAGCAATGAAACAATCGCTTTTGTTGCGAAAATGTTTTCACTGGTGGTGATTGCGATTGCTTTTGGTTTAGCTTATTTAGATCCTTTTAAATCTAAGACGAAAACAATGATAGGAAATAAAAATAACGAACAGCTATATCAGGATGCCTTTCGTGTAGGAGCTACCCTTTACATTTACATTTTTCTCTTATTTGGCAATAGTTGGGATTACCGCTTAATATTTTTAATTTTTACCGTGCCACAGTTATTAAAGTGGTCTGGCGGCGTTGAGAGTACTGAGACTCGACTCATTAAAAATATCTCAAAACTGGCATTGATGACAATCATACTTTCATTTTGGTATTTAATAATCGTAAAGCTCTTTAGCTTCATACCTTATGGCAAGAAAATTGCGTTTATATGGGATGAAATTAATAACTGGCTAGTATTTATTACACTTTTATATCTATTATTCTGGTCATTACCTGTCAAAATCAAAGCACTTATAGGTAAGCGGAGTTATACCTAACACTAGGCATAAACCATAATGACTCAAATAACGAGAGCCGAGAATAGGAATAAACGTAT
>Ga0256840_1003116_pt1 | contig 13757 bp, 12 predicted proteins | sample 355202metaG_FD_185969 | JGI IMG/M metagenome (GOLD analysis project Ga0256840, IMG submission 185969) | Hydrothermal vent microbial communities from Mid Atlantic Ridge, Atlantic Ocean - 355-202 | ecosystem: Environmental > Aquatic > Marine > Hydrothermal vents | place: Atlantic Ocean: Mid...
ATTAGAAATTGGAGTCTTACTATCTCTCAGCTTAATATTTATTTTAAGGAAAGGCTAAAAAATGCCTTGAATTTATGATATAATTTTAGGAGAAATTAGGTGTTGACACAGAATTTATTACAGTCCCGTTAATTGAGGTACTTTAAGAAAACTAAACAAAGCGTTCTTCAATCATATATTCAATATTTTCAATTTCATCTTTTGTTAATTTATCATAATACTTTTCTTGCTTATTCTTGGAGAGCTTTCCATCGTTTTGCAGTATGAATGTTATTAAACTCTTTATTTTATTATCTGGCATTTCAATAAAATCATGTATATCTTTAAAGGCTTTATCAAATGAATTCAAATACTTAAGTTCTTGGGGCAATGTTTCTTTGATTGTTTTTTCTACAGACTCATAAATAAATTCACAACTCACAGTACAGTTAAAAAATCTATATAAATCCTCAGTATCATTCAATATTTTTACATTTCCTGATGGTGTAGCTTCCCACTCAATTAAATCTATTAAAGGGGTGGTATGAGATACTAGAATCTCTCTATATTTTTCTATTGTCTCTAAAATTACATTTGATATTGGAAAAATCATCCCTTTTGGATAAAAATTTCTCTGTGCTAAAACATTATGAATTAAATATCTATGTATTCTCCCATTACCATCTTCTAAAGGATGAATATATACAAATGAAAATGCAATAATAACAGCATGTAAAATAGGATCCAACTCATCACTACTCAAAAGAGTATCCAACTCTATCCAATCTTGAAGTAAACTATTTAAATCTTTACTTTTAGCCCCTATAAACTCAGGTAAAGGATAATTTTCTCTATCTCTGTCACCTAAGAAAACTTCCTCTTCTCTGATACCAATCTTCATAAACCTTGAATCTTCCAACAAAATGGCATGAAGTCTTTGTATCTCATCAATACTTAATGGTGTTTTACCTGCTTCATTAATTATTTTACCCCAGTTCTCAATTCTAGTTTTAGTAGGTCGCTCCCCTTCTATTTCAAAAGATGCTCTTGAATCTGACAACAACAGAAAACTTGCAGCTCTTCTAACTAATGGCTTAGATACTTTACCTATTACGGCAGATATATCACTACTTAAGTCCCTTTCTATATAGTCTTGGAGTTTTTCAGTTTTGGTGATGATTGGACAAATCTTTGAGGTTCCAAGAAGATTATTGTTTAGCTTATGTCTTTGCGACTTTATGGGATTGTTTTTCACTATATATTTTCTTGAGTCTAAAAGGTCATCATACTTTCCAACTGGAAGATCTTCAACAGGTAATTGTTCCTCTAGTAAAAATTCATACAAGAACCATATCTTTTTACTAAGTATTCGCTTAGGATTGATTTGAATGTATTTAACAATATCATCTTTTGAGAGTGATTTAAAAATAAATTTTAATACCAACATATCAATAGTTTCATGCTTAAGAGCAAACTCTAGATTACTATATAAGTCTTCTTCAACACTCAGTTGTGCATCAAAGATGAGCCATTGATTTTTTTGTATCTTTTGTACTGCTAATCTTTTTTCACTGACACAGCACAATGCTCTTAATGGTACATTCAAACTTAGATGATTTAGCAACCATGAGTATCCAATTAACTTGCAATAATCTGGTAATATTTCATTTTTAAAAGCTAAAGACATTTTACCACTCTCTTTCTGGGATTTTATTAAATAATTCGGGATTTTATTAATATAATACTAAAATATTGTGTTTTTAATTATTTGAATGAGTATAACATAAAATATCTTTATTTTTTTAACTCCTAAACCTCTCTATGACTAAAAAATAAGCAATTGTTGCATCAATGCAACATCATTCAGCTACAATTATAAACAAATCAAATACTTAGGATATTTCTATGAAACAACTAACAGACTACAAATCCCGCTTTAAAATCCTAAAAGGCGGAAAAATAGCTCTAATTATTTCAACACTCCTAGGAAGTGTAACTATAAGTATAGCCTCTCCAACAGATGGAGTAGTAACAAGTGGTAGTGCAACTATATCACAAACAGGAACAACAACAAATATAAACCAAGCTACCAATAAAGCTACCATAAACTGGAATACATTTAGCATTGCTTCAAACGAAACAGTAAACTTTAATCAACCTAGTATTAATTCAATAACTTTAAATAGAGTAACAGGAAATGAAAGAAGTATCATAAACGGAGCATTAAACGCAAACGGTCAAGTATGGATACTTAACTCAAACGGAGTTTTATTTGGAAGTACTGCAAAAATAAATACTTCTGGTTTACTAGCAACTACAAAGAACCTAAGTGATACTGACTTTAACAATAATAACTATACTTTTAGTGGTGATAGTACAAATAGTATTATTAACCTAGGTACTATAGATATAGCAAACTCAGGTTACGCAACACTTATAGCAAATAGTGTAACAAATGAAGGAACTATAACAGCAGTAAAAGGTCGTATTCATCTAGTAGGAGAAAATGAAGTAACAGTAAACTTCAATGGAAACTCTTTAGTAAGTCTAACTGTAGATAAAGGTGTACTAGATTCTATAGTAAAAAACACAGGTTCACTTTACGCAAACGCAGGAGAAATATACTTAACTACTAATGCAGTAAATGACTTACTAAGAGGTGTAGTAAACAACACTGGAATCATAGAAGCACAATCTCTAGGAGATGTAACAGGAAAGATAGAACTCTTTGCACATGGTGGAGAAGTTCAAGTAGGTGGAACACTCAAAGCAGAAGATGGATTTATCGAAACAAGTGGTAAAGACTTTAGTATATACGATAACACAAATGTTCAAACAGGACTTTGGTTAATAGACCCTGTTAACCTTACTATAGATTCAGCACTTGCTACTACTACAACTACCACTTTAAATGGTGGTGCAAATATAGAACTTCAAGCAGATAATGATATAGATGTTGATTCTGCTATGAGCTGGAATCAAAGTGTCTTAACTCTAAATGCAGGAAATGACATCAACATAAATGCACAACTTGACCTTACATCTACAGCAGGACTTTCACTTAAATATGCACAAACTACAGCAACGGGGACATATAATGTTAATGCTCCTGTAAACATAGAATCAACAGGAAGTTTTTCAACTCAAAAAGGCGTAGATGCTGCCATTAACTATACAATTATTAACTCTTTAGGTTTAGAAGGCTCAACTACAGGAACTGACTTGCAAGGTATAAATGGAAATAAAGCAGGTCTTTATGTTTTAGGTTCAAATATAGATGCAAGTGCAACATCTGGTTGGGGGGAATGGGTTTAATCCTATCGGAACAAATCCTACCTACTTCGCTGGAACATTTGATGGTTTAGGGCATACAATCTCTAATCTTTTTATTAATAGACCTTCTACAAATTTTATAGGGCTCTTTGGTTATACCTATAGAGCTACCATCCAAAACATAGGTTTACTTGCTAATAATATTACAGGGTTAGGGTATGTAGGTGGTTTAGTTGGATTGGCACATACTTCAACCATTGCCAATTCCTATGCTACAGGAGCAGTTACTAGGGTTGGGACTTATGTAGGAGGTTTAGTAGGATATGCTGAGTCTTCAACCATTAGCAATTCCTATGTTACAGGAGCAGTTACTGGGGTTGGGACTTATGTAGGAGGTTTAGTAGGATGGGCTTACTCTTCAACCATTAGCAATTCCTATGCTACAGGAGCAGTTGGTGGTATTAATGATGTAGGAGGTTTAGTAGGACTTGCTTTCTCTACTTCAAGCATTGTCAATTCCTATGCTACAGGAGCAGTTACTGGGGTTGGGACTTATGTAGGAGGTTTAGTAGGAGATGCTTACACTTCAACCATTAGCAATTCCTATGCTACAGGAGCAGTTGGTGGTACTAGTAAGGTAGGAGGTTTAGTAGGATATACTGACTCTTCAACCATTAGCAATTCCTATGCTACAGGAGCAGTTACTGGGACTACTGATATAGGAGGCTTACTAGGTAATGGTACTCCAGGCATCATTAACAGCTTCTGGGATAAAGATAGCACAGGACAAACAACATCATCAGGTGCTGGCACAGGCTTAACAACAGCTCAAATGAAAGACACAAAAACCTTCTTCGATGCAGGTTGGGACTTTGATACTGTTTGGGGAAGAGATACTAATAATGTCCAAAATAGTGGTTACTTAGACCTAAGAGGCTTAAACAGCTTTAGTTTCAATACCGTCCTATCAGCAACCGTAGCCGACTAAACTAAAGTATATGATGGTAGTGCTGATGTAACAGCAACATTTAGTAAAGCCAATGTTATAAATAGTGTAGCATTTACAGGCAATAAAAATGTTGGTACTTATGCTTTTACTTCTACCTTAGCTGATTATGGTTTAACTTATGCAGCTGGTTTTAATAGCGGTAATACAGAAACTCTTTTGTATAACTCAGGTAATGCAAATATTACTCAAAAAGCTCTAACTCTTTCAGGGATTACAGCAAGTGATAAAGTATATGATGGAACAACTACTGCAACAGTAAATGCAACTCTTGGCGGTCTTATCTCAGGAGACAGTGTCTCAATAGCTTCAACATTTGATAATCCAAATGTAGGAGTAGCAAAAACAGTTACTCTTAACTCTTTAGCAGGAACTGATGGAGCAAACTACTCAGCTACACTTGGACAAACAACATTAGCAGATATTACCACTAATCCAACTTTAAAGGGTGTTTTAGTCTCTATAGCAAACGGCTCAGCTACATCAAATAGGTTTAGTGAAGGGAATACTCCACCACCGATACCTAGTATAGGTGGACTCTCAAGATTACAAGAAGCATATAATTTAGACCCACTATTGACAAGATAATAATAAAGACAAATCATTAAAGAATAAGGATAAAAAATAAGATGAAACAAATGAAAAAAGTAATAACAATCATGGCAATATCAGTTGCTTTACAAGCTGCAGTACCTAATGCCCCAAGAATTGGTGATGTCATAAGAGAAGCTCAAGTTCCCAAAGAGCTTACTCAAAAAAAGAAGAAACCTTTAGTTGAAATAAAAGGTGTTAAGCCAGTGCATAAGCCTCAACTAAAAAATAGTAAAAACTTTAAAAGAGTATTTGTAAAATCTTTTAGTATCGAGGGCAATTCACATATCAAAAATGAAAAACTTATCGCTTTACTTAAAAAATATAAGAATAAAAAATTAAGTTTTAATGATATGCAAATAGTAGCTTCTATCATTACAAGTGCCTATAGGAAAGATGGATATATAGTAGCAAGAGCATACATTCCTGTACAAAATATGAATGATGGAGTATTGCAAATTGTTGTTATTGAAGGAGTTTATGGAAAGTTTAAACTTACAAATAACTCTCGAGTAAAAATTTCTCTAATTCAAAGTATGTTAGATACCACAAAATCGGCTAATGTGATAAACAATAGTTCTCTGGAGAGGACACTTTTACTTGTAAATGAGCTACCGGGTGTTGTTGTTACAAATGCTAGTATAGAAGCTGGAAAAAATATAGGAAGTAGTGATTTTTTAATAACTACTGATAGCTCTAATTTTTATGATGGTTATCTCTTGGCAAATAACTATGGTGGGCGATACACAGGAGAAAATCAACTTATTGGAGGAGTTAATATTAACTCTCCATTTAAAATAGGAGATAAATTGTCCTTGGTTGGATTTGTAAGTAATGGAGCAAATCTAAAAAATGGTTCAGTCTCTTATGATTTTCCATTATATAATAATGGACTTCGAGGCGAGATAGGGTATTATAAAACATTTTATAGTTTAACAAAAGAGTTCGCTAATTTAGATGCAGTAGGAACAGCACAAAGTTACTATGTAAAAGTAAACTATCCACTTATAAAACAGCGACAACAAGATTTAGAAATCTATATTAAAGCAGAAAGAGGTACTCTTCGTGATGAAATTAGAAGTACTAATTTTAACTCACTTAAATATGTTAATGTATATAGATTAGGGCTTGACTATGATATAAAAGATTTAAAGCTTTTTAATATAAACCAAGAGCTGAGAACTTCTATGATTTTAACATATGGAGATTTGAAATTTGCAAATGCTACACAAAGTGCATTAGATAAAGCAAGTGTTGATACAGAAGGACATTACTCTAAGATAGCCCTTTCTTTAAAATATAATATTAACTTAACAAATAGCTTTACACTTGAAAACTCATTGAAGTACCAACATGCTTTAGGACATAAAAATTTAGATGGAAGTGAAGATTTTGCTGTTGGTGGAGCATACGGGGCTATTCTTTATCCTACAGGAGAATTAAGTGCAGAAAATGGATACCTAGTGAAGATAGAAGCAAAACAAATCTTACCAAGTATATTTAGTATTTCTCACAGTGCAGGTCTATTTTATGATACAGGTCATGCCTCTATGGAAAATCCAACTGCAACATTCAAAAGTAGAACACTTCAAGATGTTGGTATAAGTTACTATGCTTATTATAAAAAATTCTTTTTAAATGCTAAAATTGCATGGAAAATAGACAATGAAGAGATTACTAGTGAGCCTGATGCAAACTATAAACTCTTGGTTATGGGAGGGTTTAGTTTTTAGTTATCCAAAGAGGTTCAAGAAATGGACTAAAGAGATATTTTTGTAATGATTGTGATGTGATTTTATATTTAGATGCTATTTGACTTGTTGTTTGTTCTTCTTTTAGCATCTCTAAAACTATTTTTATTTTTTGTTCGGCACTATATGTTTGTCCCTTTTTCTGTTCATAATTTATCTCTGCTCCAAGTTTTTTATTTAGATATTAGCAGCAACTGGTATAAACCCAATTTATGCAATACTACTGTATAATCTGGATAATGAAAACAATAAATAATATTTTTAAGAGTGAAATCGAAGTTAAAAAGTCAACTTTTATATCTTTTTTAGTGCCAATTCAAGAGTTTAACACTCTTCATATTGAGTTAAAACAGAAGCATCCAAAAGCCGCTCATATAGTTTGGGCAAAAAGATATTTAAATGAATATGAACAAATAGTAGAAAATTGTAGTGATGATGGCGAACCAAAGGGAACTTCAGGTCCACCTGTATTAAATGTAATGCGTGGAGCAGAGCTTATGGAGTGTGGGATATTGATAGTTCGTTATTTTGGGGGAACTAAGCTTGGCACTGGTGGTCTTGTTAGGGCTTATGGTGGTGGTGCAAAAGATGTAATTTTTAATGCGGATATGATAGAGTATGTCAAAAAAGAACCGTTCAGTTTTTTTACTATCTACTCTTTAGTACCAAGATTTGAGCATTTTTTGGATAAAGAAGCTTTACATGTAGACAAAAGAGATTATGAGGCTGGTGGAGTGATATGGCACATGCGTATAAGTGAGCAAAAGCGTATTTCGTTTTTAGAATTTGCCAATATATTTGAACGAGATGGTTTTCATATAAGATAATATTCTATTGCTTGCCAAGTGGCTGTGCTGCATATTCCAGCTATCAATCCAGCAAGTAAATCATCTCCCATAACACCAAGTCCACCTTTGACATCTCTATCGATTCTACCTATAAAAGATGGTTTCCATATATCAAATATTCTAAAATATATAAAACAAAGAATTAGTTGATATATGTTTGTAACATCTACAAAAGAAAAAGCTAGCCATAGTCCAACAACTTCATCTATAACGATGCTTTTATCATCATGTGTGCCTGTTTGTTTCTCATAGATATTTATCTGTTTTATGCCTACAACAGTAATCAAAATAGTAAGAAGTAAAAGAGTATCTATAGGTATATACTGTAGAAGTAAAAAACCTACAAGTCCAGCAGCGATACTTCCAGCAGTTCCAGGTGCCCAAGGGGATAATCCAGTATAAAAAAATGTTAAGAATAGTTTACGCAATGTTTGTTTCCTATGTCAATGATACGGTTTGGTGAAGATTCATAAGTTCAAGATAAAAATCTTTTTCGCTATGAGACTCTAAGAGTCCAGAGGTTGGAAATATATTGTCATAAATTTTTTGTATATTTTCAAATCTATTAGGAAATATTTCGCTTAGAAGTATTGCAGAGATATCTTTTCTCATTAGTACGGCAGGAGGTAATATGCCAGCTTTTAGAAGTTCCATCATCGTTTGGGAGTCGTATTTTATATGATGATGCTGCCCATGAGGACAAGTATTTTTACTAACTAAAGTTCTGCATTCGTTACAATATACAAACTCAGTAATAATATCAACTTTGATTTTTAGAGTATCATATCTGCTAAGTATTGATTTTATTTCATTTTTATCATAATACATACCAATGCCACTATGATTTTGTCCTAGTACGAGCCTATCACATCCAAAATTATGAGCACATATGCTGTCCAAAACAGCATTATTATGTCCTGCAAATATATAAGTATTTTCAAATGGAACAACAATAACTCTACTTCTAGGAAGATAGTTGTCTATAAAGTAGTTTAGAGTTTTAAGCCTAAGGTCATATGATATCAAATCTTCAGTGTATGGTTTTAATAAAAAGATTATCAATAGATCTGTTTTTTCAAGTGTAATTCTTATAAGTCTTTCATGTGCTCTATGAAAAGGTTTTGCACTCATCATCACAGAAGCTATATTTTTAGGTTTTATTCTATTTTTAGCTTCTTCTATAGTATTTTTGATGTTTTTTATATCATCAAAGTCAAGTTCATACTCACCACAGATAGAATAATCTCCAAGTCGTTTCAAAAAAAGTTTTATTTCAGGATTAGAAGGATCATATGTACCAAAAATCTGCTCTATTCGTCTTTTTTTATCTATTTTAAAAACTTCATCAACTGTTATTGTTCCTCTGATTTGTCCATTTACTATAAAATCTAGTTTTTCGTCTTTTTTTGCACTTACTAAAACACGACTATTTGCTTTACCAAATGGCGCCATAATAAAAGGAAAAGGAAAAGGTATATCTTTATAGAATCCAGTTTCATCTACGATTTTTGATTCCTGTTCATTCATGAGTTTATCAACAGGCGAGAGTATTCCCTCTTTTGCAAAAGAGAGAGTAGCTAGAGCTTGTTTATCTATAAAAAGCTGTCTATTTTTCATCAAAATTCCTATTTTTTCTTTTGAATACCATATTTTTTTCTTTTTTCCCAGAGGCTTTTCCTAGAAATTCCCAATTTTTTTGATAGTTCTGTATCAGGGAATTTATTTTGAAAATTCATAATGATATATTTTACATAATCATCAATACTAAGTATATCTCCTCTATCAAATGACTTACTATCACTCAATATTTCTATCTCAGATATTAATGTTTGGTTTTCATCTGTGTCTGTTGAGGAGACTATCGCACGTCTATCTTCGATAAGGTTTAGCACTTTTGTCTTCTCGCTTTTCTTTATATTTTGTAAGTTTACAAGATATAAGAGTTCATTATAAGGAGTTTTAACTATTTTTTCAATAGCATTACCACAAGTTAGTGAGATAAATGTAAAAGGTTCACTTTTCTCTACACTATAGTGAAAAACAACAGCATCTGCATGCTTTTGAAAGTTTGTTTTTAGAAGTACAGGAAGTTTTGTTTTTGTGCTTATAGGCTGAAGTTCACCACTTTCAAAAAGATTATTTACATACTCTTTGTATGTAGTATTTTCTTTCTTAAGAGCATTAAAATCTTTTAAATGTTGAAGTTTTCGTATAAGCTCCTCTATCATAAAAGGCTTTTGAACATAGTCATTTGCTCCAGCATTTATAGGATTTGAGACTGTGTCATTACTTATATAAGAAATCATAAGTATGATTATAGAAGATTTATGTTTTTCAATAACTGGATAAAAATTTTGTCCAGATATATTAGTTGAGAGCAAAATAGCATCATATTTTTCATCTTTTAGAGCATCTTTTATAGATGCTGCCATATCACAACGGTAGCCAATTTCTGTTAGTTTAGACGCAATACTTTGCGCTAGATAGATTTCGTTCTCTACAATGAGAATTTTCATTTATTTTTCCAATCAAAATATTTTAGTGTTGCAGTTGCGTTGACTGCAACTCCTTCTTCTCTTCCTATAAATCCAAGTTTTTCTGTAGTAGTTGCTTTTATATTTACATGTAAAGGTTCTACATGTAGTATATCTGCTATCGTCTTTCTCATAAGCTTTTTATATGGAGTTAGTTTTGGGGATTGGGCTATGATTGTTAAATCACAGTTTACAATCTCAAAACCAATACTACATATAAAAGATACAACTTTTGAAAGTAGCTCTTTAGAATCAGCTCCTTTAAAAGCTGGGTCATTGTCAGGAAAAAGCTCCCCTATATCTCCAAATCCACTAGCTCCCAATAGAGCATCTATAAGAGCATGAATCGTAACATCTCCATCGGAGTGTGCTTTAAATCCTCTTTTATCTTGAATTTCTACGCCAGCAAGAAACATGGGTTTGCCTAATTCAAATTGATGAACATCATAGCCATTTCCCACAAAGATATCAGTCGATGGTTTTTTTAAGTCCTCTATGACATCCAAGTCTTCTAGTTTTGTTAGTTTATTTGCCTTTTTACTTCCAAGGACATAGTGTACACTTCCTCCATTAGCTTTTATGGAACTACTATCGTCTGTAAAATCTTCCTCATTTAAGAGGGCATTTTTAAGAGATATAGTGTTTGATAGTTGAGGAGTTTGGATTATTTTTACTTCATCTCTATTTATTGTTTCACCTTTGTAGATAACTGTATCGTGCATGTTTAAAAACGGCACAATCGTATCTGCTAATCCAGTTTTATCTATGATCCTTTGAATCATATCTTGAGGAATATTTACTCTTGCCACATCACTTACAAGAACATTTTGACTCTCTACATGTAAAAGGGCATTTTTTAGAGACTTTTGTCTTGTTTCTCCTCCGACTATGTAGGTAAATTCACTATTAAAAAGCTTCATATATTCTATTTCATCTTCCGAACATACAATAATTATCTTTTTAAATGTGTGGTTTTTTATGATATTTTGAGTTGCATAGAGCCATAATGGAGTATGCCCAGTTCTTAACCATTGCTTTTTAACAGACATCTTAAACCGTGAAGATGTTCCAGCTCCAAGCATTATAAGAGATAAATCGGGCAAATTTAGTCCTTTTTCCTTAAGTGTTACGATATTATACACTATGAAAGCTTTTTTTTATCTTTTTTGTGTTAAATTCTAATTCTAATCGAAAGGAAAAAAAATGTTAAATAAAGATATTGTTCTTGAACAACTTTCATCTGTAAAATATCCAGGTTTTGAAAAAGATATTGTTACTTTTGGTTTTGTCAAGGATGTAGATGTCAATGATGGCAATGTATTTGTTGAAGTAGAAATACTTTCAGCAAGCGACGAGATAGCAGAAGAGCTAAAAGCCAATATAGAAGGTGTTCTCATAAAGGCAGGGGCAAGTAGAGTGGATGTTGCAATAAAGCAACCAAAAGCTCCATCCCAAAAGAGTAATTCACAAAGTGGTAAAAACATGACTCCTCATGTGAAGAATTTTGTAATGATAAGTAGCGGTAAAGGTGGAGTTGGAAAAACAACTACAACTGTGAACTTAGCGATTGCCATGGCTAGTCAAGGTAAAAAAGTTGGACTTCTTGATGCTGATATCTATGGACCAAATGTACCTCGTATGTTGGGTGTTGTTGGTAAAAGCCCTGAGATAGTTGGACAAAAAGTTAAGCCAATTTTAGTTCATGGAATTGAAATGATGAGTATGGGAAGTCTTATGGAAGAGGGACAATCACTCATCTGGAGGGGTGCGATGATTATGAAGGCTATTGAGCAATTGCTTCGCGATATCCTTTGGAGTGAACTGGATGTATTGTTTATTGATATGCCTCCTGGAACTGGTGATGCACAGCTTACTTTGGCTCAAAGCATCCCTGTAACAACTGGTATTTGTGTTACAACTCCTCAACAAGTTGCACTTGATGACACTGAGAGAAGTTTAGATATGTTTCAAAAACTACATATCCCAATAGCTGGAATCATGGAAAATATGAGTGGATTTATCTGCCCAGACAGTGGCAAAGAGTACGATATATTTGGAAAAGGTACAACTGCACCATTGGCAGAGAAGTTTGAAACACAAGTTATTGGTGAGATTCCAATTGAGCCTGCTGTAAGAGAAGGTGGAGATGCTGGAAAACCAGTAATTCTTTTCAAGCCTGAAAGTGAAACTGCAAAAAGATACCAAGAATCAGCGCGTAAACTTTGGGAAGCGATAGAAAAAGTTAATGCAGACGGTGGAGTTGACAATGAAGCGATTCAACCAACGGTTGGAATCAATGGCGGACCTAGTGCATGTTCAACTGCTGCAGCACCATCTGGTGGCTCTAGTAGTGGTGGTTGAGGTTGTTAATTAGCTCTAAGTTTTAGAGATACAAAAAATTAATAATTTCAAAAATAAACTAAGAAGTAGAATTATTCTACTTCTTAGCTCTCATTACCTCAAATTATGTTAAAATATCAATAAAATACCAAGGACAAAAAGTGAAAAAAATAAAGAGCACAGAAGAGTTTAAGTCTCTCGTAGAAGACACACAAAAGATTACGGGATATAGAAAACCGATAGGTTTTGGTATTGCTAGAGTTGATCGTGGGCAGTTAAATCCAGAAAAAATTTTACAAGCAAATTTTCCTGTAATTAACTGGAACGAAAACTTTGGAAGTGCGGCGGTATTTGTGACAGCACTTAAAGAAAGTGGAATCGAAGTAGATTTTAGTGCTAGTGAGTTTGTGTGTGATGTAAATAAAAAGTTTGTTAAAAATGCGATTAAAGTATTTGAACCATATGTAAATGAAGCTATAGGCGATGCTCATAAAAATGTTCAAGTTATATCTATGTTAAATTGGATAAGAAAATCAGACGAACTAAGAGATGATTATAGACTAGTCTTTATCTTTGATGATGAGGGACCAAAGAGTGTTGAGGCGGTATATCTTAAGCTTTATGCTCTCTCATCTGGAAAAGCAGCTCTAAGAAGCTTAAATCTAAATGGTGCATTTGGAGTTTTAGAAAATGTAGCATGGTCTATGGGAATTCCAATTGAGCTTGATTGGTTAAGAGCAAACGAGATTGAGATGAAACTTCAAGGAACTTTTCCTATCATAGAATCAGTAGATAAGTTTCCAAGATTTCTTTCACATGTCATTCCTGCTGACAATACTCGCATACTGGATGCAAGTAAGGTTCGTATGGGAGCACAACTAAGTGCAGGAACAACTGTTATGCCTGGAGCTAGTTACATAAACTTCAATGCAGGAACTACTGGGGCTGTTATGGTTGAAGGTCGTATAAGCTCATCTGCAATAGTAGGAAAAGGTAGTGATGTTGGAGGAGGAGCTAGTATCTTAGGTGTTCTGAGTGGAACAGATGGAAACCCAATTGCCATAGGTGAAAACACTCTTCTTGGAGCAAACTCAGTAACTGGGATACCTTTAGGTGATGGCTGTATTGTTGATGCTGGCATTGCTATACTTGAAGGCACTAAGATAGGTGTAGCCCCAGCTCAAGTATCTAAGATAAAAGAGGTCAATCCAAGCTTTACATGTACAGATAGTGGTGAAATCAAGTTTGTCAAAGGTTTAGATTTTTCAGGATTTAATGGTATCCATTTTAGACAAAACAGTACAAATGGCATGATTGTAGCTCTTAGAAGCCAAAGAGAAGTTGTCTTAAATAGCGACTTACATTGATAAACAATAGGAGTTAAAAACTCCTATTGTAAATTATTCAAAAACACATGTTTTATCTTCTATTTTCA
>Ga0256840_1003117_pt1 | contig 13753 bp, 14 predicted proteins | sample 355202metaG_FD_185969 | JGI IMG/M metagenome (GOLD analysis project Ga0256840, IMG submission 185969) | Hydrothermal vent microbial communities from Mid Atlantic Ridge, Atlantic Ocean - 355-202 | ecosystem: Environmental > Aquatic > Marine > Hydrothermal vents | place: Atlantic Ocean: Mid...
TTGTGTAATTTACTCTGAAAATAACCTCTAAATCTAACTTCAAGGGTAGCACTATATCTGCTACCCTTTTTTTAAATAGTTCTACTATTAATGTCCACCTTCCATATCAGGCTTATGTGCAACAAACCCTAATACGGCAACAAAACCAACACCGCCAACTATATTTCCTAGTGTTACAGGAATCAAATTATTTATGAATCCTGCAATACTTAAGTTTTCCAGTTTTGCTACTGTTGTATGTCCTAAGTGTGCTACATGCTCTAGTGTTGCTCCATCTATCGCTAAGTAGTGAGCTTTAGCTATAAGACCCTCTGTGATTATAAACATATTTGCTACGCAGTGCTCATAACCAGAACCAACAAATGCAGCAATTAAAAATGCCATTCCTAAAATCTTACCTGCTGTATCTTTTGCAGCAATTGCTGTCCAAACTGCCATACAAACAAACACATTACAAAAAATTCCTCTTATAAATGCTTCAGTAAATCCTAAAGATGCTTTACCAGCTCCTAGAGTGATGAAGTGCTTTAGGATTGCTCCGTCATACTTTCCTGCAGGAAGACCAGACTTATAGTACATATATGCAATCATAACTGCACCAACAAAGTTAAATATCCATACTATAACCCAATAGCTAATCATTTTACCAAAAGGCAATTTACCTTCATATGTAGTAACACCGGACATAACAGAACTAGTAAAGAGATGTCCTCCAAAAAATACAACCATCATCAAACCGGCTGAAAAGGCTAATCCTCCCACAAAGTTAGCAGCTCCTGGTGTTTCGATCCCTACTGTTGCATGTGCCCAAAAAATATCACCCATTGCGATAGCACCACCTGCCATGATTGCAAGTATTATAACACTCATAAAAGGCAATCTTGCCTTATGGTCTGAACCACTTGATACTGCTTGTGCAGTTTCTGCTGGATTTAACATATATCTCTCCTTTTGTCTATTTAATTTTTTTCTTCAAATATTTCTTCAATCTCTTTTAGTTTCAGCAAACCTTTTTGAGCAGTTTTTTTGGCTACTTCGCTAAGACCCTCTTTAACCTCAAGAGTGTTGATAATATCTACATTGAGTCCTAAAAACAGAACCGCCTCACAAAATCCTCTTAAATAACTAATCAAAATTGGCATTGGAATGTTGTGGGTTGAGTACATGTAATCTCTGTCATCACTCAAATCCATTACTTCAACACTTCCCACATTCATGCCAGTTGTTGCATCAGCTACTACTACCAAATCAGGAGCATACTCTCTGATTTTGTTAAACTCATTTTCTGGTACATCTTCGCCATAAAATACCTTCCAGCCAAGTCCCTCTCTTTCAACTAAATTTCCAAGATATGGTGCAACTCCATCATCCCCTCTAAGAGGATTTCCAACAACCAATAAAGCTTTTTTTATACTACTCATACTGGCTTCCTTATAACAAAATAGCCCTCTTTTAAAGAGCAAAGTAAATCTTTCAATTCAGATTCACCCATATCTTGTTTTAGTTTTTGAACATGCTCTTTATATACCTCTATTTCAAAGTATTTACTCAAATTGCCAAGCTTAAACTGTGTGTATTCTCCTGAATTTTCTATGATATTAAAATAGTCCTCATCTTCAATATCCATAACTTTTTCAACAAAATCAACAGTTCCCACCCCGTGTCCTATAGAGGTATAAAAGAGTTTAACCTGCTCCAAATCTCTTGGGAGCTTCTTATCTGGATCAACTCTTCTTTTGGTTAATCTACAGATTTCAATCATAAGCTAATTCCATCTCTTCTTTAGTAAAGCATATGGCTGGGTTGCACTTATCTATATTTTTAAACCTCTTTAGGTGTTTTAGATATACATCATTATGAAGTATCATCATACACTCCCTAAACCTTGGGTCTTCCTCTTTCTTAATGACTTCCAAAAGACTCTTCTTTGAACTAACTGGATTGTAGATATCTTTTATACTACTAACTGCTTTAGTAAAAACTTTATGGAGTTCTCGTCCATGCAAATAGCCCATCATGACCCTAGCTCTCTCCATAACTTCTCTTTCAAAAAGAGTGTTACCAAAAACAGACTTTTCTATAACAGGAGCCTCATTTGAGCCATCTTTATGTTCAACTTTTTTTAGTTTTTGATCTAAAATACCGATTGCAGTTGCAAGCCCATAAATAGTGCTAGCAGGATGAGGGGGACAACCTGGAATCCAAACATCAACAGGGATTACCTTATCTACCCCACCCCAAGTACTGTAGCAATCATGAAATATTCCACCAGTTGAACCACATGCCCCATAACCAACCACTATCTTTGGATCTGGCGCTGCCTCATAGGCTCTTAAAAGCGGATAGTACATCTGTCTTGTAACTGGACCCGTACAAAGCAATATATCTGCATGTCTTGGGTTAGCCACAAGTTTAAAACCAAATCTCTCAGGATCCCACATAGGAGTAATAGAGGCAAATATCTCAATCTCACAACCATTACATGAACCACAATCTATTCTGTAAACACTAAAGCTTCTTTTTATATCTTTTAAAAGCTCTAACTTGTCTTCAACTCTATTTAGCTCACTTATCTCAGTTGGTACTACATATGTCTTGCTCATTTTTTAACTCCTTTAGAGAAGTGCTTACTCACTAACTCGACAGAGTCAGCCTTTTTGCATACAGGACAAGTTTTTATATATTTGGTCTTCTCCTGTATAACACTCTCACTCCAGCCTACTTTTTTAAAGTTTTCTATACAATAAGCTATAAGCCTCTTCGTTGTAAATTTCTTTCCACAATTCTGACAACACTCTAGCTCAAGCTCTGCACTCTCTGTCAAGTCTTCTTTGTTGAATCTAACAGCAGTTTCAAAGTTACTGCCAAGCATTACTGCATTTGTAGGGCAAACCTCGTCACATCTTCCGCAATAGATACATCTACCGCAATCAAATTTCCAAACAAGTTTATCTTTAGCTTCATTTAGTTCAACATTTATAGCATTTGATGGACAAGCAACACCACAAGCAGTACAACCTATACATTTGTCATAATCATACTCAGGTTTTCCTCTAAATCCATCTGCTACATCGTATGGAGCAAAAGGGTACTCATAAGTTGCATTACCATACTTTCTTGTCATATCTAAAAGTTTCATATCTGCTCCTTACATACCTCTTAGTGGTGAATTTTTAAGAGTTTGTGAATACCTCTTAAGATCACTATGTGTTAAAATCTTTGATTTCTTTGACTTAACATCTACAACAGTTACTCTATCTGTACAAGAGTAGCAAGGATCCATAGAACAAACTATGAGTGCTGCATCTGCTATAGTGTTATTTCTAAATTGAAATCTCAAAGATGGCCAGTTGTTATAAGTAGCTGCTCTACATCTCCATCTATACACTTTTTGAGCACCACCATGCATAATCCAGTGTATATTTTCACCTCTTGGTGCCTCATTGTTTGCTAATGCATATGCTTGAGGTACTATTATCTTGTTTTGTGGAGCAACTATATCGCCTGTAGGCATAAGCTCAAAACACTGTCTAATAATAGATATTGATTGTAAAAGTTCTCTATATCTAACCGTCTCTCTTGCAAATACATCTCCACCCTCTTCGTAGCAAACTTCAAAATCTATCTCATCATGAAAATCATACGGGTGGTCATATCTAGTATCTCTTTTAATTCCACTTCCTCTTACATTTGGTCCGACTGCTGAGAAATCTCTTGCTACTTGCTTATCTAGTATTCCAACACCTTTCCATCTATCGACTTGAGACTCATCGTCCATCACTGCATCCCAAACCTCTCTTAGTTGTGTTTCCATAGTTTCAAGTAGCTCTAGTCCTCTTTTTATGCCTTTGCCATTAATATCTCTTCTCATACCTCCAACAACAACATTGCCGTAAGTTTTTCTACCACCTGATATAAGTTGAGCTAGCTCCATTGAGAACTCACGGATTCTAAATATATGCATAAATGCATTTATGTTACCCGTAACCTCACAAGCTAAACCAATGTTAAGCATATGAGAGTGTAGTCTCTCTATCTCTTGGTTTATAATTCTTAACGCTTGTGCACGGCGAGGAACTTCCATATCAACTGCTCTCTCTGCTGCTTCGATACAAGCAGTTGCATGAGCATAGCCACAGATTCCACAAACTCTCTCAGCTAAGTACCCCATCTGATCATAGTTCATTCTATTTTCTGCAAGCTTTTCCATACCTCTATGTTGATAAAAAAGTCTATAATCAGCATCTATGATTTGGTCACCCTCACAATAGAGTCTAAAGTGTCCAGGCTCATCACTTGTTATATGAAGAGGTCCTAATGGAACATCAACTAAGCCGCCACCTTCTGGGTGGTTAAACTTGTAGTCTGGTTCATCTTCATGAGCATATGGGTCTGGTCTAAAGTTGTACTCCATAGAGTCTTTTCTCATAGGGTATAGTCCATCAGGCCAGTCATCAGAAACTACAAGTCTTCTAGGATCAGGTAGCCCCTCAGCCACAACTCCTAGCATATCGTAAGCTTCTCTTTCATACCAAACTGCAGCTGGCACCAATCTTGTTACAGATGGATATGTAGGATCATTTGCTGGAATATAAACTTTTACAGTCATCCAGCACTTGTCTTCAGCAGGTAACTCATCATCCGGACTCATCTTGCCGCCCTCCATAGAAAGCGTATAGTATAGAACAAAGTTACCATTTAGTGGTCTCTCGTCGTTTGGAATCATAGTTACTAGCCAACCGCCCATATCGTAGTAGAGCATTCTAACAGTTTCTGGAAGATCACTTCTGTCAACTGTTATAGTTATTTGCTCTTCTGGCATTCTGTAGATATCCTTGATGGTTATCTTCTCTTTTAGTTTATTTATAAAAATATCGCCTTTCATCTTCTCTCCTTATGAACCGAGTACAATTTTTGTAGCGTTGCTAAAAAGCATCGTTACGCTATCTATTGAAAAGATACCTAAAACAACAATCATTGCTGCTAGTATCATCAGTGGAATATTTGCACTAAGTTCGATCTTTGTTCTATCGACTTCAGACTTTGGCTCACCAAACATAACCTCATTAAAGTGAGAAAAAACACCAACAAATATAATAGCAAGACCAATAATAAACAGTGCAACTGCCAAGTAATCTCCACCGTTTATACCAGCTTTAATAGCCAAGAACTCACTCACAAAAATCGCAAATAGTGGGATTCCCACTAGTGAACAAATCGCAATTCCAAATAGAACTGCTGTAACTGGTGCAATTTTTATTAGTCCACCCATTTTACTCATATCTCTTGTGCCATATATCTTTATGATATTTCCACTAACACAAAATGCTAAAGCTTTTGTAATTGAGTGAGTTAAAGAGTGAAACAGTCCTGCAAAAATTCCAAGAGGTCCACCTATACCAAAACCAAAAGCTATGATACCAATATGCTCCACTGAGTGGTATGCAAACATTCTTTTTATATCGTGCTGTCTTATGATAAACAGAGCTGCAACAAATATAGTAACTAAAGATATAACTAGCATCATGCTTTGAACATATTCAAATCCAATCATAGAATTACCTACAATTGCATAGTATCTAATCACTGCTAGTAGTGCACACTTTAAAAGCACAGCAGAAAGCATAGCAGAAGCTGGAGAAGGACCTTCAGAGTGAACATCTGGCAACCAAGTATGAGTTGGTGCGAGTCCAGCCTTTGTTCCAAATCCAACTAGTGCAAATACAAAGATAAGCTTAAGTGCATCACCATCTATAAGCTTTGCATTATCCATGAGTGAAGTCCAAAGCATCGCATCATGACCATCACCAATCACGGCAAACCCTGCTCCATAAAGAAGAATTGTTGCATAAAGAGCAAATGCCAAGCCAACGCTACATATAACTATATACTTCCATCCACTCTCGGTTGAACGCTTTCCTTTTTGAATTGCGACCATAAAGACTGAAGAGAGTGTAGTTGCTTCAACAGCAGCCCACATTACAGCCATATTGTTTGCTAACACTGAGAGTGTCATCGTAAATATAAACAGATGAGAAAGTGCAAAAAATAGTCTTAAATCTTTATCTGTTAAGTGACCCTTTTTTACTTCCCAATCCATGTACTTTACTGAGTACATATTGATTAAAAGTCCTGTTATTGCAATCAAAGAGAGAAATACTCCTCCTAGAGAGTCTATAAAAAGCATCTCATTAAATGCAAAATGTCTCTCTCCATCAACAACACTCATAACTACCATCATCGCAACAACTGCATATACAACTGATGCTAAAACATGCAACATTCCTACTGTTTTTGTATTGATACCGATGAGCCAAATTATAATTGCACTTGCTAATGGAATAGCAAGAACTAATATAAGTAAATTTTCCATAGCTCTTCACCTAACCTTTCAAGCTCGATGCCTTAGAGACATCCATTGAGCCAAAATATTTATAAAATCTTGTTGCAAGCACCGACATAATAATAACTGCAAATATCGCATCTGTTAAAATCCCAATCTCAACGATACCAGGTGAGTTATATGCTGTTAGAGCTAAAGTCAAGTGGATTCCATTTTCAAAAGTACAAAAAGCTAAAATCTGCTTTATTGCTGACTTTCTTAGAATAAATCCAAAAATTCCTAACATAAAAACCGTAATTGCTGCAATCAACGGTATGTGTTCTTGAACAAGTGAAAACTTTAAGTATATTGGATATATACTCATAGCAATCGCTAGTGAAAAACCTATTGCTATTATAGGGCTCACAAAAAACCCTGCTACTGGCTCATCTTCACTCTTTATATTAACTTTCTTAAGAAGTCTCAAAAGAACAAAAGGAACAAATATCACTTTTGTTAAAATTGCTATAACACCCCATGAAGTTAACTCAGCTATATCATGTGCGGATGATAATGTAAAAAATATCAACACCAATATAAAGGCTTGTAAGCCATAAGTCAAAACTGCGAGCTTATAGTTTCTAAAACTAAAAACAGCTAATGCTGCGATTATCATCGCTATTGATAATATAGATAATAGATCCATCTTAAGCTCCTACTATGTAAAGTATAAGTGCGACTGTAGATATACCAAGTGCAAAAGTAGCATTTTGTCTAAAACTACTAATTAACTTATATCTAGAGCCAAAATTGTCTATAAAAACTGCTGCTACATAAAACACTCCAGCTTTTACAAGAAATACTGCTAATGCAAGTATAGGATTAGTAAAGTTCCATGGTTCAAAAATAGCTAAAAACATACCTATCATTGCAAACTGTTTTAGTATAAGTGCAGCATGTGCTATACCAAAGTCACTTCCTGACCACTCTCCTAAAACTCCCTCTTGAAGTTCTTGCTCAGCCTCTGCTAAGTCATAAGGGTTTCTTCCACTCTCAACATACATAGCCCAAAGAAATGAGATAGAAGCTACTGCAAAAGCAGGTATAAAATAACCTATCTCTCCTGCTCTTACCATTGCTCTTATATCAACTAAGTTACTTGTACCCGCTACTAGCATAACAACTAATAGACTCATAATAAGAACTGGCTCAACAAATACACCAATCATCTGCTCTCTACTACCACCTACTGCTGCAAATGGATTTCCTGAATCTACCGAAGCTACTCCAAATACAAACTTTAAAAGAGCTCCTAGGTATACCAATATAAATATATCTGAAAAACCAATACTCTCATATCCGCTGTATGCAATAGGTATGCAAGCTAGCATTGCTGCTCCTGTTGCATACATAAAGTATGGTGCATATGTGAAAAACCAATGAGCACATTTAGGTGCTGTTCTTCCTCTTTTATAAAGCTTTATAATATCTCTATAGGTTTGAAAAAAGTCTGGTGGACCTTTTCTTGATTGTAACCTTGCTCTTAAAACTCTTGCTATTCCATCAAAGAAAGGAGCAGCAAATGCTATAACTATAACTTGAATAATCATCCAAAATATTACTTCCATAATCTACTCCTCCTACAGTATTTGGCTAATGCCAAGAGCTAAACAAAGTGCCACTAAGATATATAAAGAGTAAAGGTTACTGTTGCCATTTTGCATCTTCTCTATCTTGTCTGAAGCCTTTGTTATAGTGTTGATAACAGGAGCATAAAGTAAGTTCCACCATACATCTTGTGCGTGATTTGAGTATTTAACAGGTCCAAAGTAGCCCTCTTCGTGATGAATCTCTGGCTTATATAACCATTTTAATACTTTTCTTAAATCTCCCGTAAAAGGAGCTGCTGTCATCTGCATTCGTGAGCTATACTTAAAACCACATGCCCAAGGATCTGTCTCTCTTGGTTTTGCTCTATTTGCTTTTACTACATAAAGAGTAATAAAAGGCATAATTAAACTACCTAAAAGAATAAATGCAATAAGTGGTGTGGATATAATAGAACCCATTGGAGATTTTACAAGCATTCCATCTGCTGCACTAAAATTACCTGCAAATGATGATACAACACTCATAATATGCTCAACTACTACATTAGCACCCAAGCCAAATGCAAAACATCCAGCTACTAGTATAAACATACCAGCTATCATAGAAGTAGGAACTTCTCTGGCATTGTCCCAAATCTTTTGATTTCGTGGAGTTCCTCCAAAGATAACACTATAAACTTTTACAAAACACATAATTGCTAGTGCTCCAACAAGAGCCAATGCAACAACTGAGATTGTAAATACTGCTCTTGAGCCTATACCTTCACCTAAAGCTCCTTGAATCATAGCTTGATAAGTAACCCACTCACTCACAAATCCATTTAGTGGTGGAATTGCAGTAATTGCCATTGAACCCACTAAAAATGCAAATGCAGTATATGGCATCTTTTTTGCAAGACCACCAAGAACTTCCATGTCTTTTGTATGAGTTCTATATAGTACACTTCCTGCTCCCAAAAATAGAAGCCCTTTAAATGTAGCGTGATTTAGCACATGAAACAGTCCTCCTAAAAATCCAACTGCTGCAAGCGTAGAAGAGCCTGTTGCCATACCATAAACACCAGTTCCAATTCCTAAAAGAATAATTCCAATATTTTCAACTGAGTGGTAAGCAAGTAGTGCTTTATAATCATGTTGAGTAAGAGCATATAAAACTCCAAGAAGTGCTGAAAGTGCCCCTATGATTATGATTAACAATCCCCACCAAGGCATAACAGGCAACCATATACAAAACTTCAATATACCAAATATAGCAACCTTAATCATAACTCCACTCATAAGAGCTGAAACATTTGAAGGTGCTGCTGGATGAGCTTTAGGTAACCATACATGCATTGGAAACATTCCTGCTTTTGAGCCAAAACCAACAAAAGCTAGTAGAAAAATTGCTGTTGCCATTGCAGGACTTAGTTCTGCATTTGCAAATGAAGCAAACTCTAACGAACCACTTTGATTTGCTAAAAGTAAAAATGCACTTAAAATTGCTGCTCCACCTAAATGAGCAATACCCATGTATATAATAGTAGCTTTCATAGACTGCTTAGAGTCATTAAAGCATATTAAGAAATATGAAACTACCGTCATGACTTCCCAAAAAATCATAAACCAAAAAACATTAGCAGCCGAGATAACCAATAGCATTGAAACTATAAAAAGGTTAAAAAGTGCCGCCATTACAGCCAAACTACCCTTTTTTGCATACTCTTGTGAATACTGTATAGCATACACAGAAGATGCAAATGCTACAAGACATATCACAAATGAGAAAAAATTGCCCACCGGATCTAATGCAAAATGAGGGTTAAATATAAAATCATTCCCAAGACTAAATTCACTCGTACTACCTAAATTGGTAAAAAAGTAAATTACTCCATAAAAAGATGCAACTGCAGAGATGGTAAATCCCACCTTTGCTGCAGTCTCATTCTGTTTATATAAAAACATGGAAATGATACAACCAGCTAAAAATAGCAGGTAAACTTGTATCATCTTATCTCCTTTTTAAGCTGTTTTATTTTTTATAAAGCTCTCAACAGCATCGCTAGCTTTTTGAGAAACCACTTGACCATCCATGATTGAACCATTGATAAACATAAGTGCTTGAGTTGGACATGCTTCAACACAAGCTGGTCCATCTTCTCTTCCTGTACAAAGATCACACTTAACTGCTACACTTTTGTTGCCAAGAACTGATTCTAGACCCAAGTTATAGTCTGGCACTATTGTATTATCTATTGAAGGCATAATCTCTGATTCAGCTCTTATTGCTCCAAATGGACAAGCAAGAGTACACATCTTACAACCTATACAAATTTCTTCGTACGACTCAATAAAATCTCCTCCAAATTTCAATGCTCCAACAGGGCATACATTTGCACAAGGAGAGTCATCGCACTGACGACACTGGTTTGGCATAACTCCACTAGCCGTTCTAGTAACGACAAGTCTAGGCACTGCTAACTTGCCTCTTTCATATGCTGAGTTATAACAAGCTGACATACATGTAGCACAGCCTATACAAACTTCTGGGTTTGCTATTACAAAGTTATTTATTCTATTTGAAAGATTCATGACTATGCCCCCTTCACTGTTTTATACATCTTAGAAGGATGCATAAGTTCATCCTCTTTTATTCTGAACTCTCTAAACTCTTTTTCACTTATTTTTCTAATACCTGCTATCGACATCTTAAGTGGATTCATTCCTGAGAGTGGATCTTTTTGTGAAGCATCTGCTAGTTTGTTTCCATCTGCCTCGTGATAGTGAAAAGTTGTAAATATAGTACCTTCTATTAAATCTGGATTTATAAATACTTTTGCTACCATTTTTCCATTTTTATTTTCAACTAGTGCATAGCAACCTGTTTCAAGATCTTGTGACTCAGCGATATCTGGACTAACCTCTATAGAAGCTCCCATTATATCTGCTCCAAACTCTAACGCCTTACACTCTCTAGTCATAGTTCCTGTATGGTAGTGATAAACCTTTCTTCCTGTTGTAAACATACATGGATATACTTTAGTTGGTACAGCACTAGGCATACCACAAGCTACAGGATAGTCATCTGGAATTTTACATTTTTTTCTAATCTCTGCTTCAAATACATCTCTCTGTTTCTCATCATCAGCATGTCCTATTGGAACAATTTTAAACTTACCATCTGGCAAGAATGATTTAAAGTCTGCATACTGAATCGGGGTTCCTGGATGATTCTCATCTGGACATGGCCATGCTAAGCCCTGCTCTTTTTTGATTCTCTCATAACTTATTCCACCAAATTGATTTGGAGAGAGTTTTCTAACTTCATTCCAAATATCTTCAGCCTTAGAAAAATCAAATCCTGCAATTTCCATTCTTTTTGCAATATTACAAATTACTTTCCAATCTGGCTCTAACCCTGCTACTGGCTCAACTGCTTTTGCAAGGTGTTGAACCACTCTTGAAGTGTTTAAGAATGTTCCCTCTTTTTCTGTCCAAGTTGCTGCTGGTAAGACTAAATCTGCAATTTGAGCAGTTTCTGTTAAAAAGATATCTTGTACTATTAGAGTTTCAAGTTCATGACAAGCATGTATAAAGTGCTCTGTCCAAGGGTCACTCATAGCAGGATTCTCACCAAATACATATAGAAGTTTAATGTTGCCCTCTTCTATATGATGAGGAACATCTGTCATAATGTAACCAGGCTGTGGATTTAACTCTGTCTTCCATACGATTTTTGCCTGAGATTGTGCAAACTCAGTAGTAACACTACCAGCTGGAATCCAGTTTGGTAAAGCTCCCATATCACATGCACCTTGAACATTATTTTGTCCACGAAGTGGATTTATACCAGTTCCAGGTCTTCCGATTTGTCCTGTGATAAGAGCCAAGTTAGAAAGACTCATAACATTTGCAGTACCATCTACAAACTGAGTAATACCCATGGTATATGCAATTGAAGATGCTGGAGCTTTTGCGTAAAGTTCAGCTATCTGTTTTACTTTTTCAGGGTCTGCTCCTATCTCTTTCTCTAATCTCTCAAGAGTAAAATCTTTTACTGCCTCTTTAATATAGTCAAATCCATGGCAGTGTTTTTTAATAAACTCTTTATTGCATAAATCATTTTGAATTATATAATTTATAATTGTATTTAGAAGCTGTATATTTGCTCCAACCGGGATTTGCAAGAAAATATCAGCTTTTTTTGCCATATCTGTCTTTTTAGGGTCAATTACTATTAGTTTTGCCCCTCTTTTCATACCTCTTAGCATCTGCATTGCTATAATTGGGTGACACTCGCTTGTGTTTGTTCCTATACAGAATATTACATCTGCATCTGTTGCAAATTCAACGAGATTGTTTGTCATGGTTCCAGCACCTAATGTTTTAGTCAGACCGACTACTGTTGGACCATGTCAGAGACGAGCACAGTGATCTACGTTATTTGTTCCTAGTACTCTAAATAGCTTTTGAAAAACATAATTATCTTCGTTTAAGCATCTTGCAGATGAAAATCCCATAATATGGTTTGGACTATAGTTCTTAACAGTTGCTTTGATACGATCTGTTGCAAACTCATATGCCTCATCCCAACTTACCTCTTCTAGCTTTCCCTCTTTTGAGAAAACACCATTTTTCTTTCTTAATAATGGTTTTGTTAATCTCCTTGGAGAGTGAACATACTCCCAACCATACATACCCTTCAAACAAAGCTCACCGTCATTGACAGGATGCTTCTTTGTAGGTTCTGCTTTGACTATTTTGTTGTTTTCAACAAAGATGTCAATGTTACAACCCGTGCCACAATATGGGCACACTGTTTGAAACTTTTTCATACAATATCTCCTTTCATAAACTTAAAGTTTAACCATGAAATTTTTCAAGATTAATGTAGTTTATTCCAAAAAAGATATTTAAAATGTCAGCAATCTGACAAAAATGAATATTTATTCAAAAAAGAGAGAAATATAAAATATGCTAAAAATGAACATTTATAAAAGATTGTATTTTATACACAAAGAGTTAAAATATAAGATAATTTATGAGTTTGATACTGAATTTGTTATGTTTTTATCACTTATGAAGAAGGTTTTCCATTTTTTGTATATCTCTTATGAGATATTTTTGGTTTTTATATTTTTTTATGAGTCCTGCACTAATAAGCTCATTTAAGATAGTAGAAATTGTCTGTCTTTTTGATGCAAGTAAATCTGCAAACTCCCCGATTGACATAGAAAGGTCAACCATAATACCTTCATATCTATGATCCCCAACACTATGAGCCATATCTACAAAAAAAGATATAACTCTCTCTTTACAGCTATTAAATACTAGTGTTGTTATGATTTCTCTCTCTATTTCTATACTTTTTGCCATTGATTCTAAAATCATATTTGTAAAATAGATATTTTTAAAAAGTCTCGTAAAGGTAGTAGAGTTTAAAAAATATACCTCACTATCTTCTAGAAACTCGACCGAAGAGTTTTTGTCTAACAAAAATATACTGTTTCTTAACAGATAGTGCAAAGTAAAAGACTCTCCGTTATCATAAAAAATAACTTTTGCCTTTCCTTTTTTAAAAATTAGAAGTTGTATGATATCATCATAATACAGAATATCCCCCTTAATAAAGCTTTTGACTTTTAAAGTCTCTAACTCTTTTTTAGAGAGTATTTTATCTATATCAAAACACTCTGGCTGAATTCTACAATACTCCATATGTTACCTTTTTATTACATTATAGGGAATTATAGTCAATTAAACTTAAATAATTAAAAAAATTAATAGTTTTTTTGCTATGCTTACGCTAGACTTCTTAAATAAATATATAAAAAGTCTATTA
>Ga0256840_1003118_pt1 | contig 13751 bp, 10 predicted proteins | sample 355202metaG_FD_185969 | JGI IMG/M metagenome (GOLD analysis project Ga0256840, IMG submission 185969) | Hydrothermal vent microbial communities from Mid Atlantic Ridge, Atlantic Ocean - 355-202 | ecosystem: Environmental > Aquatic > Marine > Hydrothermal vents | place: Atlantic Ocean: Mid...
GTCACTGGTCTTTCTGCCAACAAATTCATTACTTTGAAAAAAGCCTCTTGCTATATCCCCAGCTGACTTGGTGCCATTAGGATTGCTTAGCTGACCTGTCCAGTCGTTAAAGCCATCTATATCCGGTTTTCTGTCAAGAACCAGGCCATAGAAACGTTCTATAAAAGATTGTATTTGAAATAATGCATTATCGCCATCATTTAATGCGACAACGCCAAAACTGCTGGCGAGGTCTTTAAACTCCTGACTTCTTACAAACCCCTGAATAACTGTTTCTCTTAGAGTACCTGCTTCTAGCTGTGCCATCCAAAAATCCGAACCGCCCTGGTCTGGCTGACGGCCAAATAGCGTCTGATAAAGAATATTGATAAAGGCAGTATCATCCAGCTTTAAACCTTTAAACTCCTTACTGTTAAAAAAACCAAGCGCAACTTTTGCGCCTGATTCATTCTGGAGTGTATTTAACCAAAAATTCATGCCATCAGAATCAGAGTCCCTTTTTAAAATATTTTGATAAAACCGCTCTATAAATGCGACCTGGCTTTCTTCCTGCGCTGTTCTTGCTAGTGTGGAACAGCTGGCACTGCTTCCTCCATTTGCTCCGGCACAACTCCATGCCCAAGGGTTTGTGCCTGTAATATCACTGGAAAAACCTGCTGCACATAAACCTTCTGTTGGAATCGAGTTAAAGACCTTATCATGGCTTTCACCGCAGATGCCATTTACTGCCGGTTCAGGCTCTGTCTTCTTTGTTGAACAGCTGGCACTGCTTCCTCCATACGATCCACTGCAGCTCCATGCCCAAGGGTCATTGCCTGAAATAGCACTGGAAGAACCTGATGCGCATAAGTTTTCTGTAGGAATTGAGGAAAAGACCTTATCATGACTTTCTCCGCAACTGCCATTTACAGCAGTAAAAATCAAACTATTATCGACAGTAGCCTGTCCTTTGGAATTCCACCCCCAGCACACAACACCAGTATCATCTAAAGCACAAGTATGGCCGAAACCCGCACTGACTTGCGTTGGATTAGACAGTGCTGGCACATTAGTTTGTCCGTAGCCATTCTGCCCCCAACATACCACCCCACTGTCGTCTACAGCACAGCTATGATAAGCCCCCACAGTGACCTGTGTTGGGTTTGACAGTGCAGGCACTGTACTTTGTCCAAGCCCATTTTGTCCCCAGCATAAAACTCCAGCTCCATCGCTCCCTCCAGCGCCGTCCAAAACACACGTATGGCCAAACCCAGCTGCAATCTGAATTGGGTTTAGCACCTGTTCTGGCAGAGTCCCCTGTCCAAATGCATCCCAACCCCAGCAAACAACGCCACTATCATCTATGGCGCAGGTATGATTGGCGCCTGCTATGACTTGTGTTGGGTTTGAAAGAGCTGGCACATTAGTCTGCCCAAAAGCATTATATCCCCAGCATATAACGCCATTATCATCAAGAGCGCAGGTATGGCTATCGCCCGCACTGACCTGTATAGGGTTTGAAAGCGCAGGCACGGTAACCTGTCCAGAAGCATTACGGCCCCAGCATTCCACCCCATTGCTATCCAGGGCACAGGTGTGAAGGTCACCCGAACTGATTTGCGTTGGATTTAACAGTTCAGGCACGCTGCTTTGTCCAAAATCATCATAGCCCCAGCATAAAACACCATTGTCACCTAGGGCGCAAGTATGCCGGCCTCCAGCACTCAGCTCATACGCAGAGACTATAGAGGGCAGCAAGAGAAGCACCAAGGGGAAAACGGCTGCCCGACGAAATGTTCTTAAGAAATAAATCAAACTATATATAACATGCCTTATATAGTTAGAAATAAAATTATTATTTTCAGTTTGTTTTTTTATACTCATCAGCTTTGCCCCAAATTATTCTTTACTCTATCAACCTAAAGACTCTAACAGATAAAATAATGCCCGTAAATGCCATCAGCCATTAATTCTGAAAACAGAAGCCAAGCCCCCTCTGTCTTTATTATATAAAAAAATAACCTATATTACAGTACATTACAATGACAACATAACCTTTCTATCAACTTTTTCTATATTTTCCACTCATATAACATGAACATGAAATCGAAAAATTTATTGGCCATCCATTCTACATTCATTCAACTTCTCAGCCTTCAGGCAGGTATTGTTACATAGCATTCAGTACAAAAATGGACCGACCCAATGGGTGGCTAGTTTTAAAAAAAGCAGAAGCTCATTAAAAAAAATTCATCTGTTATACATAACAGCTTTGCATGCGCGAATTTTAAATCCCTTTGTCACATTCCTGTCACATTACATTTCTATAATTCGGGTGAACTTAAAAAAACTAAAGAGGGAAAAATGATGAAAAACAAACCCGTATTATCGCTTATGGTGGGTTCTATACTTGCTATTGGCTCAATCACAGCAGTTCAGGCGCGCGACCAGATTAAAATCGTTGGCTCTTCAACGGTCTACCCTTTCTCCAGTTCAGTTGCTGAAGAATTTGGCGCTACAACCAGCTATCCTACCCCTGTGGTTGAGTCAACAGGCTCAGGTGGCGGCATGAAGCTATTCTGTAAAGGCGGAGATATGAACACTCCTGATATTACAAATGCTTCACGCCGCATGAAAGCCAAAGAATTTAAAATGTGCGCAGAAAATGGCGTAACAGATATTACCGAAGCAGTGATTGGCTTTGACGGTATTGCAATTGCTCAAAATAAAAAAGATGCGCCATTGCTATTAACTAAAAAGCACTTGCTATTAGCAGTTGCTGAAGAAGTACCTTCAAAAGATGGCAAAAGCTTAATCAGAAACCAGTACAAAAACTGGAACGAGATTGATCCCAGCCTGCCAAATAGAGAAATCATCATTTATGGTCCGCCAACAAGCTCGGGTACCCGTGATGCTTTTGAAGATATGATTATGAAAGGGCAGACAAAAAAAATGGATGTCTACACCTCTTTTTATAAAAAAGACAAGGTCAAATACAAAGGCTACAAAAAATACCATAAAATCAGACAAGACGGCGTTTATGTACCTTCTGGCGAAAATGACAACTTAATTGTACAGAAACTGGATAAAAACCCTGCAGCTATCGGCATTTTTGGCTATAGCTTTTTAATGGAAAATAGCGACAAGATAAGTGCGGCTAAAGTAGAAGGCGTTGTACCCACTCCGGAGACCATTTCAAGCGGCCAATACCCTATTTCCCGTTCACTATTCTTCTATGTTAAAAATTCACATAGAGCTGATGTTCCGGCTATTGATAAATATGTTGAAATGTTTATGAGCGAAAATATGATTGGCAGTGACGGGATTTTAGGTGAAATTGGCCTGATTCCTCTACCTGATGCTCGCCGTGCAGCAATTAGGGCTAGTGTTCTGAGTCATACCAAACTGACTTTAGATGACCTAAGCAAAAAATAAGAAGCCGTTTATTGGGCATGAGGCTTTAGCCTTGCCAGATTAAAGCGAATCTGAAGCCTCTGCTCCTAAATATAACAGTTTATTCCCGCCAAAATAATTATCAAAATTATTTTGACATCTCACCTTATACCCCCATACAAACGGAGCACCTCTTGGAACCCTTTGAGCTAAAAAACCGTCACCATGGATTAAAAGAACAGCTTATAAACTTCTGCTTAATCAGTGCCGCGACTGTCTCTATTTTAACCACTTTTGGCATTCTTTTTTCAATACTATTTGAAGCCATGGAATTCTTTAAAATGCGCAGTTTCTGGTATTTTATAACGGGAATAGAGTGGTCCCCCGGTGTTGACAATAGCAAGTTTGGCGCAGTGCCCATTTTTGCCGGCACTTTTATGATCACCTTTATTGCCATGGCTGTTGCCGTGCCCATCGGTTTAGGCAGCGCCATTTTTCTTAGCGAATACGCCTCCTTTTCTTTACGTGACAAATTAAAGCCTCTTTTAGAAATTCTGGCGGGGATCCCTACCGTTGTCTATGGTTTCTTTGCGGCCATTACCGTTGCACCTGCCATTGTTAATTTCTTTGACAGCTTCGGTGTTCATGCATCCTTTAACAGTGCACTAGCCAGTGGCCTGGTGATGGGGATTATGATCATTCCTATTATGGCTTCTTTAAGCGATGATGTGATTCGTGCAGTACCTGACTCTCAGCGCAAAGCATCACTAGCACTAGGCATGACAGAAGGTGAAACTATTCTATCCATTGTTCTGCCCTCTGCACTTCCTGGCATTATTGCGGCCACCATATTAGGCTTATCCAAAGCCTTGGGGGAAACTATGATTGTGGTAATGGCAGCAGGCTTAAGGCCAAACCTGTCCTGGAATGCATTAGAAGATATGACGACTGTAACGGTAAGAATTGTCGATGCATTGGTCGGCGATAATGAATTCAATTCCCCCGATACCTTATCAGCCTTTGCATTAGGTTTAGTACTGTTCGTCGTCACGCTAATTCTAAATATTATTTCTACCAGCATGATTCGTAAGTTTAAAGAAAAATACAAGGTGAACACCTTATGAGCAACTATACAGATTCTGAGTCGCAATCAGAAAACCCTTTTTTTGACTCGTCACTCACTAAACGGCACGCAAAAGCCAAAGCATTTAAGAGCTTTACCATTATCTCCATTATTTTTTCCATCGGTTTTCTGATTTTTTTTCTAGGCGATATGGTTAACAAAGGGCTGCCTGCTTTCAAACAGTCCTATATAAAGATTGAGGTGGAGTATAACGATAAAACCATCGCCTCATCCCGTAAAGCAATTGATAAAAAATACCGTAAGGTAGTGAGCCGAGCCTGGTTAAGAGATATTCCCAAGCGGGTAAAAGCCAACCCTGAATTAATGGGCACCAAACAAAAAACCTGGGTATTGTTAAATCATCAAGTCGACCAATATTTAAAGGGCCATTATTACAAAGTAAAAGACAAAGACCTTAAATTGATCAAGGCCATGCAAGAGCAAGGCTTAATTGAATTGCAGTTTAATAGCATTTTCTTTAGCAACGGCGATTCAAAAATCCCTGAAAACTCAGGTTTTAAATCTGCGATGGCCGGGTCCGTGTTAACCTTATTGGTTACTATGATTGTTGCATTTCCATTAGGCGTAATGACCTCAATTTATCTGGAAGAATTTGCCGAGGATAACCGCTGGACACAATTGGTTGAAGTCAATATCAGCAATCTGGCAGCTATTCCATCTATATTGTTCGGCCTATTAGGTCTGGCAGTATTTATCAGCTTATTTGGCATGCCTCGCAGCTCTCCTCTAGTCGGCGGATTAACATTGGCTTTAATGACACTGCCTATTATTATTGTCAGTTCTCGGGCAGCCTTAAGAAGTGTGCCCGATAGCATTAGACAGGCTGGCTATGGCTTAGGACTGACTAAAATACAGGTGGTGCAGGATCATGTTTTGCCTTTAGCTTTTCCTGGCATAATGACAGGCTCCATTATTGGGCTTTCACAGGCAATGGGCGAAACCGCCCCCCTGATTATCATAGGCATGATAGCCTTTATTCCCGACACCCCTTCCTCTATTTTTGAGGCTGCAACAGTTATGCCTGCGCAAATATTTACCTGGGCCGGCATGCCAGAAAGAGCCTATGTAGAACGGACTGCGGCCGCTATTATGCTACTGCTCAGTATATTAATCTCATTAAATGCATTGGCAATTTATTTAAGAAAAAAATTCGAGGTCAAGTGGTAAATGAATCAGAAGAAAAACAATAACACAAAAATTTCAGTGCGGGATTTAAGCCTATATTATGGTGACAATCATGCGTTGCATAGCATTGATATGGATATTTACGCAAATCAGATCACCGCACTGATAGGCCCCTCTGGATGTGGCAAATCTACTTTTTTACGATGCCTTAACCGTATGAACGATTTGATTAAAAGCGTGCGTATTGAGGGTGCAGTAATTATTGATTCAAAAAACATCTATGATAATGATGTTGATGAAGTGGCTGTACGAAAACGCATCGGCATGGTATTTCAGCAGCCTAATCCTTTTCCCAAGTCCATTTATGAAAATGTAGCTTACGCCCCATTAAAGCATGGCATAGTCAAAAAAGGCAGCGACTGTGATGAATTGGTAGAAAAATCATTAATTCAGGCGGGTGTATGGCAAGAGGTAAAGGATAAATTAAACGAGCCAGGCACTTCGCTTTCAGGCGGACAGCAGCAGCGTTTATGCATTGCCCGAACCATTGCCGTCAAACCTGATGTGATTTTAATGGACGAACCGACGTCCGCATTAGACCCTATTTCCACGGAGAAGATAGAGGCCTTAATGCTTGAATTAAAAAAACATTACACTATCATTATAGTAACTCATAACATGCAGCAGGCAGGCCGTGTTGCTGATATGACAGCGTTCTTTCACTTGGGTGATTTAATAGAATATGCAGATACCGAAACCATATTTGTTAACCCTGAAAAACAAAAAACCGAAGATTATATTACAGGGAGATATGGATAATGTTACCAACTCTAGAAGAAAAACTGCTTAATATCCAGAAAGACATGACACACCTAGGCAGCAAGGCGCTTGAGCTTAATCAGCAAATGCTTGAGATACTGGAGCAGGGTGCTATAGCAGATTTAAAAAAATTAAAGCCTTCCTCTAAACGGGAATGGCTAGCTCAAATGGCTGCTATTGATACCCAAGTTATTCATATCTTTGCCCTGTATACACCAGAAGCTCGTGATTTAAGGCAATTAATAGCCTTTTTAAAAATAACCAATGAATTAGACCGCATCATTAATAGCTGTCGCTCCTTTATTCGAGACTTTCCTTATGTTTTATCAAAAGATATAGATAAAGATTCTATTCTTGAATATGCGATTCCTTTGCAAAAATCCAGTCTCAATGCGGTCAAAAATGCTATCGCGCTGTTTGAAACGGAAGACAAGGAAGCCGTTGATGTTTTTTATAAAGCCGTGGTCATTGAAGAAGGAAAAAGTGATGAGTTTTATAAAATCGTCGAAAAAAGTCTGTTTAAAAAGATCAATAAAGACATTCAGTTCTCTAATGAATATCAAGGCGCTATGTTTGCATTGCGTCGTCTAGAAAAAATAGCAGACCGGGCCTTGAGCATTGCCAATTTAATGTACTATGCAAAAGTTGGCGGTGAAATCAATCAGGTAAATCTTCCGAAATAAAAAACACTGCTGGTTTAATAAACCTGCTTGAACACCGGTTGTGGAAAATCTGGGCTAAAAAGACAAAAAGATAGTTTAAAAATAACGGGCACAGTCCTTATGGAGAGCTATTCTGCTGAATTTTTCGCCCATTTTTTTCACAAAACAGTGAAACGAATTACTTTCCCTATCTTGTGATAATAGAAATGCTTGCAAAAACATATTATTTACAAGTTACCGCCAAACTTAGCGTCCACTCTATTTTAAGCAACACCTGTACAACCTTTCAAAAGCCTCTAAATTGAACCACATGTTTCATCGCACTACTTCCCCGTAGATCAATGTCTGTTCAGAAATCGTTTTAATTAAAAGATACTGATGGCTAGGCTCCAACACCTGTTATTTTTACATTTTGGCCATCTCGACTGTCACCAATTCTAAAACGCCTGTTTTTGAATTTTCTCTTCCAGGTCCACTTGCATAAGTATTAGGCAACTCGCAATAAATAACCCACCAATCTTGCTTGTCTTTTTATCCGTCTTCAGCGTTGCAACTTCGGTCACATAGCTTGCTATGCTCCCTTCGTTGCGCCTTGAAGACGAATAAAAATCCTGCGCAATCTGGGTAGGTTATTTAATGCGCGTTACCTTAATTGTGCACTGACTGCCACTCATTAAATCGCACTAAAAACTGAGTGACTCATCACACCACATCCATATAAACCATTTTATTTCAATCGGTTATATAGAAATACTATCTGTACAACAGTTAATATGTGACCAAAAGCCCAGTTACATAAATTGCATTGAATGTTCATTAAAACTGTGACATTACCCAAAACGCAGTGACTCTTTTTTTTCTATTCTTAATTTAAATTAAATCTCAAGACAAGAATTATGAAATTAAAGACATTAATGGTACCCATATTAGGTCTATCGATTATTGGAATATCATTATTAAAGCAAAATAGCACAACTCACATCAGTTCTGAGCAGAAAATAGCGGAAGCAGACAAGGGCATTGATCACGCATTTGGAAAGACAAGAACATTTGCAGCCAGCGGGCAAGCTCCTGTTGAAATTTTAGACAGAAAACAGAAATTGCCTGATGAGATTCCAGTCGAACAGATTCAAACTCAGCCAAATGCTTTTGACCATTTAAGCAATGGCCAAAAACTCGCTTTTTTTATTCCCCAGGAACAGCAGGATTATATAGGCACAGTTGAAAAATACCATACGCAATTCAACGGCCAGGTGCAGGTCTCAACGGGCTCTATAGACGATGGGCGCCGTTTTTCTTCATTCACTGTAACAAAAGGGCCTGAGCTGACTCTTGTCATGGTCGCAACAGGCGAAAAAGTATATCAAATAGAAATTAACAATAAAACAGGAACTGGAACCGTTATAGATGACCAGTCTTTAGATTATTTCCGTAAACATAACGATGGCCGCACACCTCCGCCAGAGGGAATTTCATGAACACATCAATTAATACAGGCACCAAGAATATGATGAAAAAATTACAACTATTATTGGCTGTAGTCTTTATTGCAGGCAGTCTATTTAGCGGTATAGCTCGCGCTGAAATACATACTATTGATTTGCTGGTATTGCATCCGCCAAAAAGCGTTTTAAATACTGACATACTCACTCGGGTAGCAAGTATGGAGCAGTATGCCAATAAAGCCTTGGAAAATAGCAAATCAAGCATCCGGTTTCGTGTAGTAAAAATTGCAGAAATTGATCTGCCTAATCCAAAAACAGACAACGCGACTCTCAGAGCATTGAAAAATAGCCGGAAAGCTCAGGAATTAAGGGCTAAATATGGAGCTGACCTGGTTACCATGATAACGCCGACAGGACCTTATTGCGGTGTTGGCTATGTATTAGGCGGAGCTAATGGCAAAGTATATTCAGGACATAAAAGGTATGGCTTCAATGTCGTTGCAGATAGATGCGTTTCATCCTTTGCACACGAACTGGGACATAATTTAGGCCTAGGGCACTCAGCCAAACAGGGCAGTACAGGGGGGTTATATAGCTGGGGCCGTGGACACGGAGAAGACAGTAAGTTTGTTACGACGATGGCATATGTCAGTGCCTATAAGGCAAGTCGGGTCCCATTTTTTTCTAACCCTGACCTTATAGAATGCAGAGGGTTGGCATGTGGCAAATCAATAGAAGATAGCGATGGAGCTAATGCGGTTAAAGCTATAGATGTTTCAGGGCCTCAAATCGCATCATGGAATGAAAGCAGTGAACTGATCAGCAACGTTAATTTAGCACCTGCTGCGGCAGAAGATTTTGCAATAACTCATATAGGAGAGGCCGTTGAAATTGCCGTATTAGATAATGATGTCGACCCTGAGCAAGATACTCTTAATATCGAATCTGTCAGTGATGCCCATCATGGTACTGCATCGGTTGTAAATGGAATAATACATTATTTTCCTGAGCCTTCATTTATTGGACAGGATAGTTTTCAATATACTATTAATGATGGATACAGCCACCCTGTCAATGCGACTGTCACTGTAAATGTTGGCTGGGGCGTTAACTATCAGTACTTTCAAGGTACCTGGAATGAATTGCCAAACTTTGATACGGCCACGGTGCTAAAAGAAGGCATTTCTCATAACTTCAGTTTAGAACAGCGTTTGAGAGATAATAACTTCGGGTTCAGGTTTTTTGCACAGCTTAAAATTCCGCAATCAGGCAATTACCAGTTTTATCTAACATCAGACAATGGCAGTAAATTAATAATAGATGATGTCACTGTTATCAATAACGATAAATCAGCAACAACAGGCAATTCCATTAACCTGGATGTCGGTTTGCATAGCATTGAAGTACATTATTTTCAGGCAACAGGCAATCAGCGTCTTAATGTTGAGTGGCAAGGTCCCGGGTTTATCCGCCAAATCATGTCATCCAGTTCATTGCGCCTTGATGAATCAGACAATAGTTTTCCTGTAGCGGCAGATGACATAGCAAGAACATCAAAAAATACTGAAATCCTAATTGATGTGTTAAAAAATGATATAGACACAGACGGTGATGCGATACAGCTTGTATCTATAGGAGAAGCTAGTCATGGCGATGTTAATTTACTGGGCAGCAAACTGATCTACCAGCCTGACCTTGGGTTTAGCGGTACCGATCAATTTAGCTATATCATCAGCGACGGCAACGATGGCGAAGATACCGGGGTTGTTACTATCCATGTTAGACAGGGCGTAAGCTACGAGTATTATGAAGGTAGCTGGAGCAGTCTGCCAGATTTTGATTCACTCACACCTGTAGCTTCTGGCAAACAAAATGATTTTTCATTAACTAACAGAAATAAAAATGACAACTTTGCTTTCCGCTTCCGTTCGGGATTAGACGTTCCACATGATGGGCGCTACTACATCTTTTTGATTTCTGATGATGGCAGTAAAATATTTATTGATGGCGAGTTGCTGGTCAATAATGATGGAGTACACGGCCGTCACTTTGAATACTCACGAATTGAACTGACTGCTGGCCTCCATGATATTGAAGTTCAATATTTTGAAGAAACGGGAAGAGAGCGTCTAGCAATTTATTGGTGGGAAAGAAAAATGGGATTTAAGAAAGTGAATGAAAAATATCTTAAAGCTATTGATTAAGCTCTTTTTATAAAAGCACAAAAAAACCAGGTTTACCCCTGGTTTTTTTGTATTCATAGTTTGCTTTTCTAGCCTTCGCCACTTTCCAGCTCTAATAATTCTTCTGCTTCCATCCATTCAGCCTCAGCCTGCCCCAAAGCATTATCCACTTCAACTTTCTTAGCCAGCAGTATTTTTAAGGCATCTTTCTGTATTTCTTCGTATATTTCAGGATTAGCCAGCTGATGCTCTAAGTCTTTCTGTTCGGCATGATATTTTTCCACGGCCTGTTCTGATTTTTTCAATTTATTCAGCAAAGGCTTTAACCGCTTACGTTTGTCTGCCTCCTGTTTACGCTGATCTTTACGAGACATGCCAGAGTCTCCAGTGGCAATCTGAACCTGATCAGACGAATCAGCCAGCGCTCTTTTCTGTTCAGTCATCCATTGCCGATAATCATCTAAATCACCGTCAAAGGGTTTTGCCGCTCCATTGGCTACCAGAAATAGCTGATCTGTTACCGAACGCAGTAAATGCCTATCATGGGAAACCACAACAATAGCGCCTTGATAATCCTGCAGCGCCATGCTTAAAGCATGGCGCATTTCCAAGTCCAAATGGTTGGTCGGCTCATCTAACAGTAATAAATTAGGATTCTGGTAAACTAATAAAGCCAGCACTAAGCGAGCTTTTTCACCTCCGGAAAAAGGCCTGACAATCTCAGTAACCTTGTCACCTCTAAAGTCAAAACCGCCTAAAAAATTGCGTAAATCTTTTTCAGTAGCCTGTTTATCTAATTGCTGAAGATGCCACAAGGGAGACTCATCAAGTCGCAACTGTTCTAACTGATGCTGGGCAAAATAGCCGATATGCAGAGCTTCAGCCGTTTGCATTTTTCCATTTAACGGCTTCATTTCGGAAGCCAGCACTTTAATTAAGCTTGATTTGCCCGCGCCATTAGGTCCAAGCAGACCTATTCTATCGCCAGGGGTGATTGAAAGGCTCACCTTGCTAATAATTGTCTTTTTGCCATATCCAATATCAGCCTGTTCAAGTTGAAGCAAGGGGTTAGGCATTTTTTTTGGCGGCGGAAAGCTGAATTTAAAAGGAGAATCCACATGTGCCTGTGAAATTATTTCCATGCGTTCCAATGCTTTTACTCTGCTTTGCGCCTGCCTAGCTTTTGTTGCCTGTGCTTTAAAACGGGTAATAAAACTTTGGATGTGTTCAATTTCTCTTTGCTGCTTTATAAATGCTGATTGCTGCAGTGCCAGTTTTTCAGCACGCATCTTTTCAAAAGCAGAATAGTTGCCCGTGTAGATTTCAGCTTTATTCTGTTCTATATGAATAATGTGATCAGCAATAGAATCCAGAAAATCTCTATCGTGAGATATTAGCAATAAAGTGCCTGGATATTTGCACAGCCAGTCCTGAAGCCAGATAACGGCATCTAAATCCAAATGGTTGGTTGGCTCATCCAGCAATAAGACATCTGATCGGCACATCAGTGCCTGCGCTAAGTTTAAACGCATACGCCAGCCTCCAGAAAAGGATTTTACCGGATCTTGCTCCTGCCCAGCAGAAAACCCCAGGCCGTTCATTAATCTAGAGGCACGGGCATTAGCGGTATATCCGCCAATCAAATCAAGAGTGTTGTGCAGCTCAGCCAGTTTGATTCCGTCATCTTGTATCTCGGCAAGCTCCAGCTGCCTCTGCAATTGACGCAGCTCTCTATCGCCATCAATAACATACTCAATAGCTGAATAATCAACCGCTGGCGTTTCCTGAGCTACGTGAGCAATTTCGAGCCCCGGAGGCATGGAAAAATCACCCTCATCCACATGCAGCTCATCAAGCAAAACAGCAAACAGGCTAGATTTACCTACGCCATTAGCTCCGGTTAATCCAGCCTTCTGGCCTTTATGAATAGTAAAGGTAGTTTCGCTAAAAAGAACGCGCGCACCACGGCGCAATGAAATATTTTTAAAATTCAGCATGAAAGGATAGGCTAAAATGTACAGATGAAAAGAAGACTAAAAAAACCCTTAAATCCAGTGTTTAAGCCTCAAGACAGGTATTATGTCAATCAGCAGGGACAATGGTGGTTTTTTACCGTCGATAAAATTGGCGGCCCTTATCCAGATAAAATGAACTGTGTTGATGCCTGCCGATATTATATTCAGAAAAGAGATGGGGTACTATAAATAACGCACTAAACGATGCAAGTCTTTACATGCTAAAAATATACACTGTTTATCATTACGCTGACCGTTTATTTCTCGGCTGTTGAGCTTTTTAATGTTACAGTTTCTACAGTCTCAGGCGCAGTATCTTCAGCATTTTTAGCTACCTGTGGCTTTTGCTTTGCAGTCGCTTGCTGCTTGGCAAGGTTTGCCTCGCCAAACATTACGGCACCTATCATAAATAATATTGAAGACAGCAGGATAATTGGTATTCTTCCCGGCTTGTCCATCCAAAATAATAGCCATTTGGGCTTAATCATTCCCACAATAAGAAAAATTATTGACAAAAGCAGTATGTTAATTGCCCAAACCATCATCGGCATCATAAATCTGTTCCTTTATTTCGTACAGCGTATAAAAAATACATTATTATAAGCTAATTAACTATTTACAACAAAACAGGAAAAACCTATGGAAACTTTTGTCGTTGTCGTTTTGATTTTTGCTATTTTACTGGTTTTTATGAGTGTTAAATCTGTGCCCCAGGGAGAGGAGTATACGGTGGAGCGTTTTGGACGATATACCAATACTTTGTCGCCGGGATTAAATATAATCATGCCAATTATAGACAGAATCGGCAATAAACTGAACATGATGGAACAGGTGAGAGATGTGCCTTCCCAGGAAATCATCACTAAGGAACGCGCATGAAATAACTTCGACAACTTCATGATAAAATAGGTGAACATCAATCCACAAAGATTCTAAAAATTGAATAATCCTTATGCTCAGACGATCGAAACTCGGATGCAAGAATT
>Ga0256840_1003119_pt1 | contig 13745 bp, 8 predicted proteins | sample 355202metaG_FD_185969 | JGI IMG/M metagenome (GOLD analysis project Ga0256840, IMG submission 185969) | Hydrothermal vent microbial communities from Mid Atlantic Ridge, Atlantic Ocean - 355-202 | ecosystem: Environmental > Aquatic > Marine > Hydrothermal vents | place: Atlantic Ocean: Mid...
TTTATGTTGTTCATACACCTAAATAAGTGAAGAAAGTTGAGCCAAAAAAGTTTAAATGCAATTATTTTAAGGCTTTTTTGGCTCTTTCTTAGTTATCCCTTGCGGATATAAGGCTATATATTTTTTTTATCTAAAAAAAATATATAGCTTTGCGGCATGCGTGTTTTCAGAAGCTTCTTTTTGTTAATGATTGCAACGATTGTTTTACTGCATTCGTTGATGCCACACGACCATCATGACAAAACGGAATCAGAAGTATGTATCACAGAGGTACAAGATGGTATATTTGATTGGCTTGCTTTGGGGTTACATATGAACCAAGGTGAAGGTCATTTGGAGCATTTTCTGAAAGACAAAAAAGCGACACTAAATTTAGACGTAGTTATAATTCCATGCGCATTTAATCCAATTTCTTTTACAACCCAATTAAAAGAAGTTACCCCATTAAGTTTTGATAGTTTTATCCAAAATGATCACCCGTTAGCTGGTGAATATTGTCAGCCCCACGGACTGAGAGCTCCCCCTATAGCATAGTTTTTTCGGTTTTTATTTGTGTGTTGCATTGATTGTACCGCACATGATATTTAATAAAAAAAACTATTATGTTAGAAAAAATAATTCAATATAGTATTCATCACAAACTTATTATTCTGCTATTTGTAGCTGGTATTATAGGATTTGGAACTTACTCATTAACTCAGATTCCCATAGGTGCAGTGCCTGATGTGACCAATAACCAGGTGCAGGTAATTACTACTTCACGTAATTTGGCAACACAAGATGTAGAAAAATTCCTGACCTACCCTGTAGAACTAGAAATGGCAAATTTGCCTGGGGTAATAGAAATCAGATCCATTTCCAAATTTGGACTATCGGTAGTGACCGTGGTTTTTGAAGATAAAATGGGAACGTACCTCCCTCGTCAGCTCATCGCGGAAAAAATAAAAAGTGCAGAAGAGAAAATTCCGGAAGGCTTTGGTGCGCCTTTTATGGGACCCGTTACTACCGGGTTAGGGGAGATTTACCAGTATATTATTGATGTTAAACCCCAGTACAAAGAGCAGTACTCCACTACTGACCTACGCACTATTCAGGACTGGATTGTAAAGCGACAGTTGTCTGGAATTCCTGGGGTAGTAGAAGTAAATACGTGGGGTGGATTTCTCAAGCAATATGAAGTAGCCATCAATCCAGGGCAGTTAAGGGCAATGAACCTATCACTGACTGAGGTATATGATGCCTTGGAAAAAAACAATAGTGTGGCAGGTGGAGGCTATATTGAAAAGGGGAATGAGAGTTATTTTATCAGGGGAGAAGGACTGGTAAATTCGATAAAAGACATTGAAAATATCGTGATAGAGAATAGAGGCAATATTCCTATTTACGTAAAAGACGTCGCAACTGTGGGTTTTGGCCATGCCAATCGGTTCGGGGCAATTACTGGAAACGGTGAAGGTGAAAAAGTGCTAGGGCAAGTGATGATGCTAAAGGGGGCAGATCCCAAAGGAGTCATAGAAGCTGTAAAGGATAGGGTGGAAGAAATTCAATCTTCACTGCCTGAGGGGATTATAATCAATGGCTTTTTAGAAAGGAGTGAGCTCATTGATAAGACGACTTTTACCATTGCTGAAAACCTCATTTTAGGTAGTCTGATTGTTATATTCGTGGTGGTATTACTTTTGGGAAATCTGCGATCAGGTTTGGTCGTTGCGTCAGTGATACCGCTTTCTTTGTTATTTGCATTATCCATGATGTATATGTTTGGCGTAGATGCCAATTTGATGAGCTTGGGCGCCATTGATTTCGGTATAATCATCGATGGGGCAGTAATCATAGTAGAGTTTATTGCTTTCAAAATTACAAGTCAAGGAACTCAGTTTTCATCATTGCCGAAACAAGAGCAGCAAAGTATCATTGATAAAATTACTTTCCAAAGCACCAAAAAAATGATGCGGCCTGCAATATTTGGTCAGTTAATTATCATCATTGTTTTTATACCTATTCTATCGCTGAGCGGTATTGAGGGTAAGATGTTTAAGCCCATGGCAATGGTATTTAGCTTTGCGCTTATTGGTGCCATGATACTTGGATTCACCTACGTGCCGGTTGTGGCTTCTATGTTCTTAAAACCTACTGACACGACAAAGAAAACCATATCTTCAAGGCTCATTAATTTTCTTGGGAAAAACTATGAAGCGGTGATTACATGGGCATTGGCAAGCAAGCGATTGGTTTTAAGTATGTCTGTGGGGCTTTTGATTTTTACAGGCTTTCTCTTCACAAGAATGGGCGGTGAATTTATACCAACCTTAGATGAAGGAGACTTTGTTATTCAGCCAGTGTTAAAAACGGGCACATCATTAAGCAAGACCATAGAAACCACGACTGCGATTGAAAAAATATTAAAGACCTTTCCAGAAGTGGCACAGGTCGTCACGCGTATCGGAGCGGCAGAGGTGCCTACCGACCCTATGTCGATGGAAGAGAGTGATGTCATTATCAAATTAATACCAAAGGGTGATTGGACTTCTGCAGATTCTAAAGATGAATTGGCAGATAAATTCAAAGAAGCGTTACTCGCTGAAATTCCCGGCATTGAGTATGAATTTACACAACCGATAGAAATGCGTTTCAATGAACTCATAACAGGTGTCAGGGCTGATTTAGCGATTAAGATTTTTGGGGAAGACCTTGACGTATTATACAAAAAAGCGTTGGAAATAGAAAAGGCAATTCAAGGTGTGGAAGGTGCAGCAGATATCATTGTTGAAAAAGTAGCAGGGTTACCGCAGATGTCGGTGAAATATGACCGCATGAAAATAGCCAAATACGGATTAAATATTAGCGACCTCAACAAGGTGATTACAATGGGATTTGCAGGGACACCAGCAGGTACCGTCTTTGAGGGGGAAAAGCAATTTGACCTAGTCATTCGATTTGACCAAGCACACCGTCAAGACATAAGGGATATCAAAGCTGCTTCGATATTGCTGCCTAATGGAAATAAATTACCACTAAGCGAATTCGCAGAGATTAGTTATACCAAAGGACCTTCAAAAATATCACGTGACGATACAAAACGCAGAATTGCTATTGGTGTAAATGTGAGGAACAGAGATTTAGAATCTGTGGTAAAAGATGTTCAAGAAATTATCAACCGTGATATTAAAATCCCTGTTGGTTATTCCGTGGCATATGGCGGGCAATTTGAGAATCTTAGATCAGCAACGGCGAGGTTAAAAATAGCAGTACCTATCGCCTTGATTTTGATTTTCTTCCTTTTGTACTTCGCATTTGATTCTGTTAAAGAAGCAATGATAATTTATAGTGCCATTCCAATGTCAGCCGTCGGAGGCGTATTTCTCTTGTACATACGAGACTTGCCCTTTAGTATTTCGGCAGGAGTTGGTTTTATTGCGTTGTTTGGGATTGCGGTATTAAACGGTATTGTACTTATTGAACAATTCAAAGAATTAAAGGCACAGGGTATCGACGACATAAACAAACGTATTATTATGGGAACAAAACAACGGTTAAGACCTGTATTATTAACGGCTTCGGCAGCGGCATTAGGATTTCTGCCAATGGCAATCTCAACTTCAGCTGGGGCAGAAGTGCAGCGTCCGCTTGCAACAGTGGTGGTCGGGGGGCTTATTTCAGCTACTGCCTTGACCCTTATTGTATTGCCAATACTCTATGCTCTTTTCGATAGAAAAGGACATTATCCAAAAATAAAAGGGGCGTCCGTGTCAATGGTGCTTTTATTGGTGCTGATTTTTCCTTTTTCAAGTCAAGCACAAAAACAACCAATTGACGTTGATGAAGCCATACAGATAGCCCTGAACAATAACAAAGGACTACAAGCGGCTGCAGGGCGTATGAATCAAGTAGAACAGTTGAAAGGTGCTTCATTTAATATTGACAAAACACAGCTGTATTATAATAAAGACCAAAATAACATTGCAGAAAATGGGCTACCCTTAAAGGTTTGGGGCGTGAGTCAATCTTTTCAATTCCCAACAATTTATGGTGCTCAAAGAAAGGTTCAAAAATCAAAAATTGCTTTGGCTAGACAGCAATATAAACTCGAAGAAAGGCTGGTTATTAAAGAGGTTACAAAAGCATATTATCAGGTATTATACCAGCAAAATATGGTTAAGAAGTATGTTTTTATGGACAGTTTATATAGCCAATTTTCAATGGCAGCAAGCCGTAGGTACGAAGTAGGAGAAACCAATTATTTGGAAAAACTCACCGCAGAAACAAAGCAAAAAGAGGTGACACTTTTGCTACAACAAAATAAAGGAAACCTCGATAAGTCATATCTTATGTTGCAACAATGGCTGCAATCTGATTCGAATTATGTGATTCTCAACCAGAACATGCAACGCTTACAATTAGAAAAGTGGGATAGCTTGAGCCACCCAGGAATTAGATATTATCAAGAAGCCCAAAACCTATCTCAAAAATCTTTGTCGTTAGAAAGGCAGCACCTATTGCCAGATTTGAATGTGGAGGCGTTTCAAGGAAGAAATGACGGAACAGGAAGGAATAGATATACAGGGTTTCAGGCAGGCATTGCGATTCCTCTTTGGTTTGGTGCTAACAAGGCAAAAATCAATGCTGCAAAAACGCAAACGGAAATCGCATCACATGAGTATGAAAATTATCAATTGCTGCTAAATTCGAAATATCGGTCGTTGCTTTCTGACCTTAAAAAATACGATGCAGCTATCAATTATTATGATACCTCTGGGAAAACACTGTCGCACGAATTAGTTTCGAATGCCACAAAAGCTTTCCAAAACGGAGAGATTGATTTCTTGCAGTATGTGCAGTTGATTGAGAGCGCTAGAAATATTGAGATGAACTATCTCGAAAACCTTTTTCAGTATAATATGACTGTACTGGAAGCTAATTATTTAATAAAATAGAATTATGAAAAATAGACAAAATATTTTTAGGATTAACTTACTGATGATTTTCTTTGCAGGGATAGTTTCTTGTACTTCCGAAAATGAGGGTAAAGAAATTGATACACAGGCTGCAGAGGAAATAAAAGCGGGATTGATAACGGTTACCTCGTCTCAATTCAAATCGGCAGAAATGAAATTAGGAAAACTATCTAAGCAAGTATTTTATAATGCTGTCCGAGCCAATGGCATATTTGATGTGCCCCCTGAGAACAAGGCAGCGGTGAGTGCTTACTATGGTGGTTATGTCAAAGAGATTAAACTTTTGCCAGGACAAAAAATTAGCAAAGGGCATACATTGTTTACACTAGAAAATCCGGAATATGTACAAATGCAACAAAATTTTCTGGAGGCCAAAGGACAATTGGCATACTTGAAATCTGACTATGAAAGGCAAAAGAATTTGGTAGCAGATCATGTGACTTCGCAAAAGAATTATCTTAAAGCGGAGGCGGATTATAAGGTGACATTGGCAAAATACGAATCGCTAAAAAAGAAATTATGGCTCATTAATATCAATCCGAACAAAGTATCTGCAGGAAATATTAGATCAGTTATTGCCGTCATCTCACCTATAAGTGGCTTTATTACAGATGTGCATGCTATAAAAGGAATGTTTTTAAACCCCTCGGATGTTGCGGTAAGCATAACAAATACCAACCACATGCATTTGGAATTGAGTGTGTTCGAGAAAGATCTATTAGTGATAAAAGAAGAACAACCGATTAAATTCACATTGCAAAGTGATGCAAATAGGGAATATGAAGCAACGGTTCACTTGGTGAGTAAGTCACTTGACCCGCAAACAAGAACGGCGAATGTGCATGGTCATATTACCAATGAGGCTGACGAGAAATTATTTACACCTGGCATGTATGTTGAGGCTGAGATTTTAACATCCAGTGACACAACGCTTGCCTTACCGCAAGATGCAGTCATTAATATTGAAGGCCGTTATTATGTTTTGGTTAGAAATAATGATAAGGCATTGACATTTGAAAGAAAAGAAGTGAAAGTAGGGAAATCGGGAAATGGGTATTACGAAATTCTTAACTATGAGGGGCTAAAAAATTCTGAAATATTATTAAACGGAGCGTTTAATCTTATTCAGGAGTAAATCACAATATTTACATGAAGTCATTACCCCATAAATTAATTTTGTGATCCCGGCAAGAATCGAACTTGCATCTAAAGTTTAGGAAACTTCTATTCTATCCATTGAACTACGGGACCGAAAATTTGTGATGACAAAGGTAAAATGATTAGAGGATTTTTACAAGGGTTTTGCCGTGCTTATAAGACGCTAATTCCTTCAGAAATATTTGCTTGATACGCTTTTAAAGTAATACCGAATTTTTGCTTGTATGCATTTTGTGTGCTAGCAATTAGTACTTCTATATTTTCACTTTTTACCAAATTAATAGTGCATCCACCAAAGCCACCACCCATCATCCTGGCACCTAATACACCATCGTCGTCTTTTACGATTTTTACTAAAAAATCTAACTCTGGACAACTCACTTCGTATTTATTTTTCAGTCCATCATGGGAAGCAAACATTTTTTGACCAAACGCTTTTAAGTCATTATTCTGGAAATCCTCTGCAGCTCCTAAAACTCGTTGATTTTCTTGAATTACATATTCACAACGCTTGTAAACAATATCGTTTAAGTTTCCCTTGTAGTTTCCTAGTATTTCTAGCGAACAATCCCTTAAGCTTTTTACCGTTGGGTATTGCCGAGAAATTACTCCAACCCCTTCATCACATTCCGCTCTTCTCTTGTTATACTCAGTAGCCACTAAGTTGTGTGATACTTGTGTGTCGAATAGTATAAACTCGTAGTCATTGAGGTTAGCCTCATAATATTCAACTTCTAATGATCGGCAGTCTAGTTTTATAACTTGATTTTCTTTGCCAAATATTATGGCAAACTGATCCATTATTCCGCCATTTACACCTATATATTCTACCTCTACTCTATGGCATAATTCTACTAAATCTCTCTTTGATAAAGACAGATTAAACAGTTTGTTTAAGGAAAACGCAGTACCACATGCCAATGCCGAGGAGGAAGACATACCAGCACCCAGGGGAATATCTCCACCAAACACACAATCAAATCCTTGCATGGAATGTTTTTTTTGCAGCTGGTGGGCAGCGCCTAATAAATAATTTGCCCACGACTTATCGGATTTCTCAAAGTTCAAGGCATTGACTTCTACCGTATCTTCTAAGTTGATGGCATGCAACCTAATTTTTCCAATGTTATTTTTGCCAATGGCAATATATATAGCTTTATCAGTAGCAGCTGGCATGACAAAGCCCATATTATAATCAGTATGCTCGCCAATCAGGTTAATCCTTCCCGGTGATTTGATGATAATCGGAATACCTTCAAATAACGAATTATATTTATGAAGTACAACTTCTCTATTCATTCTTACAAATAAGAAAAATTATTTCCACATCTCCTCTAACTCTTCCAATGATTTTCCTTTTGTTTCAGGAATAAATTTCCAAACAAAAATTACTGTTACCAAACAAAGTACCGCAAATATGAAATAAGGCAGAGAGCCATTGAAGCTTTGCTCATTTACTTCGCTAGCAGTAACTATTGGGAAGCTGAAACCGACAAAGAAATTAAACAACCATTGAGCAGCCACAGCAATGGATAGCATTTTACTTCTAACAGTATTGGGAAAAATTTCTGTAAGCATTACCCAGACAATTGGCCCCATAGATAAGGCAAATGAACCGACAAATGTCAACATGCCAATGAGCGAAACGATTCCTAATTGACCGATATAAATGGTATATGCTAAGGTGCCAATGCCCAAGAACATTCCTAGAGTGCCTGTAATAAGTAATGGTTTTCTTCCCCAGCTATCTACTGTGAATATGGCTATGAAAGTGAAAATCAAATTTACACCACCAAGCAATAATTGCTGTTTTAATGCATCTTCGGGACCGTATCCTAATACATTACTAAAAATTTCGGCACCATAATATAGTATGGCGTTAATTCCTGTCACTTGTTGTAAAACGGAAAGCATGATGCCTAGAAAGAGAACAAAGCCAAGTCCTTTTGCAAAAACAGAAATGTCTGTTTTTTTACGCTCACGATGAAAAGAGGTTTTAATTTCTGCAAATTCTCTATTTGCTTCTTCATCATTTGTACTTAGCTTATTCAATACCTTTAATGCTTCCGCATCTCGGTTTTTCATTATCAGCCAACGTGGACTATGCGGCAAGGAAAATAACAATAGTAAAAACGTAAGTGCTGGAATCAACTCCGACCAAAACATAACTCGCCAACCTCTTTTTACATTATAATCATGAATTTCTGTTAGCTCCTCGGAGGACATACTACTGGTATCACCACCACCAATAAAATAAGTCGCCACAAAAACCACAAAAAATCCAATAACAATTGCTAATTGATAGTAAGAAACTAATTTTCCTCTTTGCTTTGGAGGGGCAATTTCTGCGATATACATGGGAGCAGTCATTGAAGCAATACCAACACCTAATCCTCCGATTATTCTAAAAATTACAAGCATATCTAATGATTCAGGAATTCCTGACCCCCAGGCTGATATAGAGAATAACACGGCTGAAAATATCAATGTATACTTTCTACTATACTTCTGACTGAGAAAACCAGCTAGAATAGCACCAAAAAAACAACCTAACAACGCACTACTCACTGCCCACCCCTGTTCATATCCTGTAAATTCAAAATACTCTGTAAAATATAACTGCGAGCCACCAATTACACCTGTATCATAACCAAATAATAATCCAGCAATGGCGGCGACGACTGTGATTCCTAAAATATAATTACTATTGTTTTTTTGATTACTCATAAGGGTAGTTTTCAATCTTGTTTTTTATATATAAATCCCAATATAAGGATTAATTTTAGGAATTCCCTAAAACTAACTGATGTAAGCATACATCATGGCTACATCACAATGTTTATTTTGGAAATTGTATTATGCTTTTTCTGGTAAAAACACTTCAGCCATCATACACCGAGCGCTGCCACCTCCTAATGCTTCTATAGTATCAAGCGAACTGTGAATAATTGGGCAATATTTTTCAATGGTTGCTATTTGTTCATTGTTCAATGACTTAAAAGCAGCAGAAGACATGGCTAAAAATGTTTGACCTTCCTTGTTATTTACCTGAAGCATATTCCCTGCAAAATGACTATTCTGATTTTCAGAAATGTATATGATTTCCTTACCACTTTTTTCTAGGGCGTAAATAACATTAGATTTTTCTACGGGGCTATCGATGGTGTCAGCGCATAAGACAGCAAAATCATCAGCAACACACATCATCACATTGGTGTGATAAATAGGGAGTCGCTCATTGCCTACTGTTTGGTATGCTATAAATTTAACAGGGTCATAGCCAAAGTTTTTGCAAAAAGAATCAACAACATCAGAATCTGTTCTTATAGATAACGCTGCATAAGCAATCTTATTGACTCTATCAAGGACAAGACTCCCTGTCCCTTCCAGATAACGTGCTTGGTCTTCATGACCCGTCATGTTTAGCACTTCTGCTACCTCAAAATCATTTTTTATAGTGGCCATGATATCCTCTCTTCTTTCTAGCCGCCTGTTTTCTGCAAACATTGGATATAGACCAATACGCTTATCTGCATGGAAAGAAACCCAATTATTCGGAAAAATGGAATCAGGTGTTTTGGGGGTTTCAGTATCATTAATAACAATTACATTGATACCATACTGGCTGAGCTTTGCTACAAAATCATCAAACTCTTTTAACGCCTGTTCCTGCGCTTGCTCAGTCGTGAATCCTTCAATTACTTTTTGATAGTAATTATTGACTGCGGTCTGCTCGTTAAGTCGAAACCTAACAGGTCTTATCATTAATATATTGGAAGTAGTTTGCTTTTGCATGGCGTCAATTTTATTCTCTCAATAAAGGTAAAGTGGAGCATCGTAAGAGACCTTCCATTTTTGAAGTTTCGGAATATTTAACTTCTTCCACGGTAAAACCCCTTTTTCTTAACGCGGTATTTAGTCGTATAAATGATTTTTCAGAAACGATTACTTTTGGACTGATAGAGAAAACATTCGAATTCATTTCATACATTTCGTCTCTTGTGATCTCAATGATGTTTTCTTCCCCAAAATAATCAACTAAAAAGTCATAGTCTGATTCGTTTTTAAATCCTCCTTTATAAATAATGGCTTGGTTTATACCTATCGGCTGAAAACAGCAATCAAGATGCAGCGCATTATCTTTTGCATTGGTGTCAGACTTTTTAAGCTCAAATGCCTTAACCGTTCTGTTTGGAAAGGTTTTTTGAAGGAAGCTTACCCCTGCCGCGTTGGTACGGCTCACTTCATATTTTTGAAAATCTTCTTCTTTGGAATAGCCGACAAACAAATACTCGTTCCATGGCATAACATCTCCACCTTCCATCCTCGTGTTGATAGGAGCAAAAACCACTTCTTCAGGGTCTATTTGCTCAAAAATATGCTTGATGCCTTCTGTTTCCTTACTCCGCTTCTCTAAAATATTAGGAACAATACATTTGCCATCAATTACAAAACCAATATCTCTACTAAAAACTTGATTGCAGTCTTCAATATTTCTAGGCCTATAGACCTGAACATCATATTTTTTAAGAACAGCCGCAAAGGCTTCTATCTCCCCTAAAACTGATTCTTCTGTAGGGAAAGTCCCTGCCAAAATATGCTCTCTTGATTTTGGATCATACGCTTCTGCCAATGTTGGAATTCCTCCAAGACTTTCTCCAATGCCCAGTATCACAGCTTTGAGTAGAGAAGTTTCGTTTGGTATGTTGATTTTTATCATATAAAAATGGGGGTGTAAAAGTGTTCAAATTTACTGAGAATTGTTTGATATTAATAATTAAACAAAAAATGAGGGGTTACGTTGATTGGAATTAGTTCTTTAAAACCTCCTCCAAAAATAAGCCGTAAACAGCATCAAAACTGTAAATAGTTCAAGTCTTCCTAAAATCATAAGTAGAGAGAGTAGCCATTTACCTGCTGAAGGAATCATTGCAAAATTATCAACAGGACCAACATTTCCTAATCCTGGGCCAATATTACCCAAGCTAGTTGCCACAGCCCCAAGTGCGGTCATAAAGTCTAGTCCTATAAGTGCCATGGCAATGGTTCCCAATGCAAAAATTGATAAAAATAGCACAAAGAATGCCAATATATTATATACCGTATCTGGACTAACTGCTTTGCCATTGATTCTAACAGGAATAACTGCTGAAGGGTGCAATTGTCGTTTTAACTCAAGGCTACTATTTTTAAATAAAATGATATGGCGTAATATTTTCACACCACCAGCAGTGGAACCTGTAGAACCTCCTATGAACATCAACAAGAAAAATATAATAGTCAGAAAAGGAGTCCATGCTGTATAATCTGCAGACACATAACCGGTTGTGGTGAGAATGGAAAGTACCTGAAATAACCCGTCTCGGAATGATTTTTCGAAGGAATAATCAGTTACATAATAAATGGAAACTCCGACTAATGTAGTAAGTATAACAACGGTCAATGAATAAAACCTAAACTCTTCATTGCCCCAAACTTTATTAAATTTTCGTTTTCCTAAATAATATATCACTGCAAAATTTGTTCCTGCAAAAAACATAAACAGTGCAATCACATATTGAATATATGGAGTGAATTCAGCAGCGCTAGCATTTTTTGTGGAAAACCCGCCGGTAGCCATGGTAGTCAGCCCATGATTAAATGCATCAAAAAAGGTCATGCCGCCAAACATCAAAAAGATGGTTTCTGCGAATGTCAGCCCCAGATAAATGAACCAAAGTCGTTTGGCAGTATCTTTAATTCTCGGTTTTAATTTATCGGGGCTTAGTCCTGGCGACTCTGCAGTGAATAGCTGCATGCCACCAATGCCTAAAATTGGTAAAATAGCCACTGCTAAAACTACAAATCCCAAACCACCAATCCATTGGGTGATACTTCGCCATAGTAATATTCCTTTTGATACGGATTCTATGTCGGTTATAACAGATGCTCCGGTAGTGGTGAACCCTGATACCGTTTCAAAAAACGCATTGGTAAAGTTTGGTATTTCACCTGTCAATATATAGGGAAGTGTACCAAATAAGGACATGATAATCCAACCAAATGTGACAATTAAATAGCCGTCCCTTTTCTTTAATTCTTTGTTTACAATATTTTTGGTTGTCCACCATCCTGTAAATCCGACACCTAGTGTGATGCCAGCAGCCAACAAAATATATTGCCAATCATTGTCTTGATAAAAAACGGAAAAGGGGACACAAAACAGCATAAACCCACCACATATCATGAGCAATATGCCGAGTACGTTAATGATGCTGTTGAAATTAAATTTCATGGTGGTGCGTTATTCGTTAAAAAAGGTCTCTACCTTTTTAATGCATTTTGGCCGTGCTAAAACAACAACCCTGTCCATCGGTTTGAATTCAAAATCACCCAAAGTAATTAGCCCTTCCCCATTTCTAATAACACCACCGATTACTGCAGACTCAGGAAAATCTAAATCGCGCAATGGTTTTTCCAAAATTGTGCATGCTTGTGGTACTTCAAATTCAAGAATCTCAGCATCTACACCATGAATACTAGTCAAGGATAGTATTTGTCCTTTTCGGATGTATCTGAAAATAAAATTTGCGGCGATGAGTTTTTTATTAATCATCGTATCAATGCCGATATCTTGCGATATTTGAATGTAATCAATATTTTCTACCAAGGAAATGGTCTTATTGACCTCAAATTTTTTCGCCACAAGGCAAGAAATTATATTGGTTTCAGAATTGCCGGTCACACCAATAAAAGCATCCATGTCTTCAATCCCCTCCTCTTGTAAAAGTTCCATGTCCCTGCCATCTCCATTAATAATCAGAGTGTCTTTTAATTCATCCGCTAGTTCAAAAGCCTTTTTCTTATCCCACTCAATTAGTTTTACATTGTAATCTAAGTTAGCAAGGCGCTTGGCAGTATTAATTCCGACCTTACTACCGCCTAAAATCATTACATTTTTGATAATTTCACTTTTGTTGCCTGTAAGAGCAATTAGTTTATCGATTCCATCTGGGCAGACAATAAAATAAGCGTGATCACCTGTCATAAATTGGTGATTTCCCCTAGGAATAATGGTTTCATTGTGTCGTAAAATTGCCACGGTTACAAAGTCATGCTTGGGATTCATTGCCACCGCTTCTGCCATGGTTTTATTATTCAAAACGCTATGTTCATGAATCGATAAGCCAATCATAGAAAGCATGCCTTTGCTAAACTCGAATGTATCAGTGGTAGCGGCTACCTTGAGCAATCGTTCTATTTCCTTTGACGCCAATGATTCAGGAGAAATAATCTCATCAATTCCCAAGTCCTTGAGGTCTAGAATTTCCTTGTTTTGTAAAAACTCTACATTTTCTATTCTGGCAATGGTTTTTTTTGCCCCTAGTTTTTTAGCAAGAATAGCCGTCGTCAGATTTGTAGATTCATTTTCAGTTGCTGAAATCACCAAATCAGCTTCTGCCACCGATGCCTCTTCCAAAGTTAGCAAAGAAGTGGAATTTCCTTTGATTGTGGCCACGTCAATATGACTGGCTACGTAATCTAACTTTTCTTTGTCTCGATCGATTAACGTAATCTCCTGTTCTTCGTAAGCCAGCAGTTTTGCAATATGAAAACCGACGTCTCCTGCTCCTGCAATAATTATTTTCATCG
>Ga0256840_1003120_pt1 | contig 13741 bp, 10 predicted proteins | sample 355202metaG_FD_185969 | JGI IMG/M metagenome (GOLD analysis project Ga0256840, IMG submission 185969) | Hydrothermal vent microbial communities from Mid Atlantic Ridge, Atlantic Ocean - 355-202 | ecosystem: Environmental > Aquatic > Marine > Hydrothermal vents | place: Atlantic Ocean: Mid...
CCTGCTTATCATATTCATACCGCGTCACCGCGCCTGTTTTAGTATCGGTCGCTGTTTCAAGTTGATAATGGTTGTTATAGGTGTAGGTTTTATTCGGTGCAGGGCAAGTACGACAACCCGGTCCTTCGCTACTCAATAACAAACGTTGGCTAATCGCATCGTAAAAGCGCCATCTGTAGGTGCTTTGTTGCCCCAGTGAGTTAGTGACAACGGTTGTACCAATATCACCCATACGTTCAGGTATCTTATAATCAAGCGTAACCTTTTCAGCATCGCCTGCATGGGTGGAGAGGTTCGCTCGTCCCTCATCGGTATAGCCCCATGTCGCAAAGCGTTTGCCGGTTCTATCGGTAATGCCCGTTAAGTGATTAGGAAAGCCCACATTCTCATAATGATAAACCCGTGAGGTGTCATCAGGGTAAGTCACTTTGGATAAGTTATGATCAGTATCATAGTGATAAGCAATCACACCGCCATCGGGTAAAACCACCGACTCTAAATGCCCTGCGAGCTTAACGTTTGTTTGTTCATCTTGAGTAAAACTACCCAATGCGGTATTGCCAGAAGCATAATGAAAGGTCAGGCTTTTGCCTTGATGATCCGTTACCTTGGATAAATGGCCATCACGTATTTGTTGATATTCCAGCGTGAAAGAGCGCTTGCCAGGGTAGATGATTTCAATCGGGCGTGAACCTTTAAACACAATACCGCGTCCATCACTCAACGACCAAAGAATATTCGTACCCAAGGCACTGATCACCCCATCCTGTGGTGATTCTGCTCGATACTGTTTGCCATTGACCCCATCAAGCTTAAACTCAATGCGCCTGCCATCACTCTGGTTAATTTGAATACTCGACTGATCACTGCTCGCAACCAGCGACACATCAAATGAATGGCGCCAGCCCAGCCCCATGCCTGTGTCCGTGGTGGTGTTTAAAGAATTATAAAAACGATTAAGCACCAAAGAGGCAATACCCCCAGAAGCCTCATAATCCGCCTCACGCTGGTATTTGTTACCCGTGATAAGACTAATCGGATTACCCACCGTAGAAATAGCTTTGGCTGAACTTCGGGTACTGGCAACCGGTGAGGAATTATTAGAAGAGCAATCGCCGTCACCATCGCCACCATCACAGTCTGCGTAAGAACTTGAGGTTGATAGAATAAAGGCTATAAATAAAAAAGTTCTCAATCGTTGTATATAATTCATAATTATTTGGCAGTATTGAAAATGGGTGTAAAGTTAGGTACAGGACTAGAATTAGGTTGGTTTGGGCCCTTGTCGCAAGGGCAACCAATACCCGTTACGGGGTTACACTTTGATACACATAAAAGACCCGAGCAGTCATAACAAATCCCTGTGTTAGCATCACAGTAATCACCATCACTTCCACAATTTTCAGTGTCAGGGTTACACGTTGGAGGAGAGCATTCCTGTGTAGCAGGGTCGCAGCTTGGTGGAGGGTCATTAATTACAATGGGTGGTTCAGGATTGGTTGTTGGTGGGTCCGGATCAATTGCATCTTCAACCTCATCACTAGTCAATAAAGGTGTGTCTGACATAACAGGACTATGCATTCGGGTAATCGCGTGAGACCGAATGGCGATATAATATCCCCTAGTTCTACCAAATACTGTTGTTGATGGGCTGCTTGCAGATATATTTTTGGTTAATTGATTACAGTAAAATTGTTCGGGGCTGGTGTTGAATCTTAAGATAGCATTGTAAAAAAGTAGATCTAAACCAGGAACGGAGAGTTTTTGACACCAGAATGTTTTAATTTTTAATAGATTAGCATCTTGAATGTTAATCTGTTCGCTTTTTCCGCCAATAGTAACAGGTACTGTTGCTTTAGTTCGCCAGTTGAGGTTGTCATTTGGCATGTATTTTTGTCGGTGTTGTCCTCCCGGAACTCCTGGAAGCTTAATATTATGTTCTACCGCAAAGACATCAAAAATTTCTTTTGTTGGGCTTAGAATGGTTACCGCTCTAAGCTTAGGAGCGCCAACGGCATTAATAGAACCTTGTATGAGTCGGGCACATCTCACCCCAGGTTCTTCTATAGCGTTTCCTAGGCAGGAGCTTCTGCCCGCATAGAGTGGAGCCATTCCTTCGGATAACGCGGTTTGGATGCTCCCCAACTCTGCATGATTAAATGAGCCCTTGCGAGCCGCTTCTGAGGTGGCGAGATTTAGAGTGTTTTTGCCTTTATAAATAAATGTCATTTCCATCATGCCAAAAAGAATGATGAAAAATATAGGCAATATATAGAGTGCTTCAGCAAGCGTTGCGCCTGACTGATAGTGGTATTGTTGGTTATTGATCGTATTTTTCATTTTAAAGTAAGCAGATAAAACCTATTAATTGATATGCCCTTCTACTCTATTGCTCGATAAAATTCAATTATAATATAGCTGTAAGTAAGTATTTTTATACCACAAGGTATATATATTTGTTCTGATCTGCCGTATATTTAAGCAGTATTTATTAAAAAACAAGAAAAATTCAAGGTTTAAGAAATGCTTACTATGGCTTTTACAGGAAACACGATGCAAATTTATGTTATGAAAAAAGCTAAAGCATTTAACAGAGAATATTCGTCGTAGCTGTTCACATGTTCGTTATTTTGATAGCTAATTTCATCCATGCTAATAAGCTTATGCCGTGCATCACTCAAGTTGTTCGCTACCATATAAGTGAGAGGAAAAAACACCCCCATAGCACATACAAAAGGGCAAAAAACAGGGGGGGTGTGCTTTTAATCTATATTCTTTTTCTTTCAATATCAGTAATAACTCAAAATAGTTACTCATATGAATCAATAACCTCGTCAGGAGTTAAAAAGTTACCATCTAATAAGAGCGTACTAATAAATAATAAACCACCAAAGGCATTACCTACACATAAAACAATTGTAAATAATAAATGTTCTGATAAGGGCAAGTATGGGGCTATTATTGCTAGAGCTAGTACATTATATGGGGTAGATGCTGATTTAATTTATGCGGTGATTTCTGCCGAAAGTTGTTTTAATCCAAAAGCGGTATCTTTAAAAGGTGCTCAAGGGCTTATGCAGCTAATGCCTTTTACGGCAAAGCGTTTTGGCGTTACAAATAGTTTTGATCCAATGCAAAATATTTCTGGTGGTGTCCAATATTTAAGGTTTTTGCTAAATCGCTTTAAGGGAAGTATTAAATTAACGGTAGCCGCTTATAACGCGGGCGAAGGAGCTGTTGAACGTTACGGGGGAATTCCTCCCTACAAGGAAACCCGTCTTTATGTAAACAAGGTTCTAAAAGAGTATGGCAAAAAGGGTTTGTACCAACAAGTACAGTTCATTGCCAATAAGCCCACCAATGAAAATCATTCAAAACTTAATTGCCTAGCGTCATCACGTATACGCTCCTATACCTATCTTCTTTTTGAAGGTGGGTTTACCAGAAGGTACTACTTGATAAAAAAAGGAGACTCTTTTTTTAGTATCTCCAAAGATACGGGCGTTGAAGTGACCTCACTAAGAAAACTAAATAAATTCAACGCTGATCTGTTTGAGAGCAAAAGAACAAAACATATCCTAGTGTGGGAATGCAAACCATCTTAAGGAATCTCTGAATAACCTAATTGACATCCTTAATTAATAGACCCTATATCTAACATTGATTTATTTATCACGCTACGCTATGGTAATTTGATTCCCAAATAAGAGATAAGAAAATGTTAAGTATGAAGATAATTATTCCTATATTGATATCTACTAGCATGCTGGTTGCTTGTGGAGGTGGCTCATCGACTAATGCCAATAATGATGATATTGATCCCGATATACCAAACATCTCTAAAGTAGGCTTTCCGTATGGTCTAGATAAGTCAGATGGAAAATTATTACCAGGGGCTATTGCGAGTTTAACGTCTTCGGTTCGTATAGTGGGTGGGTATCAATTGCCTGTACCGCCGGACATGGTTGAATTAGTTCTTCCCGATGATATAGATGATCCCGCTAATCCAATATTTATTGATTCATATTTGATTCGGAAGTGTCAATCGGGGAATGTAGAGTATACTAAAAACTTCCCGCCAACGCCTGTGCGTGTTGGGGACTCTATAGATAGCTATTTAGCCAATCCTATTTACCAAATTTCAGCGAACAATTGCAAGCTAGCTTCTGAGGCTGATTTTTATGGCGCAGGTATTGTTGATGGAGTTATGGATAGATCATTGCTGATAAGCCCTTTTCCGATAGAAGCAAATGCTAGCGAAACAACCCTCTTAACTACATCAGAATACACAAATTATATTTATGCCTCAGGTCAACAAGATGTTGACGTGACAGAGTTTGAGAAAAACGCAGTCTACTTAACAGGCAGTGGTTCGCACACAGAAATTCGTTATGCAGAAAATGATGCTATTGAATTTATAGTGGATACACCTCGTTCTCAATATACCACCCTTTCTGGGGAGAGTTTAGTCATTGATAGTATTGTCTATATTGGCAAAGGATCTAAGGTCGATGGTTTTACAACCGAAGCGTTAAGCTTTAATGCTAAATGGGTGATGGGTGACTCAGATTCGGGTAATAAATTAATTTGGCAAGATGAGGTAAGTTCTTTGATCTTCATGCCGCTTGAAGATGTAGGAACTTATACCTATCCAAAAGGTAGTTATGACCTAAGAGTTGCCCTAAATTCTCCACTTTTTGTTCCGCCAGGTAAAATACTCCCAGCCGAAGGCTCAATTACGGTCAATCTTATTTCTCACAATGTAAAGGTAGATATTGTTTATCATGCGACTTATGCTGATGTAACCTATACAAGAGATGGGGTTATCAAGCGAGTACAAGTAGACACAGGCATTTAAGCTAGTGTTATTTTAAGTAGTGCGTTTATCACTCATTGCTTAGAGTTCGTCCAATGAACGATAAAATACTTTACTTTTAGATGCGTTGGGAATATAAGGTATAAGGTGGTTTGATTAATGTCATCTAATTTAATCAATGTTTAATTATGTGAACGATAAAGGGATTTATTTATGAAAAATTTAAGTATGATGAAGAAAAAACAACTAGGTCAAGGTATGACCGAGTATATTGTTATTGTAGCTTTGATTGCTGTTGCCGCTATTGGCGCCTATGGTTACTTTGGTGAGGCAGTACAGCAACAAGTAGCGGGCCTTGCAAATGAAATTGCTGGTCAGAGCGCTGATACCCATGTTGCAAATGCAGGAACAGCGGCAGCAGGTGCTACAACTTCAGTAGATTCTGATACCATAAATAACATGGCTACATTCTCGAAGAGTGCGACGTCATCAATTAAATAATAGCCGTCACTATTTGAGATGTTATACCAAAAAGGCTACGCAACAGTCCTAACGCTGGTTCTATTTTCAGCGTTAGGACTTTCCTTATTCGCTATGTTCAATAGCGGACAAATAGTCACCCATAAATTAAAACTCCAAAATGCAGTAGATGCAGCAACCTACAGTTCTGTGAATGTAGTTGCCAGAGAAATGAATTATATGGCCTATACCAATAGAGCCATGGTTTCCAATCAGCTTGCGATTGGCCAAATGGTTGGATTGTATTCATGGCATAGAAAAACAAAAGATACCGTTGATACGCTAGATACAGCTGCAACTTTTTTAACGGCATTTCCCCCAACGTCAGCTATTGGAGCGTCTTTGCAAAATGCAACAAGCCTTATAGCAAAGGCCTTTAAAGATTTCGATCCGTTTTTAAAAAACACAATCAAGCTGGGAATAAGTTTTGAAAAGCCTGCTATTACGGCTCTTTCGGTATCTCAAGAGGGAGTGCATCTCGCGACCTCGGCAATCCTTTTGAATACTTTTGATGTGGTTCTTCAGGATAATAATGATGCAAAAGGTGATTCAAAAAATAAAATTGAATATTCTGCTCTAATACCAGCAAAGCTTTTTCAATCAATTGAAAGTAAGTTCATCGATAGAGTGAGTTCACCCACAACTAACTTCAATGGCGTGGGAGGAGGACTGGCGGATTATGATGCTTTTGCAAGTATTATTAAGCAGACAGACGATGGCTTTGTCCACAATAGAAATAATATGTGGTTAGATTTGTATGTACCGCCAGGCTTAATAAATGTATTTGTTGGTCTGATTGATCCAGGTAAAGCATGGAGATCTATAGATGGTGAAGTGAGAATCCATGATAATGGGGGTAGTGACTTCGATAGAAAGGTTGATGGGTCTTCCTATAACTGGGAATGGAGCGCTATGGACACTGTTAGTTTATGGGTTAAATATAAGTATTTGAGTCCTAAGTGGTGGGATCCTTTTCGTACGAAAACAAAGGATCGAGAATGGATTCCGATAGGCGGAGGTGCGGCTCATGCTTCTAAAAAACCTACTTCTAGTGATGACATTTATGATTCTTACTATGATCCACCATCACTATGGAATTGGAATCAATCTGTAAAAAGAGGTAAATGGGGTGATGCTGGTTATAATCAAAAATCTGCTAAAAATGCGGCATCAAATGACTCTAATAAAAAGCTAGGCGCTACTTCGCAACTTCATTCTTTTTATAAGTTTAAGAAAAAAAATCAAGAAATTATTGGTCCTGAATTTATAGCACTCGTTTCAAAAGATCAAAGCGGTGTTAGAACGAGAAATCAGGTGATTGAAAATCAGACAGGTAATCCTGTCCCGAACAATGGATCATTCAATATTGAAAAGGAAGGAAACTTAGCCGATGGGAATAACATACTGGCTATAGCAAAAGCCCAGGTATATTTTTCTCGCTCTCCTGATAGCGGTTTCGGTAGAGACGATTCTAAACAGGAGGTTGGAAATTTATTTAACCCATATTGGCAAGTGAGGCTAACGAAATATTCTTCCGCTGAAATTCAGGCCGCTAAACTGGTATTAAAAAATGCACCTTAGTTCCCGTAAAAAGTCAAAGGTTGCCACTAGTAATAATAAACAGCAAGGAGCTGTTTGGGTTGAATTTCTAGTTGTTGCGAGTTTCGTGCTGATAAGTTTATTCACACTGATACCTATTCTCGCAAAAATAACAGACATCAGGCATAAGACAGAGCAATCAGCCCAATATGCTGTATGGGAAAGATCTGTAGGGTATCAGGCTCAAGAAAAAGTCAGCGATACTTTGAAAGACGAGGCACGACATCGTGTTTTAGCAGATGGCAATGCTTTGGTTTTTACAGGTCAATCTACCGAAAATATGGAAACTGATAAATTTCATTATTTTTTAGACGGTCGATCTAACACACAGAATTACACAAGTCTACTCGGTTCTCGTGTGTCAACACCAGACCAGGCTCTAATGTTATCGGTTACTAACTCCAAGCAACCCAAGATAGGATTGATTAATGGCGTGTTTGATGCATCGACTTTATCTCTGCAAACTAAAGTTAAAGCTCTAATCAATCCCGATGGTTATTATCATAGCAATGCTCAAATAGTGGTTAAAAACCCATCATGGATTTCTGCTTTTACAAGTAATACAACTATCATGAATGCATCTAAATCACTGCTTGTTGATGGTTGGGGTGCAGGAGGGGTAGATCACAATAAGGAGCAGGTAAGAAAATTACAACCAAGAGGCTTTGACAATATTGCAATAAAAGGTTTATTGGAGGGTTACAGAAATACTATGAAGAATGTACCCGTAATAAGTGGAAAAGTAGGGGATTTAGATTTTGATGTGATTAATTCCGATAAATTATTAGACGAAAATCACACCATGGGGAAATTCTGACATGATATCCTTTATAGTAGGCTCTATTTTAAGAGCTTTACGTATTTTCCTAGTTTTTTTTGCAGTTAATGGGCTTTATGCAAGCGATCTACCAAATATTAAAACTCCATACTTTATGGAAGTTCAGCTTCTCAGTGAGAAACCACTTAGCTTTAATGGGTACAAAGTAAAATCTTTTAGTTTTAAATCCTCAAAAGGAAATACAGATATTGTTAAGTTCTATAGCAAGCTATGGAACGAAGAAATTAGAACGGTTGAAACACCTGATTGGATTTATCACTCTAATTTCAGCGGTAAATTCTTGACTACTGTTCAAGTAAGAAATATCCCAGCGAAGGGTTTTGGTTCCTTTAATAGTGCTAGCGGTCTCATAAGCATAAGTGAGCCCAGTACAATAAAAAATGCTACAAAAAGAGCAAAAATAGAGAGGTTCTACCCAATTTCTCCTGATACTAGAAAATTATCTGATCTTAATACGATTGATATGGGGAAAAAAAGCCGTACCACTGTGTATGATTCTCCTGGTGGAGTTTCGAGTAACCTCCATCATTACAAATTACATTTTGAGAACAAAGGTTGGCTAGAAGCTAAAGCTGGTCTATCTGAAAAAATGTTTAAAACCTTTTCTAGCAGTACTTTAATTATGCAAAAAGGATACGATGAATTAGTTGTATCATTCATTCCAGATAAAAGTGGTCGCACAAAGATAGTTTCTGTATTGGTAAATAAGTGAAAAATAAGTATTGCATTAAAAATATAGCTAGGCTAAAGCTGAGCAAAAGCATCAGAGGAGCATCAATGATTGAATATATCGTTGGTCTAAGCGCTCTGGTACTGGCTTTAATTGTTCCTAATCCAGCCTTTCAAGATGACAGCGGTAACAATATTAGTGCCGTTCAGCTTCTTGAGCTTGCCCTGAAAAAAGAATATGCGTCATATTCAAACTCCATTTCTAACCCTCGTTGATCTATCGTAGCTAATAAATAAAAACATTTATTTTACATAAAAAATAATTAGGAAATCTTGTGAGAAAAAAATCAAATATATGGTTAATGCTAGTAGTTGCTCTGATACTTGGAGGTGCAACGTTTTTTTTAACCCAGACTTATCTTGAAGATAAAACAAAAGAGATACAAGGAGCATACAAACCTAATGCTGCTAAAACCACAAATGTTATAGTTGCGGTAGGTGATATTAACAAAGGAGATGTTTTGAAAGGGTCGATGGTAGCTCCGGTTGAATATCCTTTAGAGTTTGTTAGTGATGGCGCAATAACACCGGCCACCGCTGCTGGTTATTTTGGGCAAGTTTCAAATGTGCCTATGAAGCGTGGACAGATTATCTATAGCTCAAACCTTGGTGGTGAGGCAGTTGATCGCTTTTCAGATCTGCTAAAGGACGGAGGTACTGCTGTAACACTAGAGGTTGATGCAAAGAAAAGTAACTCTCATATGCTTATCCCAGGCGATTTTGTTGATATATTAGTGCTTGCTGAAAAATCAAAAATCACACCTCTTTCCTTTGAAGATATTGCCAAAGGTAAAAACCAGGGTAAAAGTAAAATGCTTGTCCCCCTGCTTGCAAAAATTAAAGTCCTTTCTGTTGATAGGAATCCCTTGGTAGCAGTAGAAGAAGAATATCGTATCCCAGTGGATAAAGCAGGGAATATACCGACGTATAGTTACGTTACGGTAGGTGTACCCATCAATGATGCTACTAAGCTAGCTTTAGCTCAAGACTTGGGTGATATTGTTTTCTTTTTAAGGAATTCGAAAGATAGAAGGCAAGTTAAGGTTAGGACTTTGGATGGTTTGTTTGCTGTTTATAATAAAACTGAAAAGTCTAAAGATAGCTATGAGTACTATTCCCCTGGTTCTCGCCTCTTGTTAACTCCTGTTACGAAGCAACAGAAGAAGAATGGAGGAAATGGAGCAATTCAGTCTCCATCGCTTACATTTGATAAAGATACTTATCCTCGGATTGTAGAGCCTTCAGAGCAGAAAGCCAGTATGTAGAGCACTACATTGATAACAACTATATTAGAAATACCAAATGGCTTTTATAAGTATAAATTTTAAACAAGGAAATATAATAGTGATTAATATTAAGCATATTATCAGCACAATCATTGTGTCTTTATTAGTAATGGTTAACAGTCTCGTATCGGCAGATACCAGAATGAACTTGTACGTAGGGCAAGTGAAACCTATAAGAGTTGGTGAAGTATCTCGCGTTGCTGTTGGGCAAGATAAAGTATTACAAACTATAGTACTAGATAATGGCAAGGTTTTATTTATTCCTACTGCAGCAGGTGAGACAGATGTAAAAATATGGTTGAAAAATGGAACATACCGTGGATATAAGTTCAATATCTTAGCGGCTAACATGGGAGGGAGAAAAGTCATTGCTCAATCGCTTCTACGAACATTCCCAGGGCTTAGAGTTACAGCCGTTGACAAACATATAATTGTTGAAGGGAAAATTTCGCCCGTAGATCAAAAAATTTATCAGTCAGTAATTGGTAAAATCGATAATGTTATTTCATTGGTTAACCCTAATAAATTTAACATCTATCAAACAAAACAATTGTTAAATGCCTTTGGTGTAGAAGCTATACAAATAAAAAAAGCGGGTAACCGTCTTATTGTAGGGGGAGAAATTGATCCAACAAATCTTAAAGCGTTAGAGACTGTAATATCAAAAATACCTAATATATCCTCCTTAGTAAAACCACAGAAGTTTGTAAAAGAAAGGATGGTTAGGCTTAAAGTAAGAGTGGTAGAAATAGATGCAAACTATGGACGTCAATTAGGAATAAGGTGGGATGATGATGCTGCAGGACCAATTTTTAGTGTTGCTACCCCTTTAATAAGTAACAATACTTTTGGGATAGTGCCTGCACCTGATTCTGTTGGAGGGATTGATTTTAAGGATCTTCTCCAGGGCACACCTAACAAATCTTTGACCGATTTACGCTTAGCTACAAGTATCGCGTCAAGACTAAACTTTTTAGAAACTAATGGTAAGGCCAGTACATTGGCACAACCAGAGCTTCTTGCTAGAAGTGGTTCAGAGGCTAACTTTAGTGTTGGTGGTGAGCTTCCAATAGTATTTACCAATAGCGATGGCCCCCAAGTAGTTTTTAAACCCTATGGTGTAAGTGTGAAAATGACCCCATTGGTAAATAGAAAAAACGAGATTGTTTTAAAACTTAAAGCTGAAGTTAGTTCAGTCGATAAAACAAATACAGTTTTAAATGTACCAGGTTTAAAAACAACTAATGCCTCAACAACAATCAATGCTTATGATGGTCGAACTATTGCGATTGCTGGGTTATTAAATGTTACTAAAGGGAATGATAATGCTAAAATTCCATACTTAGGAGGCCTACCAATTATTGGTAACTTTTTTAAAACTAGAGGGAAAACCTTTTCAAAAAGAGAATTGGTATTTTTGATTACTCCAGAGCTAGTGACTCCCACGAATGAAAACAATACTTCTTTAGAGCTTCAAGAAGAAATTAAACGCTTAGAATCATTTCAAGTACCTTTGGATCGCGATATTCAAGGACCTTCTTTTGTTACGGATATTTTGGAATAAACATGTTTGAAATAGAGGCATGGACATCGACAGGGAAGAAAGTTGAAAAAATTATTTGTCGTGATAAAGAAGCTATAATTGGAAAAGGGGCTGAGAGTAAACTGCGCTTATACGGTTGGAGAGTTGGTTCCAATCATGCGCAACTGAAAGAAAATGATGATGGTATTTATATCTACAATAACAAATCTAAAGGTGGATCTACCTTTGTTAATGATGTTGAGTTAGAAGAGTACGGTCCATTATCTAGCAACGATGAAATACGAATTCAAAACTATATAATAAAAATAACTCACCTAGGGGCGAAAAAACCTACAAGCCCTTCAAGTAATGAGGATGTAGGCGATACACAAACTTTAAAAAGAAATAATGTAAGTAAACCAGTTGCTAACAACAGTAAGGCAGAGCCCTTCGTTGATAGCACAGAAGCCAAGGTGCAAAAATTATATAAAGTATGGCAATCCACAATACATGAGCAGCTTTTGCAGCAAATGGATCTGCGTAGGTTGAATGTTCATGAAATGACTGATGAAGAATTGAGAGTAATCACAAAAAAAACATTCACAGAGGTTGTTTCTAAAAACAAAGACTTCCCTTCTGAGCTTGATAAGGATGAATTAATCAAAAGAGCACTTGCTGAGGCTGTTGGCCTGGGTCCCTTGGAGCCAATGCTGGAAGATGATGGCATTAGTGAAATCATGGTTAATTCTGCTGATGAAATATTTTATGAAAAAGAGGGTCGACTATTTAAGTCAGATGTTACTTTTTCTAGTGATCAAGCTGTTTTATATGCAATTGAAAGAATCGTAACCCCTCTTGGCCGGAGGATTGATGAAGGTTCTCCCTTAGTGGATGCCAGATTAAAAGATGGATCGCGGGTAAACGCAATTATTCCTCCTTTAGCTTTAAAGGGACCCAGTATTACTATTCGAAAGTTCATGAAAGATAAATTGCACGGTGATGATTTAATTAATTTTGGCTCAGCATCTAATGTCATGATGGAGTTTATTAATCAAGCAGTAGCGAATAGACAAAACATTGTTGTGTCGGGAGGTACAGGTAGTGGAAAAACAACCTTATTGAATATTTTATCAAACAGCATTCCTGATCATGAAAGAATAGTCACTATTGAAGATTCAGCGGAACTAAAATTGTACCAACCAAATTTAGTTTCTTTGGAGTCTCGCCCACCTAATCAAGAAGGTAAAGGGGAAATCTCTATTAGAGAATTGGTTAAAAATAGCCTTCGAATGAGACCTGATAGAATTGTAGTTGGCGAATGTCGTGGTGGTGAAGCTCTTGATATGATGCAAGCGATGAATACTGGTCATGATGGCTCTTTAACCACTTTACATGCTAACAGTGCTGTAGATTGTTTGTCACGCCTTGAGGTTTTGATTTTAATGGCTGAAATGGACTTGCCATCGCGAGCCATACGCGAGCAAATAGCTTCATCTGTTGATCTTATTATTCAACAAACAAGATTCCCTTGTGGTAGTAGAAAAATAACAAGTATTTGTGAAGTTACCGGTATTGATAACGGTAAAATTCAGTTAGGTGAAATTTTTCGTTTTGAGCAAAAATCTTATGGTGAAGATGGAAAAGTGCAAGGGGATTTTGTTGCAACAGGTCAAATTCCTAGTTTTTATGAGGCATTGCGCAAAAAAGGAATTCAGATGAACATCAATGTTTTCACAAAAGATGAGGGAATATAATGCTTTTAATTCCTATCTTAGTGAGTATAACAATTGTTGTATTAGTAATGATTGGTATTTATATTATACAGACTGCTTATGCAGAATATAGGAACTCCTTCCACACAGATATAAAGAGAAACATGATGGAAATGTTTCTTTTTATACCACCTCAAACTTTATTCATTTTATCAATCGTTTTAATTTTGGCTATATTTTATATAACGTATTTAATGACCGGTATTTATATATTGGCTTTGGGCTTGGCTTTTGTAGCTGTGGCTATCCCTAGGTTTATCATTTTTCGTCTTAAAAAAAGACGTATTGCCCATTTAACAATGCAATTACCAGACTTTTTAATGGCGGTTTCTAGAGCTATGCAGGCAGGGTCTAGCCTAAATCAATCTTTAGAAGTTGCTATTCAAGAAGATAAAGGCCCAGTTTCTCAAGAATTCTCACTCGTCATGAAAGAGGTTAGACTTGGTGTGGATTTTAATGATGCACTTGATAACTTTTCAAAAAGAGTTCCTATTGAGGAAGCTAATTTAGTTGCAACCGCAATTAAAATTTCGCGAGAAATAGGAGGAAATTTATCAGAAGCTATCTATCGCTTATCGGTAACATTGCGAACAAAGCAAGAAACGGAAGGAAAAATTAGAGCGTTAACAGCTCAGGGGCGAATGCAAGGGATTGTAATGA
>Ga0256840_1003121_pt1 | contig 13740 bp, 15 predicted proteins | sample 355202metaG_FD_185969 | JGI IMG/M metagenome (GOLD analysis project Ga0256840, IMG submission 185969) | Hydrothermal vent microbial communities from Mid Atlantic Ridge, Atlantic Ocean - 355-202 | ecosystem: Environmental > Aquatic > Marine > Hydrothermal vents | place: Atlantic Ocean: Mid...
CATGAGAATTATTTTAGCCGCTGCCTCTGGATTGTTCTTGCAAAAATCTATAGCTTCTTGTTCTGTCATAATATGTATGTTTAAGCAATTTTTGTGCCTATTTTTTTGTTTGGTGCTGAATGGTTACTATTGATGAATTTAAAAACATACTTCTATTTGGTCCTAGTGGTGTTGGTAAAACACATCTTGCAACAGCCATTGCATATGCGGCAACGCAACAAAGAATAAAAACAAAGTTCATAACTGCAGGCGACCTTATGATACAGCTAGAGAGTGCAGCTGCTACAAATAGACTAGCCAATTACTTTAAAAGAACTATTGGGATACCTAGACTACTTGTAATTGACGAGTTTGGCTATGTGAAATTTAGTGAAACGCAGGCTAATCTATTTTTTCAAATAATCAATAAAAAATATGAGCTTGGTTCCATCATAATTACATCAAATTTATCTTTTACTAAATGGAAGGAGGTTCTTAATAATGACGAAGCTTTAACAACAGCGATACTTGACAGATTGATACACCACTCACATCTTATCAATGTCACTGGAGAAAGCTATAGATTGAAACAAAAACGAGAAGCTGGTTTATTAGATATTTCAGCTAAATAGGTGTTACAAAGTGGTGCACTTTTGCACTGCGTAGTGGTGTATTTTTGGATTGCGCTTGACAATATTTCATTAAAGCCATTAAAAATAATAAATTCCATTCCCTCTTGAGTTGAAAAAAAATTTTCATCTTTTAACTTTTCTTCAGCAAGTGGTCCAATAAAACTTGGTGCATAATCGTCTATTAGTTTTTCAAATTTTGCATAACCATTTAATTTATTCATATTTAGTTTTTCCTTCATCTAACTACTTATTCATTCTAAGTATAGTGGACTTAACCTTAAATCACATTATTAATTGACATACATTATGTACCCCCTAAAAACAGAAAAGTACTCAAATATATCAAATTTAATGTCAAGTTTCCATATTTTTCAAGAAATATAATTGTCTATATTCCATTAAAAGAACGCGCATGAGGGAAGTGGATTTTTCAGGACTGACTTCTTATAAAAAAATAATGCTATAATCACGAAAATATATCATATTTCAGGACACTTTATAGATGCAATTCACCCTAGATGCCACTTCAAAAAATGCTCGTGCAGGAACGATTATAACAAAACACTCAACCATTAAAACTCCAGTATTTATGCCTGTGGGAACGATAGGAAGTGTAAAATCTTTAGATGCTCATGATGTTTTAGAGCTTTTGGGTGCTGACATCATCTTAGCAAATACCTATCATATGTACCTTCGTCCTGGCGATAAAACAGTTGCAAAAATGGGAAAACTTCATGGCTTTACAAAATACCCTAAAAGTTTTTTAACAGATAGTGGTGGATTTCAAGCATTTTCACTCTCTGATATGTCTAAACCAAAAACAGATGGCATAGAGTTTCGTTCACATATTGATGGGAGTAAACACTTTTTTACTCCAAAGAAAGTTATAGATATTCAACATAATTTGGGTTCTGATATTATGATGATACTTGATGATTTAGTCGCACTTCCTGCTACGCAAGAACGTATAAAACTCAGCATAGAGAGAACAACAGCATGGGCACAAGAGTCTATAGACTACTTTCGTGCGAAACAAAAAGAAGGTGTAGGCGTTGACCAAAATATCTTTGCCATCATTCAAGGTGGCACAGACAGAGCTTTTCGTACAAAAAGTGCTACAGAGCTTTGTGCAATGGATTATGATGGTTTTGCCATTGGTGGGCTCTCAGTTGGTGAACTTAACAATGAAATGTATGACACAGTAGAACATACAACACAGTATATGCCAAAAGACAAACCGCGCTACCTCATGGGTGTTGGTACACCTGAGGATTTGATAGAAAACATTGAACGTGGCATAGATATGTTTGACTGTGTTATGCCTACAAGAAATGCAAGAAATGGAACACTTTTTACATCATTTGGAAAGATGAATATCAAAGGTGCTAAGTTTAAAGAAGATCCAACTCCAATAGACCCAGAGTGTCAATGTCTAACATGTAAAACATACAGTCGTGCATACATTAACCATCTCTTTCGTGCCCGTGAAATAACATACTTTCGTTTGGCTACAATTCATAATCTTCACTATTATCTTAACCTTATGAGAGAAGTACGTGAAGCTATCTTAGAAGATAGATTTGCAGAGTACAAAAAAGAGTTTTACGCTAAAAGAAGTTAGCTTTGGTAGAGTTGAAATCTAAGTTTTCAACTCTACCAAACAACTCATCTCCATTATAAAGTGATTGTGCATTTTTAACAATTCTACTGCTCGTAGCGTCAAATAATACAAAATCAAACTTCTCGCCCACTGCAATAACTCCAGCTTTTTTGTTGATACTTTTGGCAGGATTTTGTGAAGTAAGCTGGACTAACTCACTCATAGTAATAAGCCCCGATTTGACAAGCTTTGTATAATACAAAGGAAGTGCATCACCCAAAGCTTCACATCCATAAGCTGCATCAAAAAATGCTACTTCTTTATTGACTGGTGAAGATGGTTGATGCAAGGTTGTGAGTACATCAATCTCTCCTCGTTTGAGTGCATTTTGTAGTTCAAGTACGTCACTCGTAGATGCTAAAGGCGGATTTAATTTTGCTGTCGTGTTAAAATCCTCACACACTTCATCTGAGTTGAGTAAATGATGGATAGAAACTTCACAACTCACCTGTACTCCTTCAGATTTTGCTTTTGTAATAAGCTCTATTGAACGTGGTGAAGCGATGGATTTAAAAAGTATCTTTATATCAAAATGTCGTGCAATTTCTATCATACGAGAAACATGCAGTATCTCACTCAGTTCAGGAATCCCAGCAAGTCCCAAGTGTGAACTCACATCACCATCAAGCATAACACCTGCGTTTATCAAAGAATTATCTTCAGCTTTACAAAAAAGTGTTACACCGTACATTTTGACATATTCGGCTATCTTAATGGCAAGATTGTTTTTTGCTATTGTGCTCATATAGGGTGCGACAACCCCTTTTTTCAAAAGAATCGCAATATCACTAAGTGTCATATCTTCTTTTAGGGCATTGAGCATAAAGTCTATCTTCATATCGTTGATATCTTTGATACCATTTTGAGCAAATTCTAAAACAACACCATTATCTATGGCAGGATTTGAATCAGCATTTAAAACAATATGTCCAACGCCACCAGTTTGAGCTTCTTGTGCTACTTGTTTGATAGCAGTTGCATTTAATGATGAATCAAGGACTCTGACATTAATATCAACAAGTTTAGGGAGCAAATAAGCACCTTGTGCATCAACAACATTTTCATCTTGCAGATTTTCACCCACTGCAACAACAATGCCATCTACAACTTTAACATCAACTTTTCTCTCACCATCTACATCACAAACTACTGCGTTTGATATAAGCATTTTAGACCACCTTCGATATAATGTCAGCATTATAAATTAATAAGGCTTAAAACTCATGAAAATTCTTGTCTCTGCTCTAGAACACTCTGCAAACGTGCATCTAAAATCTCTCAAAAATGAGCTAAGTGACGATATTGAATTTATTGGCATTTTTGATGAGAGCTTAGGTAAACCCATCGTAGATTTACGGAGCCTTGCCATCATGGGCTTTGTAGATGCCTTAAAAAAACTAAGATTTTTCTTCAAACTCAATGATGAAATGCTAGAGCTCTCTAAAGAAGCTGATAAAGTCTTACTTATAGACTCTTCAGGCTTCAATCTCCCTCTTGCAAAAAAGATAAAGAAAAAGTACCCAAAAAAAGAGATAATCTACTACATTTTACCCCAAGCTTGGGCATGGAAGAAAAAACGCATCCCTATTCTTGCAAAAACTATAGATAAATTATGTTCTATCTTGCCATTTGAGCCCGATTATTATCCAAAAAATGCTCCTATTGAGTATGTCGGACACCCTTTACTTGACCAGATTACTGCGTTTAAAACATCGCTAAACACAGTAGTACGTAATGTTGTATTTATGCCGGGAAGCAGAAAAGGCGAGATATCAAAACTGATGCCAATTTACAAAGAAGTCCTCAAAGAGTTAGATGTAAACGCAGTACTTGTCATTCCTGAGCACTTTAGCGAAGAAGAAGTCCAAAACCTTTATGGGGACATTTCAGCATTCACTATCTCACATAATCCATACAAGACACTCTACGAAGCTGATTTTGGCTTTATTTGTAGTGGAACTGCAACACTTGAGGCATCACTTATCGGTATTCCTCTTGTTTTGAGTTATATTGCAAATCCTGTTGATTACTTTATTGCAAGCCGTCTTGTAAAACTCAACTATCTTGGTCTTGGAAATATCATGTTTGAAAAATATGCCAACAAAGCTTTACATCCTGAGTTTATACAAGATGATGTAACAGTAGAAAATTTAGTAAAAGCTTACAAAAATTATGACAGAGAAGAGTTTCTGCACAACTCAAAATCTTTAAGAGATTATCTTAAACACGGAAGTTCAAAAAGAGTTGCACAGATTATAGAAGGAGATTAGTAGTCAAGGTCATAAGTGTAAAAAGCAAGTCATCTATATGATCTTGACAAATACTAAAATAATTTCAGCATCTAAATCAAAATAGTGATGAGAGATAAAATCTCGTATGCCTTTAATCTTTTTCCATTCAATTTGAGGATATTTCAGTAGAAGTTTTTTTTCAGTAATATGGTCTATCTTTTTTAAACTCTCGCCAACTGCGATGAGCTTCATACAAATACTATCAAGTTTTTCTTGCCCCTCTTTGGTATGGCAAAAATCATCTTCACATTTTGCAAATGCGCATCTTTCATGCACAATTTCTATAGCATCTATTATTTGATCTAATATTTCAACAACAAGTGTTTTATCATACATAGATACCATCTTTTTCTATACGTCTTCTTAGGGCAATGTTCATTGAATCTCTGAAGCGAATTATATCAACTTTAGTATGGAATGATTTTTCCAGTTCTTCTTTAAAATCATAGAGCTTAAAGTAATCACTCAAAGGTGTTTCAATTGCGATATCAACATCACTATCACATCTATTTTCATCACGAGAATATGATCCAAAAAGTGCAATTTTAGAGATTTGATATTTTTTCATAAAATCATTTTTATGCTCTTTAAGATAGCTAATTATTTCATTTTTTGTCATATCAATTCTCCCCTTTTTATAGTAGTTATTTAATCTTCTTTTGCTTTACGTGCTTTAATGTTAATACGTTTACCGGTTGTTTTAGGAGCATCATATCTCTCTTTTGGTGTTCCATCGTGACGATGATTTCTCTCGCCGCTTTTTCCAGAAAACAAAGCTTTTCCATTTTCATCTTTTCCTAGAAATTTATTTGGAGCTTTTTTCTTTTTCTCCCACTTTCCAGCTTTTTCATCGGACTTTTTCTCAAACTTTTCTTTTTCTTGAGTTGAGCTTTCATAACGCTTTTTAGCAACCTCTTTTATATCATCTTTTGTCATCTTTTTTCTTACAGGTGCATCTGATGTTTTACGTTCTTTTACTGGGTATGCAAAACCTTCTAAAGTTTCTTGTTTGATAGCACGACCAAGTAGGGTTTCTATAGCATAAAGTGCTTTTTGTTCGCTCTCATCTAAAAGCATCACTGCTTTTTGTACAGATTTTGAGACTCTTGCCATGTAAACAATAGCTTTTATCGGCATATCATAACTGATAAGATAGTCACAGCTTAAATCTTTATCTTTGACAAGTTCTTTATCTTCGATAACTCGCACATTTTGATTTTCTAATTTTTCTTTGATTTGTTCAGGATTTTTTGAACACATCACTAAAATATTTGCGTCTGGGTTCTCTTGGATAAGCTTGTTTAAAAGTTCTGTTTTTTTCTCAGTCGGACAGCGATAAATGCGGTGATTATTTGATTTGATTTGGATATTATTAGTTGGCAAAAGTGTTCCTATAAAAGTATTTTTTAAATTATACCCATATATGCCATAAATTATGCTATTATAGAAACATATATATAAAGGAAGTACAATTAAAGATATAACATTTAATTCACTCGGTTTATCGGCTCCGATTTTAAAAGCCATCAAAGAACAAGGATATGACACTCCGACTCCCATCCAAGCACAAGCAATACCAGTCATTTTAAACAAAAAAGACATCTTAGCAGGTGCGCAAACAGGAACAGGAAAAACAGCAGGTTTTACACTCCCACTTTTAGAGTTACTCTCTCGTTCAAAATCAACAAAACAAAGACATAAAGTAAGAGCACTTATCTTAACACCTACTCGTGAGCTTGCTGCTCAGGTTGGTGAGAGTGTTGCACTGTATGGGAAACATCTTCCATATAAATCTACTGTTATTTTTGGTGGAGTAAAAATCAACCCACAAATTACAGCACTGAGAAAAGGGATGGATATTGTCATCGCTACACCTGGTCGTTTACTTGACCATATTTCGCAAAAGACTATTGATTTACGCGAGATAGAGTTTCTCATCTTAGATGAAGCTGACAGAATGTTAGATATGGGGTTTGTGAATGATATTAAAAAGATTATAAATATCATTCCAAAAGAGCGTCAAACACTCCTTTTTTCAGCAACCTACTCTGAAGCTATAAAAAAACTCTCTAACCAGTTTTTAAATGCACCGACACTGATAGAAGTAGCACGTGCAAATACTTCAAGTGAAATAGTTAAACAAACAGTTTATCCAGTAGATAAAACTCGTAAACGTGAGCTTTTAACACACCTTATCAATGAAGGAAAGTGGCAACAAGTTTTAGTTTTTACAAGAACAAAACATATGGCAAATCGTTTAAGTGGACAACTTGAAAAAGATGGTATTACTAGTGCTGCCATCCATGGAAATAAAAGCCAAAATGCACGAACAAAATCTCTTGCAGACTTTAAAAAAGGTGAGGTTAGAGTTCTTGTTGCTACAGACATTGCAGCACGTGGAATCGACATCGACCAACTGCCTCATGTTGTTAACTTTGAGCTACCAAACGTAAGTGAAGATTATGTGCATCGTATTGGGCGAACTGGTCGTGCTGGTAATGAAGGTGAAGCCATTTCTCTTGTATGTGTTGATGAAGATGAGTTTTTAGTAGGTATTGAAAAACTTATAAAAAAAGAGATTCCAAAAGTTTGGCTCAAAGGTTTTAAACCAGATCCAAGCATCAAAGCTGAACCTATCAATATGGGTGGCAATCGAGGGGCTAGAAATAAACCTCGTGGCGGAAATAGAAATGCAAGCCGCAACAGTAATTCAAGTGGCGGTAGAAATTCTTCTAGAGGGAGAAGATAACTATCGTCTGGTCATACTACGAGGCAAAAGCTTCGTAGTATAAAGTAGTTTTTATTCAGTTACATCTTTTAAAATAGATTCAAAATCTTTTTGTGCTTTTAAAAGCTCTTTTTTTGCAGCTTCATCTTCCACTTTTGCAGAACTCAGCCAGTTATATACAGCTGGAAATCCTAAGACAATTTTATCTTCATCTTTCTTTTTGTATACCATAAGTGTACATGGAGCAAATGCTGCAGCTTCAGGTCTACTTTTTGCAACGGTGTAAATAACAGGAAGTTTACAGATTGAATAACTCTCATAAAATTCAAATGGATTTTTTGGATCATCATCTAAAATATCATTATCAAAGTCCATCGTTGCTGGCATGATAAAGCCTTTTGGAGCGAAGCCACCTTCTAAGTTCATCTTTAATTCATCTCGTGCTTCATCAGCATCATCGCCATCAAGTTCATACACATAGGTTGTCACTAAGTTTCTACTCTCTTTTAAAGAGTCTTCACTCATTGTCTGTTTTGCTTTTGGTAATGCTTCTTCAAGGCTTTTAAGTGCTTTTGCTTCTATTTGTTTGAGCACATCATTGCTTTTAATCCCAATAATCTTTGCCTGTGCATCCGATGTCAATATACTTACATGAAGAGTCTTTTCCCCATTTCTTTGGTATATTCCAACGCCCATAGGCACAAAGACTCCTGCTTTTGCATCTATCTTTAAAAGCTTATAATCTAGCTTTGGTTCATACACCGTCATAAGAGTGAAAATTTCAAAATCACTTTTTTTAAATTGTATCTTAAATGGTCTTGTCATATCATTGTTAAGCGCAATCATAAAACCATTTGATTCAAATGCCTTTGCTATTGTTTGTGGAGTGATTTTTCCATTTGCATTATCTACGGCAAAGAGATGCAAATCGCCTTTTGCTTGTAGTACAACAGCACTCAAAAGTGCTATGACAACTGTCAGTAATTTTTTCATCTGTTTTATCCTTTAAGGTTTTATATATATCCACCCTGCTTTGACACTCTCTAGTAGTTCAACTACACCCGCAGTGACTATGATAGAGCCTTCAACAAGGTCTTCTTCTTTGATATGAAGTGTTCGCATAGTATTGCCACATGCTACAAATTCAACATCGTATTGCATCAGTGCATCAACTCGTACGGCAGTTGTTTTGTTGTGTCTGTCTAAAACTTTAATTCCCTTAGAATATGCAACGATTTTCATCTCTACTTTTTCTGGTCCATAAAATTTTAAAACATTATTTGCCACACTGAGTATATGATCAAGAGCCTGCGGAGTATCCTCTGTGACTGAAAAGACAATCTGCCTTGGGTTATCAATCGAGGGTTTTGGTTCTGCATACTCTGTATCTGCAAAAGAGAGAATACAAAAGCTAAGTAAAATAAGCGTAAATTTCAACATGACAACTTCCTTTATTTTAGGGTACCTCTAAAAACCCTAGCATATCTCAGCATGCCATAGGAGTTTACAATCAAGGCATTCTTTTGAAGCCCTAGCCAAAGCTAAGGCGAAAAAGAGTAACGCAGAGTGTAGGCTCCTATGGCGTGCCCAAAGGGAGGGATAAAAAAAGCGATATTGCAAAAAACTTTTTATCACCATAGCTACGGCTATGCTTCAAAAAAGATTTTTCACAATCTCATCTTTTTTTTCTTCCCTCTGAGATATACTAGGGTTTTTAGAGGTACCCTTTATATTTACAGTCAAATCTTTAAAATCTTGAATATTCCATGAGCCTGGAATTTTTTTGACTATTTTTCCCTTTTCATTCACGAAAAAGAAAGTCGGTGTAAAATGAACTTTTTGCCCTAATGGCACTGCATCAAAGTCTAAATTCACCTTAGCCAAGATAAATCTATCTTCAAGCCACTTTTTCATAGCCTCGTTCTCAAAAACTTTTTTATCCATTTTTATACAGTAGTGACAATCACTGCGCATTACATCAATCATTATAATTTTATGATTTTTCTTTTGTATTTTGAGTGCTTCTTCATAAGTGTGAAAATCTGCTCCAAATAAACTCATAAGGCTAAACGCAGTTAAAAAAAGTATCTTATTCATCTTCCCACTCCAACATTCTATAGACTGTTTCCACATTTTGTCTATGTATAGAGTCATAGAATGGAATATCTTTATATTCATCCATCTTTACTGCGTCTACAACATCAGCAATTTCTACACCCTCATCAAGGAGTTTCTTGACTTGAGTTTTTAATTTTACAAGATAGTTATACGTAAAATCTACTGCAGTTGTCTCAACAATGTCACCATGACCACCTATGACATACTTTACTTTCATCTCTTTTATCTTTTGTAGTGCATCTATCCAACCACTAATATCTCCATCACGCAGAGACGGTAGTCGTTCATTAAAAACTAAATCTCCTACAAAAACAACTTTTTTATTAGGAATGTAAACAAAAAGATCACTGTTTGTATGCGCTTTATGATTTACACTTTTTATATAAACTTTTTTTCCATTGATCTTGAGTACTTTTTCTTTCTCTACAAATACAGTAGGAAATTCTTGTGTTGTTCCTTTAAAAGCTTCAGAGGATATTCTCAATTGCATTCTTGTTTTTTCTAGCTTTGGGAGTTCTTTAAACGCAGTAGAGCCAATTATGGTGACACCCTGCTCTTTGTAGTAAGAGTTTCCTAGCCAATGGTCATCATGAACATGTGTATTGACAACATAAGAGATAGGAAGGTTTTGAATTTTTTTCATTTGGGAGTATGCCTGTTTGGCATATTGATATGTAGGACCACTATCACACACAAGATAGCTAGTCCCCATATTAACAAAACATGAATTGGACATGTTTCCATTATTATGCTTATCCATCACTTGGGGTAGACCAAAGAAGCAGTAAACATCTTCACTTACCTCTTGGGGCTTAAGTTTGTAATCAAAGGAGAGAAGAGAATTAACAAGTACAATACTTAACACAAATGACTTCAAAGCGTAATCCTTTTTTAAAAGAAAAAGTTATATTCTAAACGATATTCATTATATGAACCATCTTTGCCAGCTTTAATATCTGTATCGACCATACCGAGTCTAAACTTAAGCTCACTACTTTGACCTATATTTTGACGAAGATCCATATGAATAACAGTACTGTCAGCTCTAACAGCTGTTTTTGTTTCATCATAATCTTGAATTACATAACGAACCATAGCACTAAACCCTGGTAAAATATTTGCTTTTCCAAAATCATAACCAGCTCTAATCATATATGATTTTGTATTTGCATACCAGTTATACTGAGCCATTGCACGAGTATAGCCACCTGTTGGAAATCCACGCCATGGAGCTATAATATCTGCTTTATCAGCTACTTTAGAATACCCTAAACGACCTAAAAATGCGCCCTGTTTAAAATCAACTCTCGCACATAAAAGATTAGAGTCTAAAGAGTTAGGATTAGCATAACCAGTTTGATTTCCACCAAGATTTGCGACACCAAAGTTTGCATTTAAATTATCATACTGCATCATATATCTTACACCAGGTACAATTTTCATTGAACCAACAGGAATTGTATAGTGTGCCTCAAGGGTAAGATTACTTACAACACCTGGTACAGTTGCATAGCTTACATTCGCTTTAAGATTTTTGATGGACTTATTTGTAACTGAACCTACAATAAGCTTATTATTAGTTCCTATTCTTGCAACTGTCAAGTTTTTGTTTATTGCTGAATCATCATTCTGATTTCCACTATTTGTTGGATCATATGCAAGAACATCATGTTCAGATGTATGATCTCTTAGTTTTTGTTTTGTAAAATAAGCAAGTTTCACTGTCGTTTTTGGTAAATCTTTACTTACAACAGTTGCACCATCAAAAGTATTTGGTATCATCTTGGTATCATTTGATTTGGTAAATACAGTTTCAAACATTTGGCGACCAAGTTTAACAGATGTCTTTTTGCTTGCATCGTATTGCAAGTATGCTAATCCCAATACTGTCATGCCATAATGACCACCAGTTGCTAAATCATATCTACTAAATGTATCTTTACCAGATTTAGCATATGCTGCATCTTGCTTATCCATTCTAAAGAAGTCTAAGTTCTGTGATGTATACATACCAACAGTGGCACTCACACCTTTAAATGGAGCAGTTTTATAAATTAAACTACCACCAATACCATTATTTTTATTATCTTTTTGTTTTCCACCCGTTGCATAATCTTCTTTATCCCAATCCCAATAAAAAAAGTTTGTTCTGAAACGACCATAAAACATACCTTCTGTAAAAGCTTCTCCAAGAGAATCAACTGGTGCAGGAAGTTTGTTATACTTTACCTGCATATTCCCTTTTAAAGTAACTTTATCTGTTTTTAAAGTTGCTTGTGCCGATGTAGCCATCAATAATACTGCCGCAGTTCCTGCAGCTAATTTAATCATATTTTTCTTCATTTTAATATCCTTAATATTTAAAAGACTAGCAGCCTCTAGAACCCTTCGTTGGGCAACCACAACTGTAATCAACTAAAGTAACATTACCTTTGTTACTCACATCAACAATTTTTTCTTTTTTAATATAGTCACGTACGACATCATACACAGGTCGTATTTTTTCTTTTTGTAGATTTGAACCAGCTTTTTGCAAGTTTCCACCCCATGATGAAACGATATATGTTTTTTCTAAGTCGATTGGTTTACCACCAATCATGAGCTTAGATATACGCTCACCTGTTTTGTTCGCCACAGCAATGCTATATGTTACACCACCTAAACGACTCATATCGCCACCTTGTTGATACAAAGGATTTGCATTAAATACATTATCTGCTATATCTTCAAGTAGGTTTGCTATTTTATCGCCTTTCAATTCAAATGTATAGACATCTGGGTAGGTAATCCCGCACATTTCATAGACATTATCCATTAAGATATTGTCACCTGCAAGAACCGTTGTTCCCCATCTATATCCTGGTGTAAAAGAGAGGTCACATTTCATCTCATCCATGATAGCATCATTTATAAGCTGATCAAAAGTTGAAAAGAATGTATCACGTTTATAGAGCATCCCTTTTGTTTGACCTAACACTTCATTAAACTCTTTATCAAAAGGAGCATAAAGTTCATCAACAAGTTTTACACCCTCTGGGTCTGCTGGAATCATATTTGAAGCGATTGGAATGAGTTTATACTCATAGCCTTTTACCTTTCCATCTTTAGCATCTATATCTAAACGACCGATATACTTACCATGACTACCAGCGATGACGATTACAGTATCATTTATAACAATCGGTGCTGGAGAAGGATCATGTGTATGTCCACTCAGGATAAAGTCTATCCCTTTGACTTGACGAGCCACTTCTTGATCTACACTAAAACCATCATGAGAAAGTACAACAACACAGTCGACTTTTTTCTCATTTCTCAACTCATCCACATACTCTTGTAGTGTTTCAAGTCTAAGACCAAAACTCCAACCCTCTGTAAACTCTTTTGGATTTGCAGTAGAAGTAAAAGGAAATGATTGACCAATGATACCAATCTTCGCACCACCTCTCTCTTCAATAGTATAAGGTTCAAAAATCAACTCTTCATACTCATCAGCAAAAGGGTCATCTCCGACAACATTTTGAGAAATAAATTTCGCATCAAGCATCTCTATCAGCTCTTTTACTCTCTCTTTCCCATAAGTAAATTCCCAGTGTCCGACCATAGTATCTATGCCAAGATAGTTTTGCGCTTTTACAATAGCTTCACCTCTTGTTTTAAGAGCTACACCAGTTCCCTGCCATGTATCACCAGAGTCAAGAAAAAGAACATTCTCTTTTCCTCGTTCTTTAATGATATGATTTGTAAGTGTTTTAATATGTGCGATACCGCCCATCTTACCAAACTTACGAGCTAATGTATTAAAGTCCATATAAGTATCAAAATATGCATCTAAAGAACTTGGTTCTAATCCATAATACTTAGCAAAGGACTCTCCACACAAAAAGCCTGGAGTACCTACAAGGTTTGGAGCCGAGATCAATGTTGATGGCTCTCTCCAATACAAAGGCTTAATATGTGCATGTAAATCACATATATGAAGTAAAGAAAAACTACCTTTAGCTTTAAATGCATATATATCATCAACAGTGATTTGTGCGGCAGTTTTTGGTGTTGCACAGCCAGTAGCGACTGCACCAAGACCAAAGATTGCTGCTATATGCATAAAATCTCTTCTTGAAATTTCCATTTTTTTCCCTTATCTTTTTAATCCAGGAATAGCGACTTCACTACCCTTAGCTTTCTCTGTTAGGTAAACTTCTAAGCCTACCATCTCTTTTGAACCAATAGGAATGACTGCTAAGAGTGCATTTTTCATACATCCTTGAAAACGGCGTTGCAGTGTTCTAAGAGATGATTTTGTCATTCTATATGCTGGCCATGTTGCAGCAG
>Ga0256840_1003122_pt1 | contig 13733 bp, 14 predicted proteins | sample 355202metaG_FD_185969 | JGI IMG/M metagenome (GOLD analysis project Ga0256840, IMG submission 185969) | Hydrothermal vent microbial communities from Mid Atlantic Ridge, Atlantic Ocean - 355-202 | ecosystem: Environmental > Aquatic > Marine > Hydrothermal vents | place: Atlantic Ocean: Mid...
TATTTGTATAAATGATTTAAAGGGGTTGGCACCCAATGATTGTGAGGCTCTCACATATGAAGGGTCGATACCTTTCATCACGCTATAAAGTGGTAAAATCATAAAGGGCAATAGAATGTGCGTCATTGCCACAATAGTTGAAAACTGGTTGTAAATAATATCCAAGGGTTTATCAATAATCCCCATAGACATCAGCGTTTTATTGACCACCCCATTGGATTGCAGAATGGCGATCCATGCGGTTGTCCGTACTAATAATGATGTCCAGAAAGGCAGTAGTACGAAAATAAGTAGAATACTCGCCTTTTTGAGCGGAATTAAAGATAAATAATAAGCAACTGGATAACCAAGAATAAAGGTTAAAAAGGTAATAATAAAGGCGATGATAAAAGTTCGCTTAAGAATAGGTAAGTAGACACGAGTATCTTCAGGTTGTTTAACAAGCTCCCCAGAAGGTTCTAACTTATAATCCAAAGCGTTGGCATAATAATTGATGGTTAATTTATCACCAGCAGAACGGATACCAGTCCATACCTTGGGTTCAGCCCATTTTTTATGTAATGAGATAAGTAATTCTTGATAGTTTTTTACTTCATCTAGTTGTATTTTTTTTATTTTACGAGCTGTTCGTTTAATAACACTGCCTGTTTGGGCTTGCCTGCGATTTACTTCTTCTGCAAGCTTTCCAGCCAATCTGTTTTTTTGTAGTGTTTGAAGTTCATAGGCAAGAGTTTTAAAGGTTTTCTCATTCGGGATTTTGGAAATATCTTTCCACTCATCCAAAACTTTTACAGTATTGGGGGCTAGATTAGCAACTGTAGGATTATAAAAACTACGGTACAGCATAAAACCAATGGGTGTGATAAAAAACACAATCAAGAAGAAAAATAAAGGCAGTACTAAAGCGAGTGCCTTCGTTTTCTCTCGCCTTATTGCTTGCCGATATTTTTTAGTATGCTCGGAAGTTAAGTCAAGATCGTTATTTGTTGCAGTTGTATCCACAGGTATAAGCCATTAAAAAAGGGAGCAAATGCTCCCTTTTTTAATTACTACTTTATTTAATTAACCAAGCGGTAAACTTTTCACCTAATGATGAGCCATTATCTGCCCAAAACTCAGCACTTGCCTTGATTCCTTCGCTTAAATGAGCTGAAGGTAATTGAGGTTTAACGGCTTCTGCAATAAGCGAATCTGATGATTTTCGAGTTGGTCCATACGCAACATCCTGCATTCCTGCAAGAGGCTTTGTCATAGTGGCAAACTGGATAAACTTAATCGCTTCAGCTTTATTTTTAGAGCCTTTTGGAATTGCCCATCCGTCTAAATCATATATCTGACCATCCCATACAATATTAAAATCGGCTTTATCTTTTTGAATCGCACTGTAGATACGACCATTAGCGGATTGTACGATAACTGCACCACCATCATTTAATAACTGCGGTGCTTGTGACCATGAATCAAACCAGACAATATCGTCCTTAATGGTATCTAACTTGGCAAAGGCTTGTTTTACTCCAGCCTCAGTTCCCAATACATCATAAATGTCTTTTAGTGCTACACCATCCGCCATTAGTGCCCACTCAAGATTAACCTGTGGTCTTTTTCTGAAAGCTCGCTTGCCAGGAATTTTTTTCGTATCGAAAATATCAGCAACTTTTGTTGGTTTGGTTTTAAGGTCATTTTTGTGGGCAAATATAATTGACCAAACAATATTTCCTACAGCACATTCATTGCCAATTGCTGCTGGTACAAAGTCATCCTTTGCTGCTGTTCCATCATCACCTTTTGGTAGGGTATCTTGCGGAAAAACTTCTAGCATGCCTTCAGAACAAGCACGTTCAACATCGATATACTCTATATCCAACACATCCCACTTTACATTTTTTGATTCAACTTGAGCTTTTAATTCAGCTACACCGCCTGAATAATCTTCAAATAGAATTTTAGTACCCGACTCTTTCATATAGGGATCAATCATATGTTTCTTCTGGGCTGCACCATAAGCACCACCAAATGAAACAACGGTTAATTCACCAGCAAAAACACTTAACGATAGTAGCGATGATACTACTAATAAACTTAGTTTTAATTTTTTCATTTTAATTCTCCTTGGGGTTTGTATCATGCAATTCTTTATATCTGTAATGCACGACAATCTTTAGACAACCAACCTAAAGTTACTTGTTGGCCTTCGTTTAAACCATCGAAGGCATAAGAATTAGGTTGCTTGATTATAAATTCAGCCTTTCCATCTAAAAAGCTGATGTAAATTCTGAGGTGGTCACCAATATAAATAATTTGTTTTATGATGCCGTTAAAAATATTATCACAGTCTATATTGTTTTTATCAGGGTTTAGAATAACTTTTTCTGGTCGAATCGATAAATATACGGTTTTATCTGATTCACTAAGATTTACTGGCAGTGCGGTTACGGGGTGTTCTCCACCAATCTCAACTACGACTTTATCATCATGTAAACTTTTTACTGTGCCGTTTAGATGATTGTTCTCACCAATAAATTCTGCAACAAACTTATTATCTGGTTCTTCATATAGTGTCTTAGGGTCAGAAATCTGCTGTATGACACCTTGTTCAAATACAGCAATACGATCAGACATAGTGAGTGCTTCGGTTTGATCGTGAGTCACATAAATAACCGTAAAGCCGAGCATTTCATGCATCTTTTTAATCTCGTATTGCATTTGCTCGCGTAGGTTTTTATCCAAAGCGCCTAGAGGCTCGTCCATTAATACAAGCTTTGGTTCGTAGACTAGGGCTCGCGCTAAAGCAACACGTTGTTTTTGCCCGCCAGAAAGCTGATTAGGATAACGGTCAGCAAAGCTTTTTAATTCGACCAAATCCAAGTATTTTTGTACTTGAGCTTTTGTTTCTGACTTACTCATGTCTCTAAATTTGAGCGGATAAGCTAAGTTTTCAGCGATAGTCATATGTGGAAATAACGCATAGTTTTGAAACACCATACCAATATTTCGTTTGTGTGGTGTGGTGTGGCGAATCGGCTTGCCATCAATATAAATCTCACCGCTAGTAATATCTTCAAAGCCTGCTAAAAGCATTAAGCAGGTAGTCTTACCCGAACCCGAAGGCCCAAGCATAGTCACAAATTCGCCCTGTTCAATATCAAGGTTTAGCTCTTTAACGACAAATACCTTGCCGTCATAGCTCTTTTTCACTTTATCAAACTTAACGCAAATTTCAGGCATATTTCCCTATATATAACAGCTAAAAAATAATCTTCATACTTTCAAAGTATAGACTAGATAAAATTTATGATGTGTCTTTACCACTTTCAAAGTGGAATTGAGCACCTTCTCGAATTCCAGAAGGCCAACGTGTGGTCACTGTTTTCAAACGCGTATAAAAACGCACGCCTTCCATGCCATGAATGGAGGTGCTACCAAATAGTGAGCGCTTCCATCCACCAAAGCTGTGCATGGCAACAGGAACAGGAATGGGCACATTTATACCCGCCATTCCCACTTGAACATTCATCGCAAAGTGTCTTGCGGTGTCTCCATCGCGTGTAAATATTGTTGCGCCATTGCCATACTCATGACTATCAATTAGTGCGAGCGCCTCATCATAACTACCAGCGCGTATAATGGATAAAACAGGTCCAAATATTTCATCGGTATAAATTGACATGTCTGGTTTCACTTTGTCAAAAATACAACCACCGATAAAGTAACCGTCTTTATCCGCTTCATCGCGACCATCAATTTTAAGCTCGGCTCCCTGTGCTTGACCTTCTTCAATATAGGATAGAATGTTATCTTTACTTTGCTGTGAGATGACGGGGCCCATTTCAACACCTTCATCATCAAACTTGCCAATTTTTAATGCTTTCACCATAGGTGTTAATTGTTCAATCAAGCGATCTGCGGTTTCATCACCAATTGTAACGACTACCGAAACAGCCATACAGCGCTCACCTGCGGAGCCATAAGCGGCGCCAATAATGGCATCACAAGCTTGATCCATGCTGGCATCGGGCATAATAATCATGTGGTTTTTTGCGCCACACAATGCTTGAACACGTTTATTATATTTACTGCCTTCTTGGTAAATGTACTCACCTACCGCAGTAGAACCAACAAAGCTAACGGCACTGACATCAGGATTATGTAATATTTCATCAACTGCTTCTTTGTCGCCCACAATCGTATTTAATACGCCTTTGGGTAAACCTGCTTCTTCCATTAATTCAGCTAAGCGTAAACCACAAGATGGGTCTTTTTCTGACAGCTTAAGAACAAAGGTATTGCCACAAGCAATGGCTACAGGATACATCCACATAGGTACCATGGCAGGGAAATTAAACGGTGTAATTCCTGCACAAACTCCTACTGGTAGACGTATATTGTAGCTATCAATTCCTGCTGAAACATTGGCGGTAAAGTCAGATTTAAGGTGGTTGTTTATGGCGGTACAAAATTCAATAACTTCAACACCTCGAAGAATCTCACCGTTGGCATCGGCAAGCGTTTTACCATGCTCTTCGGAAAGCATTCTAGCTAATTCATCTACATGCTCAATAACTAACTCACGATATTTAAACATAATTTGAGCACGTTTTGAGGGTGCCACATGACTCCATTCTGGGAGTGCGTTTTTAGCGGCAGTGATAGCAGCTTTGGTATCATCTGCGTTCACGCCCTGCATTTGACGAATAACTTTTCCTGTTGCTGGATTGTAAATATCGAAAATGGTACCTGAACTTCCCTCTATCTTATTGCCATTTATTATATGTTTTAAAGCCATGTTCTTGCTCATTTAATTATCTCTAGTCAATTTATAGACGAGTTTGAAAAATGCAGTAGTACCAGTTTAGAACAAGACAAAGCACCAGTTTAAACTATGATTTATAAAGTGCTTTTGATACACGTTGTTTGGATTATAGGTAGCTACTAAAATTTAACTCTCTAAAAGAGAAGCTGATCAGATCCAATTATTTTTTCCAAAACTATAGAATTTTTATAAAAAGTTGCCAAAAAATCTTTAAAAGAATCAAAAGTGGTATACTTTTTAAAATTTAATTGTAATGTACAACAATGTTTAAATTAATATAGAAGAAATACAAATGAAAAGAGCAAAACAATTACAACAACTGTCGCGCGAACATCATGGCTCATTATCGATGGCAAAGAAGATTGCTAAAATAGTAGAGTCTGGCTCTGATGAAGAGTTATTAGAAGCTATCGTATTAGTGAATAAATATAATGGCGATGAATTAGAAGAGCACTTCCAGCACGAAGAGCACACTATTTTTGCTCCGATATTTAAGGAGTATAAAGAACATGTTGAGCTAGCAAAACCTTTGTTAAAAGAGCATGGCTATCTTCGCATGCTGATTCCACAGATGACACTTGAAACAGCAAGACAAGATTTAGCCGAATTTTCCGTTATTTTAGAAAGGCATACACGCGTAGAAGAAAGAGAGTTATTTCCCATTATAGAGTCGCTATTTACAGATGAGCAGATGAATGCGGTTTTAAACTTTAAGCCTTTTAATTGATCTTCTGAAAGTCTTATACTTAGGATGAAGGTATATTATATATATTCATCCTAAGTATGCGATATGATTTATTTTTGGTATTTTACAATGGGCCGTCTTTCTGCAATCCAGCCGGTTATTCCATGCATTACATTCAGAACATTTTTATAACCTAATTGTTGTGCAATAGCTTGGCTTGCTACTTGTGTTCTATTGCCTGTGCGACAAATCAATGCAACGGGTTGGTCTGGTTTTACAAGCGCTGTAAATTCGGGAACAAAGTTAGGATTGATACGGCCCATATTATCGAAAAAGGTAATAGTTTTACTGCCTTTTACGATCCCTGTTTGTTGCCACTCTTCTTCGCGACGAATATCAACTAAGGTCACGCCTTGAGCTATAAGTTCTTTAAGCTTGGCATTATCAATGTTGCTATAGCCACCTGCTTGTGGGACTGGGTCTGCAGCTTTCACTGTGCTTGGTGAGGCTGCTGGTGTAACCAATGATGAATTTGTTTTTGCGTTACAAGCAGCAAGTGGTAAAAGAAGGCTAACAATAGCGATGTTTAATGGTTTAAGTGTCATTTTATTTCCTAAATTAAATAAATATGAAAAAAGTGCGTAATTGTACAGGCATAAGTACATAACCGTACTAATAAGTTCCAACATATTTTTGTCAGTAGTTTTTATATACTGCACTACGACCTAGCAATTTATTTAGATGCATAATCTTTAATCCCTAGGCAGAAAGCACGAAAAGAACACCGCCTTTGATTCTCATTCGCGTTTCCAATCTGAGTTTAGGGATAATAAATAAACTTGCAATACAAAAATATTGATTACCCAATGACAAAAAAACGGATTTTAGCTATGATGTAGGGCTAGGGAATAATAATTACTCGTTTATAAACGAGTTACTACATGAAAAGGGGTAACGTAATGTCTAATCAATCATTACAAGTTCTATTGGGGCTGTGTTTTTCGTGTGTGATTTTATCAGGCTGTGGGGCGGCTGGTGTAAAATCAACAAGCGATGAAGATGCAGCCGCAGCATCGAGTGAGGCTGTCGCTAAAGGCGATAGAACGTCAAGATCAGCTGATGGCAAGGATGCCGAATCTACAGCTGGTCGTCTTAAAAAACGTAAAGTACCTTATCGCCCAAGATCAAACACAATCACCAACAAAGCTTTAGGCGATAACTTGATGGCGGGTAGAAAGAAAGAAGCAGAGCGTTTCTTAAAACAAGGTGCAGACGCAAATACCGTTGCAGCAAACGGAGAACCTGTTTTATATAGCGCTTTACGCCTTGGTTTTAATGACATGGCGGATAAGTTAATTCTTTATGGGGCTGATGTAAATGCCCAAACACGAGGCGGTCGAACACCTTTACATCTCGCTATTTCAAAAGGAAATACTAACTTTGTTCAGCTATTATTAGAGAATGGAGCTGATCCAAACATAGCAAGCCGTTCAGGAGAAACGCCTCTATTTCTTGCTATTGAAAAAGCCCAAGTAGAAACTGTAGCTAAGTTACTAAAGTATGGTGCAAATGCTAATGCGGGAACTTCGAAAGGAACACCACTTCAAGTTGTATTAAGAAATGGTAATGTAAAAATAGCAAAACTACTGGCTAGCAATAAAGCAGATGTAAATATTACTGATAGCATTGGAGAAACACTACTGCATAAAGCTGCAGCAAGAGGGCAAGTTGGTTTTGCTGAGGTAATTATTGCCAACGGTGCTAATGTTAATGCCAGAGATCAGTTTAAAGAAACACCATTGCACGAAGCGGCGGCAAAAGGCCGCCTTGAAATGGTGAAGCTTTTGCTAAACAACAAAGCAGACTTATATGCAAAAACAATAAAGAATTGGACGGCATTGCATGAAGCGGCACGATTCGGGTACCCTAAAACTGCAGCTTATTTAATTAATCGTGGCTTAAGTAGAAATGCACATAACACTGATGGTAAAACACCAAAAGGCTTAGCAAGCCATTTGAAGCATGGTGATGTGATAGATGTTCTTAAATAATTTGAATATATCTTGATGCAGGTCATGCCTATAGAAGTAAAGATACGATAACTTAGCTCTGTTAAATATTTTTATCGGAGTTTTCTATGTGGAATTTTACAGTACCTGCAGTTATCATTTTTGCACTCATGGCCTTTAGTTGGGTAATGTTCTTTACTTCGGTATTTATGCAGTAAGTTTAGTTTTTTAGCTTTAGTAAATTAAGGGTGGCTTTGCGACAGCTATCAAGTAAGTTATTGATAGTTGCCTCATCGTTAAGTGCTCTACCAATAGCCACACCCCCAATCATCATTGCTGTCGTAGCAAATATATCTTGTTCGCTAGGTCTTGGGTGCTTTGGGTTTTTATCAAGCTGTGCCTGAATCGTTTTGTTCAATATTTTATACATACGCGTATAGGTTGTCCTTACTTCAGTTTCATTATTGGCAATATCTGTCACCAAAAACGCTAAAGGACAAGGTGAATATTTTTGTGTAATGTGATCTTCGCTTAAATATCCCATCAGTAAATCTTTCATCCACTCCTCTTCTGTAAGCTCTTTGGGTTTTTGATGGGTGATTCTACTTTTCTTCGCTCCTGCAATAATTGCTTTTGCATAAACTGCTTTCTTGCTTTCAAAATGCGCATAAAACGCGCCTCTTGTTAAGCCCGCATGTTTCATTAATTCATCAATGGATACTTGATCAAACCCTTTGCTTGAAAAGAGTGTAATTGCACTGTCGATAATTTTCTTGTAAGTCGCTTTCTTATGTTCTTTTGAATATGGCATAAACGAAGTATAGACAAATCCTTAAATATGTTGTTGAACATATTTACATTTTATTTATGCTGATGTTTTTGGAAAATATTACTATGAGCTTACAAGCTGCGTTACTACTACCGATGATTGGTATGATTTTTCTAACATTTGGAATCATGGCATGGATGTTAAAGCTACGCTACCAAGCTGTATTGAAAGATGGTTTAAACCCACGATACTTTAAATTATATAAAGGCGAAAAGCTTCCCGAGTACCTTGTTAAGGTTACACAGCACTATGAAAATTTGCTTGAAATGCCAGTGTTTTTCTATGTGGCAGTATTGCTTCTGATAGCTCTGAAAATCTCTGATCCATTCTATGTCGTACTTTCATGGGTATTCTTCTTAACACGCTTGCTACACACATATATTCACACAACGAATAATAAAGTTAAGCAACGAAAAAATGTGTTCATTGTGAGTACACTCGTGCTAATGATTCTATGGGTAAGAATATGTATCGATGTATTGTCATTATAAATGATCATGTAAAAGTGGGGGGATGTGCTTTCTATATTATAATTATACAGTGAATACAAGTCTGAACTAAGAACTCGTAGAAGTATCTGACTAATATATCAACCTTCTTGCATCATGGCGCTATGCATAAGTTCTAGTAGTCATTCAAAAGGCAAATGGACTGTCACTTAAAACTAGGGGGGTGTATTTTTATAGTCTATGATAATCATTATGAAGAAACGAACAACATTCATTAGCACATTAGTATCTGCTTTTTTACTTACAACCATAGCTTATGCTGATCTAAATCTTGAATTACCCGATCTAAACCTACCCGATTTAGGAGGGCAAGCTAATGTGTCTTTCAATTCAGCTTCTGAGAGAGAGCATGGTTTAGCTATTTTAAGAAAGTTGAGAAGTAATGGGCAGATTATAGAAGACCCTGAGCTCAATACTTGGATACGTTCTTTAGGTAATCAACTGAGTTCCAATGCGCCACAATCAGCGACCCCTTTTTATTTTGTGATTGCGCGTAATGCGTCCGTTAATGCATTCGCTACGATAGGAGGGGTTGTTGTCGTGAATGCTGGTTTGATACTGCGCTCAGATTCTGAAAACGAGCTTGCAGCTGTTATGGCGCATGAAATTGCGCATATCACGCAACGCCACATTATAAGAATGATTCGAAAAGCCGAAGGCAGTAAATTTGCAAATGGCGCTGCACTACTTGCAGGCATTATTGCCAGCAGTAAGAGTCCTGAGGCAGGGTCAGCCATCATAAATGCTACACTTGCAGCATCCGCACACAGACAGTTGTCTTTTAGTCGTGATGCAGAGTCTGAAGCTGATCGAGTTGGTCTGCGGATATTGGCAAGGTCAGGCTTTGACCCAAAAGCAATGCCATCCTTTTTAGCCAAGCTAGAATTATTCAGTGATGGGCAGAATGCAGATGCACGAGAGTATTTGCGAAATCACCCTTTAACACTCAAACGTGTGAGCGATACACGAGAAAGAGCTAAGCGAATCCGCTTCAATGAGGGCAAGAAAAGCTCAAACTATTTTTATATGCGAGAAAAAGTTAGAGCTTTATCAAAGTCAACAAAACCAATAGCCGATAAAGTACCCGCAAAGGTCAAAAAATATGCAAAAGCATTGCAATTATCACAGCGCAATCATAATCGCGTTGCGCTACAAACAATTGGCAGCAAGAGCAGAGTTGTTCCAGAGGCAATATTGATAGGAACGCTGCTTAACAAGCAGCGTCGTTACAAAGAAACCATTGCGCTAATAAGACCTTTGCTCAATATTTATTTGGGTAATGAAGCAATGTCGGTTTTATTGTCACAAGCTTATATTTCTGTAGGACAGCGCGAAAATGCTTGGCGAACGTTAAAGGCAATTAACGTCTCAGAACAAACTAGCCTAGAGTTATTTGAGGCTAAGCAACAGATTGCCCGCATAACAAGACATGACGGAGAAGCTTATCGCGCAGCAGCAGAAAGAAATATTCGTATGGGTAATTATAAAGCAGCAATATCCTTATTGCGCCAAGCGATTAAATCCCCCAGTTCTAATACAAATCAGCTACTGCAAATGCAAGCTATATTGAACCGAATTGAACATAAATAGTAGAGTTCAATCTACAGTAGGCAAATTTATTTCTTAAGCCATATAAGCATATCATAACGTGCTTAAGTTCTTATATACCATTGATTTTAAAGTATTTTTTGCAACAATGCTTTTTTTGGGATATGCTGGCTGTCCAGATAAACTATGTGGGCATGAAAATGTGTCTTCCATATAAATAGTAAATATCTGTTTATAAATAATATTACATTTTAGGAGGTCAATATGCGAAGAAGTTTTCGCGTTATGTCAGTCGCAGTCTCTGCACTGGCGATAGTAGGAGCCCTTGGTTTCTCATCTGCAGTTATTGCAGGAGATAAGAAAAAAGAAATGAGCGGTAAAGAACTCGCGTTTAATAAAAAGAAAGGCAACTGTTTGGCTTGCCACCTCATTGCTGGAGGAGATCAAGCTGGAAATATTGCTCCACCATTAATTGCAATGAAAGCACGCTTCCCTGATAAAGCCGTATTACGTGCCCAAATTGAAGATCCGCTTGCTAAGAACCCAGACTCAATGATGCCTCCATTTAAATCACATGGCATTTTGTCTGATAAAGAAATTGGTTTGATCGTTGATTTTGTATACGCACTTTAAGAACCAACTTTTTTATAAAAAATTTAAATCAAAACGTTTAGAGGAATATTAAATGAAACGTAGAAGCTTTTTAAAAAGCACAATTGTAGCAAGCGCTGCAATTAGCACAGGCGTCTTAAGCACGAACACTGCTTTTGCTGCTGCACATGGAAATGATGTAACTAAGGCTAAGTCAGTTGACGAAGTTTTAAAAATACTTGGCGCTACTGGCGCTACTGAGTCTAAAGACATCAAAATAAAAGCCCCTGAAATTGCCGAGAACGGCGCTGTTGTTCCTGTAGGAATCACATCAAAAATCGAAGGAACAACTGAGATCATTTCAATAACTGCTGCAAACGCAACGCCATTTGCAGCGAAGTATGTTCTAGGTGAAGGTACAGTCCCAGCTGTTAAATCTCGTTTTAAAATGGGAAAAACAACGGATGTAATCGCAGTTGTAAAAGCTGGTGATAAGTTCTACACAGCGAAGGCAAATGTAAAAGTAACTAAAGGCGGCTGCGGAGGCTAATATCATGGCAAAATCAACAATTAAATTACGTACGAAAGAAAAAGGTGGAAAAATCCAAGTTAAAGCTTTGATTACACACCCTATGGAAACAGGTCTTCGTAAAGATAAAAAAACGGGTAAGAAAATTCCTGCTCATTACATTTCAGAGGTAGTTGTAACGGCTAATGACAAGCCTATTATGACAGCTCAATGGAGTGGTTCAGTTTCTAAGAACCCATTCTTATCTTTCGCATATGCGGGTACAAAAGACGATATAGTCAAACTGTCATGGAAAGACAATATGGATAAGAGCGACTCTTTAGAAAAGAAAATTGGTGAGAAGTAGAACCGCTTTAATTAGAAATAATATAAGTTCTGCTACATCAGAACAGCACCCAGCATGATTTTTGCTGGATGCTGTTAGTAGCTGATGTTTATAGACAGGACTAATTTAGGAGGATATAAATGAAAAAACTAATAGGAGCAATTGCTCTTCTATCGTTCTCTCTTACTCCTTTGTTAACTGCACAAGCAACCCCTGCAGAAGACAGAGAAGCATTGAAAGGATATTACAAAAAGAACACTAGCAGTGATAATTTTGCTGATTACATTAATGGCATCTATACGTACAATAAAGGTGCTCGTGAACAATGGGAAGAAATTGAAGAATTTCCTCCATATGAAATTGCATTGGACAAAGGTGCTGAACTTTGGGATAAGAAGTTTAAAAATGGTAAATCTTTTGCTGATTGTTTTGGTAAGGATATAAGTGGCACTCGCGCAAAATACCCGTACCATGATGAAAAGACAGATACGATTGTTACTTTAGAAGGTGATATTAATAAATGTCTTACTGATAACGGTGAAAAGCCATTCAAATGGAAGAAAGGTAATATTGCCGCCGTTTCAGCTCATATTGCATTTGCAGGTCGTGGTGGAAAAATCATCACAGAGCCAAAGACTGATAAAGCACTGGCGTGGTACAACAAAGGTAAAACATTCTTCTACGCAAAGCGTGGGCAGTTAAACCTTTCATGTGCTGATTGTCATGTTTACAGTGCAGGTAAATGGATACGCGGTGATAACCTAAGCCCAGCGTTAGGTCATCCTTCACACTTTCCTGTTTACCGTTCAAAGTGGAACAGTATGGGTACACTGCATAGACGTTACGGTGGTTGTAACAAGAATATTCGTGCTAAGCCTTTCAAAGCACAGAGCGATGAATATAAAGCATTGGAGTACTTCCAAGCTGTTACATCAAACGGTCTAGAACTAAATGGTCCAGGCGCGCGCAAATAAACTTGCAAACTATCTGAGCTATTACAGTTAGCCAACAAAAAAGCCCGATTCGTTCGGGTTTTTTTGTGCCTTTTTTTTATGCCATCCTTTGTCTATAGCTTGCCTTCTGGCATGAATATTCGTACTCTTAGCTTGTAGTCTTCACAAATTAAATGGTATCAATGTATGAATTACGAACAAGCACGTTTTAATATGGTCGAACAACAAATCCGTCCGTGGTCTGTGCTTGATGATACTGTTCTACATATCATGGGAAATATCCCACGTGACGCTTTTGTTGTCGACGATGTAAAATCAATGGCATATGCAGATATTGAAATTCCACTAGGGCATGGTGAATCCATGATGTTCCCACGAGTAGAAGGTCGCTTACTACAAGAGCTTGAAATTGATATTGATGATGAATGTCTTGAAATAGGAACAGGGAGTGGCTTTGTAACGGCTTGTATGGCGACAATGGCGAAACATGTTCACAGCATCGATATATATGATGACTTTTTGCAAAGCGCAAGCGAACGATTAGCAGAGAATAATATCGCCAATGTATTGCTGGAAAATAAAGATATTTTTGATTCAGCTAAAAAAATAACTAAAAAATATGACGCTATTGCTGTGACGGGTTCAATTCCAGAATATATTCCATTATTTGAAAATTTACTAAAACCGCAAGGTCGGCTGTTTATTGTTGTTGGTACAGGACAAACCATGCACGCGATGAAAGTAATACGCGGCGAAGGTGAAGATCATAATACGTTTGCAAGAACCAGTCTCTTTGAAACAAAGCTAAAACCTTTAGTTGGTGTGGAGATGAAATCTAGTTTTTCATTTTAGCAGCACAAGATATAACGGTAGATAAAACTACGAAAAATCTCCACAACTTCTTCAAAAGCCCATCCAATAGCCCTGCTATGATGCTTGTAT
>Ga0256840_1003123_pt1 | contig 13724 bp, 8 predicted proteins | sample 355202metaG_FD_185969 | JGI IMG/M metagenome (GOLD analysis project Ga0256840, IMG submission 185969) | Hydrothermal vent microbial communities from Mid Atlantic Ridge, Atlantic Ocean - 355-202 | ecosystem: Environmental > Aquatic > Marine > Hydrothermal vents | place: Atlantic Ocean: Mid...
TAATCAAGACCTTCAGCATCTGGTGCTCTGTTGAAAAGATTTTGATACATTGCTGTTACTGTAGCTTCTCTGTCTAGTCCTGCATACTCTGCCTGGTATTCAGCACTCTCTGTCATAGCTGCAGCTATGTCTTCTAAATTTGTTAAACTTGTAGTATTTGGCGTTCCATCGCTTATCCAGTAAGCAAGTCCGTCCGCGTCTGCAGCTCTGTTAAAAGTTGCAACATATACTTTAGCTATCTCTGTTCTTGTAGCCATTTTTTCTCCTTAATATTAAGTCTGACCTAGGTATCTAGCCTCGCTAGATGTTAGCTTAGATTTTGAATTTTAACACTCTAGACCTTGAGGCTAGATTGTAAAGCATGCATTCCTAGGTGAAACATGCATAATTATATCAGTTAAAAACTTAAAAGAAATATAATCTATCTAAATAACAAGATTATCCGTATTTAACGAACTTAAATCGACATTGTTGAGGAAACTCTCTACATTTGCCTGCTGAGCCGCCTCATATTCATCACTGTTGGAGAAACTGACTATCATTCCTGTTCTGTCTCCACTGTTGCTTATCTCTGACATCCAGTAGTCGTAGCCTGCCTGGTCGGCATCTCTGCTTAATATATTATTGTAAAGCTGATTTATAAAGTCTGCATCAGACTGGGCACCAAAGCGTGCCAGATATTCATCACTTCCTGCAAAACCTCCTGAAATACTTTGAATGGTACTGCCGTTGGTATTCATATCATTCAGCCAATACGTCAATCCGTCATTATCCGGGTTTCTTCCCAGTACTGCTGAATAGAGTCTTGCTATCTGCTGTTCCTGTGCTATTATCTGTGCAACCAACTCCAAAGCTAATGTAACATCAGCAAAACTGATATCTTCTATCTCTTGCAGTGTATCTGTTGACATTGCATTATCATCTGTTATAACATATGCATTTGTTTGAGGATTTACATTATACCTATTTAAATTATCTGTGTAGATTACTTTGTCTATACCTGCACCACCTATGACTGTATCGTTTCCTGTTCCTGTGAAGAAAACATCATTACCCTCACCGCCATCAAGCACATCATCACCTTCACCGCCGTCTATACTGTCATCACCCAGTCCTCCGCGTAAAATGTCATTACCGCTTCTTCCGGAGAGAATATCTGAAGCGCTTGTTCCTTCAAGTTCATCATCACTGTTTTCGAGTCCTATTCCCTGTATGCTGCCGTTAAGTCCGGAAAGGTTCCATGTTCCCGCATTTCCTGCTCCGGCAACTGTATAGTCATCCAGACCCAGCATTCCTGATTGACTGCCGGAAAACGGCAGTTCATAGTAGTGCACTCCGTCTCCTGCACTGTATCCCGCACGTGCGACTACGCCTCCAAGTCCGTTGATTCCGTCACTTGCATCACCTGTTGTCCAGTTGATATCTTCATAGATATAGGAAATGTCAAAATTGCCATCGCCTATGTTTTTAAGCTGAAGCTGAAAAGCATTTGTTTTATCCATATGTTCATTATAGTAGCCCACATCATCCCATGTTACTGTGATAGTCTGTGTGTCGGGATCAAGATCATACCAGACAAGATTTGATCCTGTTGAGTTGCCTTGTGTGTTATAGTTTGAATCACCTGTCTGGGTACTAATCTGAGCAGCGGCATCACTTAAAAATGTAAACAGTGTATCTGATGCACTGAGCAGATCCGGGTTTGTAGCTGTATTCCAGCCCGTCGTTGCCTGAACATCTGCATCAAATGCTGCCTTGCTGGAAAGATCCCATTCTGTAATGTTATAGTTCAAAACAGCTGATGTATAATCCAGAGTATTATAGTAGGCAGTGTCATTGTTAATATAGTTTCTGTAGGCATTCAAACTTGTGTCCACTGTCGTTGTTGTACCGCTGCTTGCAGTTACCGTACCGCTTCGTGTATCAACATCTGCCCAAAATGCTGCAAAAATAGGGCTTGTTCCTGCATCAATACTTCCCGGTGTATAGCTGTAGAGTCCTCCGTCAAATGTTATATTTCCGTTTGTGTTTACATACATACTTGTGTAGGTATTTGTAAACAGATTGATTCCGTTTGGAAAAACTGATGTTATATCTATGGCATCTGAGTAGCCATCATCATTTCTTGTGAGATGATTCTCACCAAAACCGGAGTCTCCCCCTAATCCGTTAATTAAATTTGCCATTCCAGCTCCTTATAAAAAATTTATTTATGTTAACATCAGTTAGTTTAATCAAACCTTTACTGTTGATGTACTACAATCACTCATGCTGTTTAACTCCTATACATTTATTTTTCTTTTTCTAATGCCGACTCTTTTTGCATTTTGGGTTTTAAAACTCCACAAGGTCGGCATCTGCTTTCTTGTTGGGGCTTCTGTAGTCTTTTATGCCCAGTGGAGTTTGGAACATCTTTTTATACTACTGAGCTCGCTTGTTGTGAACTATATTTTTGCTATGGCAATGGAAAAAAATCGCAAGTATGCAAAGCCTTTGTTAGTGAGCATCTTATTACTTAATCTTTTGCCTTTGGTGTATTACAAATACAGCTACTTTTTAAATATGGTAGATACGCCTTTGATTTTACCTCTTGCCATCTCCTTTTTTACCTTTCAGCAGATAGCATTTCAAGTTGACCTGTACTACAAAAAGATAGAATTTTTCTCTTTTAAAGAGTACCTCTTTTTTATACTCTTTTTTCCACAGCTTGTTGCCGGTCCTATTGTGCATTACAATCACATCATTCCGCAGGTGTTACATGTAAAGTGGAAGCACTTTAACAAAACATACTTTGCTGCGGGCGTTTTTTTGTTTAGCATCGGGCTTTTTAAGAAGGTGGTTTTGGCAGACAGTTTTGCACCCTATGCAAACAGTGCCTTTTCAGATGTAGCAAACGGACTGAGTGTGTTTGATGCCTGGATTGGCATTTTGGCATACAGTTTTGAGATATATTTTGATTTTAGCGGGTATAGTGATATGGCTATAGGGCTTGGACTGCTTTTTGGAATTCGCCTGCCTTTGAATTTCAACTCTCCTTATAAAAGCCGTAATATTGTCGAGTTTTGGAGAAGATGGAACATTACTCTGTCCAATTTTTTGCGTGATTATATATACATTCCACTTGGAGGAAGCAGAGTTAAAGTTTCTCGGCAGGTTTTTAATCTGCTTCTTACTATGACTATAGGCGGCATTTGGCATGGGGCCGGGTGGACTTTTGTGCTGTGGGGATTTTTGCATGGTCTGTTTTTGGGGATTGTGCATCTAGGCAAGCAAGGTGCCAGATCTAGCTCTGGCACCTTCGGTGTGGCTGTGACTTTTTTTGTTGTGACACTTTTGTGGGTTTTGTTTCGTGCGGATGATTTTTCAACTGCCTTGCATTACTATGCTTTGCTCTTTGATATAAGGCATTTGCAACTGCATGCAGTCTCTTTTTTCACTGCATTTATTTTTGTTTTTTCTTTTGTAGTTGTCTGGTTTATGAAAAACTCCTGTGAACTGGTTGCATACAATGAAAAGCATTTACATGTAAAGCCGTGGCATGGAGCGCTTGCAGGGGTGGCGTTTTTTGTGGCATTGAAGTTTATGGCTATTGCACCGGCTCAGACATTTGTCTATTTTAATTTTTAAGGGTTGTTTTCGTTGAAGTTTTTTCTTTATTTTATTTTATTTTTTATTTTCAGTTTTCTTCTATGGTTTGGCATCGTTATGGGAGAGGCTGGTAATCCTACGAAAATGTCGCAGTGGATTTATGATGTCTATGCGAAGAAAGAAGCGCTTGCGAAAAAAATTCACGGCAAAAAGATCGTTGTCGTTGCTGGTTCTAATGCTCTGTTTGGCATAGAGAGTGCAATGCTTGAAAAAGAGTTTGGCATTCCTGTTCTCAATGACGGAGTCAATGCGGGTATAGAGTTGCCCTGTGTTTTGCATATGGCAAAAAAAGTTATCCGCCCTCATGATACAGTACTGATGCCTTTGGAGTACCCAATGTACTCTTATGATGGAAAGCCCGGCGTACAGATGATAGACTTTGTACTTTCACGAGAAAGCTCTTGCCTGTTTCATCTGCGTTTGCAAGAAGTGTTTTATATTTTTTGGCATGTAAGCTTACAAAGAGTGTGGGAAGGATACTTTGATCGAAGTAAAAAAGCTGTGGCAGAAGGACTCTATGGAGTCCATCATACCAATGCCTACGGTGATCAGACAGAGACATCTGTAAAAAACAGAAGTGATGCTTTTTACAAAGAGGTTCTCAACCATGTCAAAAAACCTGAGACATACGGGAAAAGTTTTTCACAGGATGCTTTGGGTTGGGAGTATTTGGAACAGTTTGTAGAGTGGTGCAAACAAAGAGATGTAGAAGTCATCTTTATGCCGAGTACATTAATGTGGGATGATTCTTACAAACAAAATTCTACAGAGCGGTGGTTTTATGAGCATATCGCCGATGAAGTGAGAAAAAGAGGCTGGTGTTTTGTCGGGGAGCCTTATGATTACATGTACCCAAAAGAGATGTATTTCAATACGAACTTTCACCTCATCGACACTGCAAGGAAAAAAAGAACCTTGCAGATGATAGAAGATTTACGCAAAAGTAAGTGCCTCAATAATATTTGAAAGCCGCTCCGCGAGATATGAATAATGATGTTCTGTGCGCCATCTTTGTGCCTCTTTTTGTTTTTGCTGTATTTGCGGAGTATTTGCTTTGATCTGCTGCATCAACTCCTGTATACCCGCTGCTATATCCTGCGGAGATGTTCCTTTGAGTCTAAAGACGGCATCTTTGACATCATCAAATATATCCAAAGGAGTAACCGCTATGGGTTTTTGTGCCGCCAAGCCATACCGGACAGCCGCACTTGAGGACTCTCCGGTTTCCTGATAGGCAAAAAGAAGCAGATCTGCTTTGTTGAGTTCGATCAGACTCTCCTCATCACTGAGATAATTTGTGTTGAGTGTTATGTGTCTGTGCATATTGAGTGTTGCTATTTTTTCTTTTGCTTTTTGTATCATAGCATCAGATACCGGGTCGGGATATTTTGCATTGAACATATTGAGATGTATCGCTACTCCTTGATTTACCAAAACAGCAACGGCATCTATAACTTCCAAAAGACCTTTATGCGGAAGGAAAAAGCCATAAGTTGCAAGTGTAAAGATGCTGTTTTTTGCCGCTTTTTTTGGCGGTGTAAAATCTAAAACGCCATGGGGAAAGAGTGCAACATTTTCTACTAAACCATAGGCTTTTAAACGGTTTAAATCTTTGTAAGAGTGCACAAGAATTCTTGCACATTTTCCAAAACCCACTGCAAGCTGTGCCAGTTTTTTATGCGGGGTAATCGCGGCATCCTGCGTGGCATGCAGCATCATTATAATCTTTATGCCCTGCTGTGTGTGTTCTTCTATGAAGCGATTTAAACTGCTAAAGTTAAAAAAACTGTAGTTAAACTGTATGACAATTGCATCAGGCTTGCTTTGGTGTAGTTGTTTTGAAAGGGTTTGCAGTGTTTCTTCTTCCCCCAATGCAAAGCATCTGTGCACATTTGATTTGTCCTGTGAGAGTGTACTCTGTGCGTAGTTACACAAAACTTCTATATCTGCATTTTGCATATTTTCAACAAGGTGCTGGGAATATGTTGCTATACCGCACTTGGTATTGTAAGAGCTTATCCATGCGAGTTTGAGTCTTTTTTCTTTTCTTTGTCTATCAGTAGCAAGTGCCATATCAACCAAACGCTCGGTTACATGTAACCATGTGGCATTTTGAAGCAAAAATTCTTTTGCTTTGGCGTTCTTTTGTTGGAGATGGTGTGAGGGTGCATTGTAAACTTCTTGCATGAGCTGTTTCAAATGTTGTCGTGAAGGTTCTGCCCATACAGAATTAAAAAGTTTGAAGTGTGTTTGTGCAGGGCTAAATTCATACTCTATAAGCCAGGCGGTTTCATTTGTACAAAAATCAAGTTGCCCTCCCCAGCCTGTCGTTATAACTGCCAACCCTTCAAGCATCGCTTCTGCGAGTGGAACACCAAAACCCTCGGCTCTGCTTGGAGCCACCAAAACATCACACTGCTGATAGAGTGCTTTGAGTTGTTCTTCACTGAGGTCTTCTTCTATGATGAGAATATCCGGATATGCACTGTTTTTCTCTTTTGCTTCTTGCAGCCATTTATGGACTTCATTGTGCGGATTTGGAAATGTTTTGATGATGAGCAGAACATCATCTTTGTCTGTAAAAGCATCTCCGTAGGCTTTTAACAAAACATCGACTCCTTTTCTGGGAAAACAGGACGATACATGTAAGAAACGAAAGCTGTGTTTATCTTCTAAAATATAGTCTGTGTCAGCTTCTACCCGAAACCAGTGGTCCACCCCACAGCCAGAAGTGATAAGCGGTACTTTTACACCGTTGTCTATCATAATCTTTTGCACATGTTTTGAGAGGCAGGTCATACTGTCAAGATGTGTGTTAAACTCTTTGACCCACTCCTGTGGAAATGCTGACTCTTCCCATGCATAGTGATGAAGCATGTTTGTTTTTGCTTTCATATCTGCTACTCTTGGCGGGTAGAGATTACGACTCATAACATCTACTGACTCAGGAGGGAAATGCGGTTCTCTCTCGTACATCTCTTTGAGGTCTTTGTTTGCCTGTAAAAAACTCTCCTTTGGCAAAAAATCACCAGGGCCTTCTGTGGAGTGAAGGATTACCGTATGACCGAGTTCATCCAAGGCGCGCGCTGTTTCACGGTTGAGCAGTGCCAGACTGTAACTGCTGTCAAAAGGTCCTTCTACTCTCCACTGCAGCGGTTGTGAAAAATCTGCATAGGCTTGGAGTCTTTGGATCGTTTTTTCATTGTTTGCAATGATATTTGCAATGTGTATGAGGTCACTCTCACTCAGCTTCTCTTTTGATGATAAAAGTGCTATTTTCTTGATGAGTTTTGCTGTATTTGCTTTGGGGTTCTGTGCCTCTTTTTTTGGAGTTGCTTTCTCCTGTAAAGCTTTGAGTGTTACTTCTGCACTCTTTTTCCACGTAAACTTTTTTGCGTGTATTTGGGCATGTTCTTTCAATGAGTGCCAAAAATCTTTTTTGCTGAGGACTTCTTCTATTTTTTTGGCAATACTTTTTGCATCGTATGGGTCAAAAAGTGCATCTTCTCTGCCTATGACTTCCGGAATACTTGTTGTGTTTGAACCTATGGTTGCTGCACCGCAAGACATTGCTTCAAGTGCCGGCAATCCAAAACCTTCATGCAAAGAGGGAAATACAAAGAGCGTGCATGAAGAGTAGAGATGTATCAACTCCTCATCCGGTATGTAGTCCGTTAAAATACATTCATCATTTCGAAGATGAAATTTTTTTGCAGCTGCTGTAAGCTGGTTTTTTTTCTCATCATTAAGTTTACAGACCAAAACAAGCTGTAAATTTTCTCTGATGGCGGGTTTGAGCAGAGAAAAGGCTTCCATTAAACCTTCAAAGTTTTTTCGCTGCTCATAGGCACTGGTATAGAGAAGAAACTCTTTTGTAATGTTGCATCTTTTTTTTACATCGTTATTTTGCTCTTTTTGTGGTTGAAAAAGCTGTGCATCAACTGCTGAAGAGATATTTATGATTTTGTCTGCATCAATTTGCAAATGCTCTATGGCTTCCTGCTTTGCAGATGCTGAAATAGCAAGCAGCAAGTCTGCTCTTTTTAGAGAATCTATCTTTTTGTAGTACCATTTGTTTAATGGCGCAAAAGAGAGATATTTCTCTTTGAGAATATGCGGTATCAAGTCATATAATACTACTGCGGTCGGGATATGGGAAAATTTGCCGATGGATGTAACAGTGTCATCCATCGCCCCCTCAAAGAGACTCGTCAGTATCAAAAAATCCGGATTGAGATCTGCAATGAGTTTTTCTCTGCAAAGTTCAGAGAGTGCAACTTTTAACGCATTCTCTTCTGAGAGAGCATGCCCTTTATATGCATCAAATACAACGAAATGGTGTTTTGGCAGCAAAGATTCAAACTGTTTTATAACAGGATTGATGGTTTGAGGAAAAAGTCCGTTGAGCAGTAAAAAAACTTCATCTGTTTTATTTTGCTTTAGAATTGCTTCTGTGAGAGCACCCACATACCTTCCTATGCCTCTGGAAGCACTCAGGTTTTGCATTCCTTGAATATCTATAACAATGCGCATCACTCTTTACCTTCATCGTTTTTTATCTGTTGTTTCAATTGCATATATATCTCTTTTGCACGGGGAGAATTAAGTTGCCCGTTTTCCTGTTCATTCTTTTTCATTGGTTCGGATTGCGGCATTATAATATTTACAATCAATGCGTTGAGTTTTGGATACTTTGTTAAAATATATACAATGATTTTTTTTAGTTTTGGATTTGATGCGATTTTATATTTTAAATGTAGCAAAACTTTTTTTGCTGCTCTTCTTGGACGACTCGTCGGAGAAAATGTCAGCCAATGGCGTACACCTGTCACAAACCAACGCATAAAATTTGTCAGTTGTCGCAGCGGTTTTGTAATTTTCCATGATTTGCTGTTGAGTATGGCATGGTAGTTTTGCTCCGCCTGTGTCGCTTTCGCCTCCGCCTGTGTCGCTTTCGCCTCCGCCTGTGTCGCTTTCGCCTCCGCCTGTGTCGCTTTCGCCTCCGCCTGTGTCGCTTTCGCCTCCGCCTGTGTCGCTTTCGCCTCAATCTTTTCTAAACGGTGTTCGAATTTTGCTGAAAGCAGACTTAAAGGCAGTCCGTATTCCTGCATGAATAATGCACGAAAATTTTCCAGTATTTCAGGTTCTGCTTTTTTTTGCGCTATGACTGCATAATCAGGACTGACACCTTCGAAAACGTCCGATAGTGTCACATCTGCTTTTTCTGCCAGTTGAGGAGACTCCTGAAGTCTGAGGATTTTTACTCTTTCATATTTGTAAAACTCCGGCAAAAATGCAAGCAGATTTGCCGGAATGGGCTTTGTATGTGTCGGATCAAGATAAAAGTTTTCTGTCGCCACTTTTATATTTTCGGGATTTGGTGTTTCCAAGATAAGCAGCCCTGCCGGTTTTAGCACTCTTTTTGCTTCTTCTATCAAGGTTTGCAAATCTTCAAACGGTATGTGTTCTATCACATGAAAAGCGCTCACTGCCATTAGACTTTCATCAGCCTGTTTTTTAAGAAATTCTATACCGTTTGCGCACTCTACATGTAACGAGCGCTTCAAACATTCACCAAGCATGCCTTCATCAAGATCAACCCCTTTTGTGCTTACTCCATTTTCTCCAAGAAGTTCCAGCCATTCACCTCTGCCACATCCGATATCAAGAACTGTTGCATTCGGATAGATTTCTTTTAGTTTTGTAACAAAAGGCAAATAAACACTCACTCTCTTTTTTATCAGTTCTCTTGAACCTCTGTGTGCATCTTCAAATGCTTTATAAAAGTTGTTATTTGACATGAGAAACCTCTACTTTTGGATCAAGCCACGATGAACCTATAAATTCTGTTTTTGATGCATTGACAACATGAAAGATAATGGCTTGATCTTTCCATTCGTAATTTTTTACAACATGCGTGTTGTCGGCATGCAGTGCTATGGCAACCGAATAAGAACCTACTCCCAAATTCATTGCAAAGCCAAATGAAACAAGGTAGCGTTCTCCCTTATCCGGGCTTTTTATCTCTTTCTTATAATGATGGGTATTTGTTCCAAAAATAGGCTGTCCGAGTCTGTCCTTTATCATAAAACCGACTGTTATTTCAGGTATATTCGAAAAAACTTCACACTCTATTTCAAGTGTTACGGATTCACCGACATTGATATATTCAACCGGCTCTTTTTTTGTATTGAAAAAGCCTACACGTGTCAGTTTTACTTCGCCTGTTCCTGAAGTTGTTTCAACTGTACCGTCTTCTTTTTTAATCTGTTTGAGCATACTGTTTTCTTTTTCTGCAATAAGTGCATTGTAGTAATCCATAACTTCTTCGGGATTCCCACTTTTAAGGATACTTCCTTTTTCAAGCAATATGGCTTTATCACAAATAGCCTGGATGGTTCCTTTGTCATGTGAAACCAAAAGAAGTGTTGTTCCCTCTTGTTGAAATTGTCGTATGCGGGCAAAACTTTTATGTTGAAAATAGGCATCACCAACGGAAAGAGCTTCATCAACAATCAAAATTTCCGGACGGTACATTGTTGCCACACTAAATGCCAGACGCATCTGCATACCGCTTGAATAGGTTCTCACAGGCTGGTCAAAATATACCCCGATTTCAGCAAAATCTTCTATATCATCTATCACTGCATTGATTTGTTGACGTGTGAACCCCATAAGTCCTGCGGAATGATAGACATTTTGACGACCTGTCAAATCAGCCTGAAAACCCATTCCAAGTTCTAATATTGCAGAGATACGTCCATGTATAAGGACTGTTCCTTTTGTTTGTTTGAGGGTTCCTGTAATAATTTTGAGAAGGGTACTTTTTCCTGCACCGTTTTGCCCAACTATTGCTACTGCCTCTCCATGTCCAACAGTAAATGAAACATCATGCAGAACTGTTCTTTCGTTTGCCGGCTTGTAATGCATTCCAAACCATGAAGCAATACGATGCAACTCGGAACTGTACTCTTTGAAAGATTTTGTGATATTGCATATTTCCAATAAACTACTCATAGCACATCCGTCATCTCTTCTCTTGCTCTGTAAAAAAGGAGCATTGCCAAAAGGAGGCTACAGCATGCAAAAACTGCGGGATAGAGCAAATGCCCGAAATTTGGCGCTTTGTCATACAACAGAATATTTTGAAACCCCTCTACTATACCTGTCATCGGATTGAGCATAAAGAGAGTGTGATACTTTTGCGGTACTATAGATGTCATGTAGACAATAGGTGTGAGCCAAAACCAAAACTGCATCACGACTTCCATAATCTGACCTATATCTCTGATAAATACATTGAGAACGCCAAGAAACAGTCCTATTCCTGTTGCAAGCACCAGTGTGATTCCTATAAGCAATGGCAGCCAGTAAAGTGCATGATACGGCAAATGTCCCAAAAAAGCAAAAACAACAAACATTACAAGCATAAAAAACATAAAGTTTATAAGTGCTATTCCAATAGCTATAAGAGGCAAAGAGAGTTTTGGAAAGGCCATCTTTTTCAACAGATTTGCATTATTGATAAAAACATTCAAAGAACGTGTCAATATGTCTGAAAACAATGTCCATGCCAACATGCCTGAAAGGATGTAGATAGGATATGCATACTGTGTCTGGACTTCGGGCAGTTTTGCTTTCATTATCTGAGAAAGTATCAGAGCATATACCAGTACCTGTGCCAAAGGATGAATAACCATCCAAAAGCCTCCTATTTTACTTCTAGCAAAACGGGTTTTAAACTCTGTTTTTATGGAAGAGACAATAAAAAATCTATATGCCCACAGGGCAAGCAACATTTGCTTCATTCAGACTCTTTTATAATCATCTTCAATACGGATAATATCATCCTCTCCCGTATACTCACCAACCTGTGCCTCTATAATAACAACATCCACTTTTCCTCTGTTTTCCAAACGATGAATCTCTCCCATTTTGATATAGGTACTTTCATTTGCACGTATCTCTTGTACTTTATTTCCGACAGTTACCGTTGCAATGCCACTCAAAACTATCCAGTGCTCACTGCGATGCAAATGTTTTTGCAAACTCAATCTTTTACCGGGCTTGACGACAATTGTTTTAATTTTATAGCCGTCTGCCTGTTCCAGTACCGTATATGTTCCCCATGGTCTGTGCGTTGTAACATGAGTATGTGGAAGTTCACTCTCCCGTACATGAAGCTCTTTGACAATAGTTTTAATTTTTTCCGAATTGCCTCTTTTTGTAATCAACAGTGCATCTGTCGTATCAACAACAATGAGGTCTTGCACATCTACCAAAGAGATTAACCTTGAAGATGTATGAACAAAGTTGTTTTTGGCATGAAGAGTTAAAAGGTTTTCTGTCTTTGTATTGCCATTTTCATCTTTTTCAAACTCTTCAGCCAAAGCATCAAAACTTCCCAAATCTGACCAGTCTATATCTGACTTTACTACTTTTACTTTTGTGCTTTTTTCCATAACAGCATAATCAATACTCTCTTCGGGTATATTTTGCATATCTTCGAGTCTGATTTTTTGTGTGCTATTTTGTATTTCTCTGTTTTGAAAGGCTTTTTGTGCAGTCTCATATATTTGTGGAGCATATTTTTGCAACTCTGACAAAAAGAGACCGGCTTTAAAGCAGAACATACCGCTGTTCCAGTAAAAGCATCCCTGTTTGAGATACTCTTTTGCTCTTTGTGCATCAGGTTTTTCATGAAATGCTTTGACATCGTCTTCATCTGCTTCTATATAACCGTATCCTGTTTCAGCAAACTTCGCTTCTATGCCAAATGTTACTAAAAAATCCTGTTCTGCGAAACTTTTTGCCTGATGCAACACACGCAGATACTCTTCCTTGTTTTTAATAAGATGATCAGAAGGCGTCACAAGAACAATCTCGTCAGCATCCAGTCCAAAACACGAAAGAGCTATGGCAGGAGCGGTATTTTTTCCAACAGATTCAAGAATATATTCATTTTCTTTCTCATAAGCAATCTCTTCAAGCTGATCGAGTGCCAGAAAATACTGATCCTGGTTTGAGACAATAATGCGTCTCTCACAAAGCGATGCATTGCGTTTGACCGTCAATTGGAAAAGTGAGTTTTTATGAAAAAGTTTTACAAACTGTTTTGGCAAAAGAGATCGGCTCAGAGGCCAGAGTCTTGTTCCGTTTCCACCACATAAGATTATGTTTATCAATAGTTTTCCTTCCTTCTGACATAAATTGGTCATATTATATCGCATAAAGTATAAAAAGATGATTTAGTGATGCCTTATTTATATGCAAGGAATGTTTTATACAAAGTGTTGCAAAAAGATTTCCATGTTTTTTGTTTAAAATTATGTTCTATATACTTTTTTCTTTTTCTATAATCTCTTGTGTTTTCATAATAATGTGAAAGAACGCTGCGTAACTCTTCTTTACCTGCATGCAATATATAGTCGGCGAACTCTTCTCCTACTTCAACCATTGAACTGTTTTTTGAAACAATTGTGATGTTTCCGTAATGCAAAGACTCGACTATAGGAAGTCCATAGCCCTCATATTTGGAAAGGTATGTTACCAAAAAAGCATGCCTGTAAAAATGCCGTAATGTTGCATCATCAATATTTTGCAACCAAAAGAATCTCTTCTCTTTTAAAGGGTGCTGCTCTATTTTTTTTACAAAATCATCTACTTTCCAGCCTCTTTTTCCTATAAATACAAGAAAAAGATCTTTGTAACTCTTCGATAGAGATGTATAAACATCCAAAACCTCTTCATGGTTTTTTCGTGGTTCTATTGTTCCGACAAAAAGTATATATTTTGATTGTAGCAGAGTCTGATACTTTCTTGGTATATTACAAAGTGTTTCCTTGCAAAAATCAGATCCCAAAGCAACAACCTGAACAAGTATATTTCTGTGAAATCCTTCTTCTTGTTTGAGCTGCAAAAAATCTTCTTTTGCACTTGTTGAGTCACATAAAACATAATCACTATAACGAAAAACTGCAGACAGATATGGAAAGAAGTTTTTTTTTGTCTCTTCGTAGGCATATTGGGGAAAGAGGATTGGTGTTAGATCATAAATAAAATTAAAAATTAAAAAA
>Ga0256840_1003124_pt1 | contig 13722 bp, 9 predicted proteins | sample 355202metaG_FD_185969 | JGI IMG/M metagenome (GOLD analysis project Ga0256840, IMG submission 185969) | Hydrothermal vent microbial communities from Mid Atlantic Ridge, Atlantic Ocean - 355-202 | ecosystem: Environmental > Aquatic > Marine > Hydrothermal vents | place: Atlantic Ocean: Mid...
GTACAAAAAACCACTGGATGTGTATGAAAAAAGCATCACTTTTCAACAATCTTGCAGTGAAGCTGCTTGATGGGAAATTTAAATAAGAAATTTGAAAAAACAGTCTAGACTTTTGGGGTAGTGTAAAAGCCAGTAAATTATTGTTTCTTACGCCGCAAACAATTAGTGGGCAACTGACTCAATTAGAAGAGCAGTTTGGTGTTTCGCTTTTTGAAAAATCGGGACGAAATTTAAAATTAACTCAAAGTGGTAAAATTGTACAAAGCTACGCCAACGATATTTTCTCATTGGGTAATGAGCTACAAGAAATTATCCATAACAAACCCTCTAAAAGACTTCCGCATTTAAAAGCAGGCATCGCTAACTCTATCCCAAAATCTATTGCTTATCATTTATTAGAGCCTGTACTATACCTTGATGATCCAATGCGTATCATTTGTCGCGAAGATAACCTTTCAACGCTGTTAAATGAACTTGCCGAACATAAGTTAGATATTGTTATTTCTGACCGAGCTATGCCGAGTAGCAAAGGAATTAAAGGCTTTAATCACACCCTTGGTGAATGTGGTATAACTTTTTTTGCCACCCAATCTTTGATTGATACGATGAAAGGCGACTTTCCTCAATGCTTAGATAAAATGCCGTTGCTTTTACCTGGTGAGACTTCACCAATAAAAAACAAACTAATGCTTTGGCTTCGTCATAAAAATATTTATCCTTATATTTTGGCGGAGTTCGATGATGGCTCCTTAATGAAAGCGTTTGGACAAAAGAGTGCCGGTATTTTTGTTGCACCATCAGTTACTGCAAGTGAGGTTAAAACGTCGTACAGCGTCAAAATTATTGGTGAAACAGAAGATATAATGGAAACTTTTTATGCTATTTCTATGGATCGTAAAGTAAAACATTTGGGGGTAGTAGTGATTTTAAGTAATGCACGTGAACGATTCTTTCTATCGAGTGAGAATCTCAGTGATATGTAGACTATTTCTTCTGTACTTATTTGACGTTTGAGGTAGGAAGAAAAAAGCCCTGATACTGTAGTGGTCTAATAATCTTGTAGAAACTTATGTCTATAATTCACACAATTATAGGAAATTATGATGTCAGAAATAAACCAAAGAAATATCAGGAGCAGGTGAAGCCCGTTCATGTCACCGGAGATGGTGGGTGTAGCCGGTTTCATTTCATGTCTTGCTGACTAACAAAAAATCAAAGGAGTTTACCCCCTTTGATTGCTAATACATTCTTTGCCATATTAGTTGATATGTTTCAATGCTGGTTAAAGTGTCAATAAAAGGTTTAATATCTGGTGTAAAAGCCCAGCAGATCGCGATGCCGATAATAATCAATGTGCTTGCTTGAATCTGTCGTTTATCAAAGATTTTTAATGCTGTTCCAAAAGATCGTTTGAGACGATGCCCCATAAAGTCAACGCTATAAATCTCATCAAGCAATAGATGCAAAATAAACCCTAAAAAGACAAAGAAGCCAATAAACCAAGACGCAAAAGGTTGCCTAGAAAAGATATAAAAGCTAAGTAATACTGTCAATAAACCAAATAAAATAGCACTTATAACTGAGTGAAGTACGCCACGATGAACGGTAAATTTATTAAAGAGCTTCCATAGTGGATAACGAACAAATAGATAAATCCCTAAGCCTGCTAACCATAGTTCAATAATAGATAATTCATTTTCTGTCGCAAAAATCCATAGAAATGACATTAAAATACCCAGCAATGAGAAAATAATTCGACTGGGGTGAGAATAATGCAAATCAATATCTGGCAAGATACCACCAATTACGCCTGCAAATGCTAATAAAATAGCATCTTTTGCATCAACAAAACCCACTTGCAAACAAAGTGTTGCGAGCATTCCTGAGCCAATTGCGGCTACACCAAGATGAGTTGAGAAATTAGCCATGAACTATGATTTCTCGATGCCGATATGAATTTCAACTTGTGATTCACTTTTATAAAACTCAAAATCTGTTTTATAGGCTCTTTTGTATTCGATACTGTTTTCTGTGTTCTTATCTGCTTTCTTGCTTGTATTACCTTCAGAAAAGAAATCCCAGATTTTCATCCACGTATCAATAACTGCTTGTGGCATTTCTCCTTCACCTTTAAACACAAGGTAATCACCTGCCACAATTTTTGCCTGCTGTAATTCCACAGTAGATGATTCGATACGATCAGCCCCAGCTAATACAGAAAATTGACCGCTAGCATCTGATTCATAGTCGAAATAAACCCCATAAACACGCGCTCCATGTTGATAATCAACTACAATATTTTTATCAAAATCTTCATAAAGTGTTGCTATCTTGGCAGTTTCAGGGTTCATTTCATTGGCATTAGTCGTTCGGATACTAATACCTTGGATGGTTTTTTCAGGGATTTTGATAGGTTTCATAGTTTAAATTCTCTAAAGGCTTTTTAAGGATGATTAGGAAATACGCAGGGGGTTAGGGTTATACTCTTCACATTAAAGATCACATCAAATATGCTGTATTTTTTCTCCCCCTGCAAACTGTATTTATAAAAACACTTCTCTTTTGCCTATTCATACAGCTTCTCGTATATGTTACCTTCTTACCCTATGAGAATTCGAGTAAAAATCTGTGGTATTACATCAGTAGATGATGCCCAATTAGTTTGTGATGCTGGAGTTGATGCGATTGGCTTGGTATTTTATGCAAAAAGCCCGCGCAATGTCAGTATTCCGCAAGCCACTAAAATTTGTTCTAGTTTGCCACCTTTTGTTAATAGTGTTGGTTTATTTCTTAATGCTACAGCAGAATTTGTTAATTCAGTTCTGGCAAGTGTGCCTATTGACTTGCTACAATTCCACGGCTCTGAATCGCCTGAATATTGTACCTCTTTTAACCATCCTTATATTAAAGTGATTGGAATGGAAGGTGTCGATAGCTTTGAGAAATTTGATGCCATCGCCCAACAATACCCTGATGCTAAAGGCTTTTTAGTCGATAGTCATGCAACGGGTAAAGCAGGTGGCACAGGAAAAACATTTGAGTGGTCAAACACTCCCCTTGATTATAAAAAACCCATTATTCTTGCTGGTGGATTAAATGCCGAGAATATTGCAGTTGCCATTCATCAAGCCCCTGTTTATGGCTATGACCTGAGCAGTGGCGTTGAGAGTAAACCTGGTATAAAAGATAAACAAAAAGTTATGCAGTTAATGAGTGAGGTGAAGCGTGTCCAATGTAAACAATAACGGTTTTGATGACAGTCTGGCGAATCTAGATTTGAGTAAAATCGACTGGAATTCATTTCCTGATGATAAGGGGCATTTCGGCATTTATGGCGGTCGTTTTGCTGCTGAAACACTCATGGAAGCCATCGAAGAACTTGAGAAAGCCTACTACTCTCTCAAAGACAATGCAGATTTTCAAGCAGACTATGATAATGACTTGCGTCATTATGTGGGTCGTCCTAGCCCACTTTATCATGCAGAACGCTGGTCAAATGAACTTGGTGGTGCGCAGATTTATCTTAAACGAGAAGACTTAAACCACACTGGTGCGCACAAAGTCAATAACACCATCGGACAAGCCCTACTCGCTAAACACATGGGCAAGCCACGCATAATTGCCGAAACTGGTGCAGGTCAACATGGTGTGGCCACAGCAACAATCGCGGCACGTCTAGGGCTTGAATGTGTTGTTTATATGGGTGAAGTTGATGTGCAACGGCAAGCACCTAATGTTTACCGCATGAAACTTTTAGGTGCTGAAGTACGCCCTGTTTCATCAGGCTCTAAAACACTCAAAGATGCACTTAATGAAGCCATGCGCGATTGGGTAACCAATGTTGACAACACTTTTTATTGTATTGGCACAGTCGCAGGGCCTCACCCCTACCCTGCAATGGTACGAGACTTTCAAACCATAATTGGTCGTGAAGCCAAACAACAATGCCTAAAACAAGCAGGTCGTTTACCTGATGCACTCATTGCCTGCATCGGTGGTGGGTCAAATGCAATCGGCTTATTTCATGAGTTTTTGCCTGATCTTGAAGTTGATATTTATGGTGTAGAAGCAGCAGGTCGTGGGCTTCAAACGGGTGAACATGCCGCGCCTTTATGTACGGCGAAACCAGGTGTTTTACATGGCAATCGCATGTACTTAATGGCGGATAAAGATGGTCAAGTAATAGAGCCTCATTCTATTTCAGCAGGGCTAGATTACCCAGGCGTTGGCCCTGAACACTGCTTCTTAAAAGATACTGGCAGAGCCAATTATGTTGCAGTTACTGATGATGAAGCCATGCAAGGCTTCCACGCATTAACACGCATCGAAGGCATTATCCCTGCACTAGAAAGTAGTCATGCATTAGCCTACGCCATGAAACTCGCACCAACCATGAGTAAAGATAAAATTATTATTGTTAATTTATCAGGGCGTGGCGACAAAGACATCAATACCATAGCGGCACGCGAGGGGGTTACATTATGAGCAAGCGTCTAGCAGAGTGTTTTACAAAACTAAAAACATCTGGCAAAAAAGCCTTAATTCCCTACATTACAGCGGGAGACTCCAACCCATCAATCACCGTCCCACTGATGCATAAAATGGTTGAAGTCGGTGCTGATATTATAGAACTAGGCATCCCCTTCTCTGACCCAATGGCAGATGGCCCCACCATACAACTTGCCTGTGAGCGCGCCCTTTTGCATCACACCAGCCTACATGATGTGATTGATATGGTTGTCGAATTTCGTAAAACAGACACCACCACCCCCATTATTTTAATGGGCTACCTCAACCCAGTTGAAGCAATGGGCTACAAACAATTTGCAGAAGCCGCCGCACAAGCAGGTATTGATGGCTTACTCACAGTAGACCTTCCCCCAGAAGAAGGCGAACAACTCACCAGCATCTTAAAAACAAATGAAATAGACCCTATCTTTTTACTATCACCCACCACAACACCTGATCGAATTCAAAAAATAGCAGATGCAGGAAGCGGTTATCTCTATTATGTCTCATTAAAAGGCGTGACTGGCTCTGCCGCACTCAATGTAAAAGAAGTTGCTGAAAAAGTTGCCGCTATAAAAACAATCTCATCATTACCCGTAGGAGTAGGCTTTGGTATAAAAGATGCTGACAGCGCATCAGCAATTGCCGCAGTTTCTGATGGAGTAATTGTAGGCAGCGCCATTGTTAAGATTATCGAAAACAACCCTGATGATAGCGACACAATACTCAGAGAAATTGGAGAACTACTCGCCTCAATGCGAGCTGCTATGGATTGAAGTAGCAAAAGAGGAGAATTCAAATAATTCAGTCATTTATAATTACTTTTTCATGATAAACTAAGAGAGGGAATGCACAATAAACTCATGTATATTGTGTTGTAGCTAAATTTTCTTGTTTATTTTTATCTGATTTTCTTTAAAGGTAGTGTCAAATGAACTCTGACTCACTTGTATTGATTGGTATTGTTGTTGCCAGTGTCATACTTATTATCGCACTTATTGCTATTGTATATTTTATTTTTCGTACAAGTTACCTTTTGCCTGAGAGGGATCAAGCCTATATACGCACAGGATTTGGCGGTGAAAAAATAGCTCATGGGAAAGGGGTGTTTGTACTTCCTGGTTTGCACAAGAAATTACTTCTTGATATGAAAACCCATAAAATCACGGTTGAAAGAAAAGAGGAACATGCTTGTATAACCAGTGATCGCCTGCGTATTGATATTACAGCTGATTTTTTAGTCAGGATTTCACCTGAGGACAGTAAAATCTCTTTGGCTGGTCAAACTTTAGGTGACGCAGCTTTTAATGAAAAAAAATTGATTGAGCAAATTCAAGGCACTTGTGTTGAGTCACTTCGTGATGCTACAGCTAAAATGAGCTTTGAAGCCCTTCATGCAGATAACCAACGATTTAATGATTTAGTTGAAAATGCCTTAGCTGAAGATTTAGCAATGTGGGGATTACAATTAGAAGCAATCTCTATTGCCACATTAAAGCAAACAGATTTAAAGTTTTTTGATGATAATAATGCTCTGGATGTTGAGGGCATAACTAGCATTAAAGAGAAAATTGCAGAAAATCAAAAAAAGCAAAGCCTGATTGAAGCTGAAAGAGTAAAAGAAGTTGAAAGAAATCAATTAGATGCGCACAAAGAAGTTCTTAGATTACAAGAAGAAAAAGCAAAAGCCCAACAAGATCAAGATTTAGCTATTGCTGAAACACAGTTATCTACAGAGCGTCTAATCGAACAGGCTAGAGCTAATGAGCAAATAGCAATTGCAGAGGCCAATGCTAAAGTTTCTGAAGCATGGATAGAGGCACATAAAATGAAAGCCCTAGAAGTTGCTAAAAAAGAAGAAATACAAACCTCAATATCAACTACAAAAGCACATCGAAATAAGCAAGTTAGAATTATTGATGCTGATCTTCAAGCCTCACGTACCCGTATTTTGGCAGAAGCTGAAAAAGATGCAGAAGTCTTAAGGGTTAAAGGAGTTTCTGCCCGTTATACGGTTGATGCTGAAGGCAAAAAAGCACTCAATAAAGCGGCTAATATATTATCGGATAAGCAAATATCAATGCAGGTTAAACAAAAAATTGTCAGCAAACTACCCGATATTATCAAAGAAAGTGTCAAACCCATTAAAAATATAGACGGCATAAAAATCATGCAAATTGATGGTATGTCTCATCTTACTGGTGGAATGGGTGGCGGTGGCAACGGCGGTGGTAATGGCAGCAGCGGTGATAATAGTGGTGGCGGATATAATGGCGGTGGCAGTCTAGGCGATCAAATTGTAAATAGCGCTCTTCGTTATAAAGCCCAAGCCCCTATGGTTGAAAACCTACTTAAGCATGTTGGTCTAGCAGGTGGCGGTATTAATGATCTAACGGCTGATTTACAAAAAGATATGAATCTTGATACTCCATTACAGAGCAAGCCTAAAGAGATTGAAAGCAAGAAAAAGTCTGAAAAACATAGCTATGCAGAGGGTAAGCCAGTCGGTAATGACTCAATAAATGAACAAAGTCAAAATGATGTATATTCTGTAGCAGAAAAGAATGATACTTATCATAATAATGAGATGGATAAGGAAGATCAAAAAGAGTCATCGTTATCTGAAAATACACCAGAAAATGCTTCTAAAAACGCTTCTGAAAATAATGATCAACATGATAAGAATGAAGAGATAAAAAATAATGACTCTGAACAACCCCAGCAAACTTCTGAAACTGAGACTGCATCAAAAGATAAAAAAACCAACTGATAAACCAGACTCTTAGAAGACTATCTGATACTTCACTGATAGTAACTGAAGCTGTGTTGTAGCAATCCGTCGGATTACGTTATCGCTAATCCGACCTACAAAAGCACAGGAAAATATCTAAAAAAAGGGGGGGATGGGTTTCTATAAACTAGTACTAACAATGACTCAAAATACAGTAAATTACTCAAACTTGCTTCGCTATGATGCTAAACACGTCTGGCATCCCTACTCTAGCATGTCTAATCCTGCGCCTGTCTTAGCTGTTGTTTCTGCTAAAGGTGTTTACCTTGAACTTGCAGACGGTACTCGTCTAATAGATGGCATGTCATCGTGGTGGTCGGCTTTACATGGCTATAATCACCCTATTTTAAATCAAGCAATTCTTGATCAAAGCCAAAAAATGTCGCATGTCATGTTTGGTGGTTTAACGCATGAACCAGCGGTGACATTAGCCAAAAAACTGATTGATATAACTTGTGATAATTTACAGCATGTTTTCTTTGCTGATTCTGGTTCGGTAGCAGTTGAAGTATCTATCAAAATGGCTTTGCAATATTGGTTTGCACAGGGAGAAAGCCAAAAATCAAAGCTACTAACAGTTCGCAATGGTTATTATGGCGATACCTTTGGTGCTATGGCTGCCTGTGATCCTGATAATGGAATGCACAATATGTTCACGGGTGTTTTAGCACAACACATTTTTGCTGATGCTCCTGCGACATTGAGTGAAGGTGCTTGGAAGGCTGAATATATTGATGATATTAAAAATAAACTTAAAAATAACCACCAACAAATAGCAGCCGTTATTATTGAGCCAATGGTGCAAAATGCGGGTGGAATACGTTTTTATCATGCTGAATATTTACAGCAGCTGCGTTCTCTTTGTGATCAATATAATGTACTGTTAATTTTGGATGAAATAGCCACTGGCTTTGGACGCAGCGGAACATTATTTGCCTATGAACAAGCCAATATTCAAGCCGATATTGTAATTGTAGGCAAAGCTTTGACAGGTGGTTATATGACACTTGCAGCGGTTTTAACATCAAATAAAGTGGTGCAGGGAATCGAGGCTGATGGCAAGGGTGTGCTTATGCACGGCCCGACATTTATGGCAAACCCACTCGCCTGTAGTGTTGCTAATGCAAGCATTGAGCTATTACTAGAATCCCCTTGGCAAGAGAATGTATGCGCCATTCAACAACAATTAGAGCAAGGCTTGAAGCCCTGTCGTCAACTTAAAACAGTAAAAGAAGTTCGTGTAAAAGGTGCTATTGGCGTGGTTGAATTATATGAGCCTATCGACATTAAATGGTCTCAGCCTTTGTTTACTGAATTAGGTGTATGGCTACGACCTTTCGGTAAATTAGTGTATTTAATGCCACCGTTTATTATTACAAAAAATGAGTTAAAACAGCTCACATCGGCTGTTTGTGAGGTAGTGGCAAAAATTTAGTTTAGTTATTGTCATTTAACATTTCGCTTATTCTGGTCGCGCTTATCGCTTCTGATTTTACACCTGCAAGCAACACTTCTTTACTTGCCACAATAGTTACTTTTTGTTTGGCTCTGGTGATTCCAGTATAGATCAATTGTCTTGTTAATAAGGGCATGACTTCATGGGGTAGAATGAGTGTGACTTGATTGAACTCTGACCCCTGACTTTTGTGGATTGTCATTGCCCAAGTCGTTTCATGCGCAGGAAGCCTTATGGGAGTAAGGCTTTTATAGTCGCCTTCTTCCTTATCAGGAAAATAAACTTTAAGTTGCCCATTTTTGATGAGTGCAATACCCGTATCACCATTAAATAAACCTTTCTCATAGCTATTTTGGGTGATCATAACAGGACGACCATGATACCATTTTGCAGTTGCTTGTTGGCTTGACTGTTGCCTAGTTTGAACAGAGATGAAGTTTTGTTTTATAAGTGTTTTTTCTATACGATCACTTAATATCAAACTACCATTTAAGCCGCGACGCAAAGCACAAAGTATACGATATTGATTAAATGCTTCAAATATTTCTGGGAGTGTTGCTTGGGGATTCTTAATTACCTCAAAATAGGCTTCCCAAGGGCTTATTAGTTGTTTAGCCACCATCTGATTAGACAAAATCGAAGCTGATAATAATTCACAGCTTGGCTGATCTTGATCATTTAACACTGCTAGCACTGTTTTATGATCGCCTTTATTTGTTGCGATAGCTAACTGCCCTATTCCGCTATCTTTTACGAAACGCCAGTTTTTTTGCAAGGTCACCAGATACGGAGTGTCTTCAAGCCCTTGACAAATATCTGCAAAGACAGAGCCTGTTTCAACCGATGAAAGCTGATCTTTATCGCCAATTAGAATCAGTTTGGCATGGGCGGGAACAGCTTCAATCAGCTTTGACATAAGTGCTATATCAATCATAGAAGCTTCGTCAATGAGTACGATATCAGCTTTTAAAGGATTATTTCGATTATGCTTGAAACTAATCGAATCGGGAATATATCCCAGTAGCTTGTGAATAGTGCTCGCTTGTTTGGGGATATAGTGCTGTATCTGCTCAGTTAATTCCATTTTCTGCATTTTTTGCATTTTCTGCTGTGCATCACGAATGGAATCCAACATGCGTATGGATGCTTTTCCTGTTGGTGCTGCCAATAAAATATCAAAAGAATGCTTCTTATACCCATCCCCCCCCTTTTTTACACTTTTTTTATTGTCTAGCTCATTAGCTTCATTAGCTTCCTTAGACTTTTTAGCAATGTATTCTTCTATCAGCAAGACTAAAATTCGTGTGATTGTGGTTGTCTTACCCGTTCCTGGTCCGCCTGAGATAATCAGAAATTTATTTTTTAAGGCTTGTTTAGCTGCTAATTGTTGCCAGTTTGTTTCACCTTCCTGACTATCGCTTTTAAAATAATAATCAAGGCGTTTATCTATCCAGCTTTCCTCTGTGATGCTTAATGCTTGTTGGTGCATCCGTGTCTGTATTTGATCAGCTAATAGCTTCTGATATTGCCAATAGCGTCTTAAAAAGAGTTTGCCATTATCCAAGATCAGAGGTTTATAGTTGTCATTATCATCCTCAGCTATTGCGACGACCTTGCTGGCTAATAATTGTTTTTGTTGTTCAGGCGTGCAAGCAATGGCGATACAGCCCTCGCGGGTTTGCTTACTTATCTCTAGCGTGCATTTTTTTAAGATTTGATTTTGTGTTTTGCTCTGTTCTTTATCAAGTGCTAAGAACAAATCAGCAAGCTGGTAATCCAAGGCTTCATAGTGAATTTCTTCTTTAACAGCTGGGGCAGATTCAGAAGCAGATACCGAAAAATCTAAACCAATTTGTTCACCTGGTTGAGTCATTCTAAAATTTCCATTATTTTGAATCCATGAGGCTAATGTGAATATGGAGGAATAAAAGGCTGACCAAACAAGCTATCCATCGCTTCAATCAGCTCACGCTCTGGTTTATGAAAAAATACACCTGAAGAATTAGTAGTAAACCCATCCCCCCCCTTTTTTACACTTTTTTCTTCTGGACTCATGCCGCGAATAAACAAATAATAAGCTCCACCAAAGTGGCTATCCCAACTATATTGAGCAATACGTTTTTGCAAATAACGATGCAAAGCAACGCTATACAATAGGTATTGTAGATAATAATGAGAATCAGCCATAGTCTTTAAGAGATTATCTTGATCATAAGCGGTGAGTGTATTTGATTTGTAATCTGCTAGATAATACTGACCTTGATGCTCAAAAATCAGGTCTATATAACCTTTTAGATAACCCTCGACCTGTTTAAAGTCAAGTGTCTCAACAGCATCCCGTACTACTTGCCATTGTTTGGGCAAATGCTTGAATAAAATCTGTTTCAAATTTTCTATTTGCAACTTTTCCAGAGGGAGATAAAACTCCATCTCATCGAGTCGCTTATCTTTGGCTAATTTTTGTAGGCTGAAATCATCAAATAAAGCGACTTTTAATGAATTATCTATCAGTCTAATTGCTGAATTCTCATGCTCGGCATCAAATGACCATTTATCCAATACCTCCGAGACAATTTTAGTCTGCTCATTAATTGGCTGAATAAAATCCAGATTCTCATAGATTTCATGCAGTGCCGTACCTGCCGCCGCGCCCTTTGGAAATTCAGCATCAGTGGGAGGTTCAGAAGGTATTGCTTGTACATTATTATCTTGCAGTGCTTGTTTATCAAAATCAGGCATTTCAGAATGTGCAGCCGCAGTTAATCCGCTAAAACTGGTGATTTGTGACTGCTGGATTATTTTGCCAGTGAAGCATCGTGCCGTTAGCTCCTGCTCTTCTTGCATGGGCTGATAGCACAACTTATTGTCATAATAAGGCAAATCAGTCAGCGTAATGGCATTTTCAGAAGCGAGTTTATCAAGCTGTTCATTATATGCTTGATAATAAGCATTATTATTTTCTTGAATTGCTTTTGTTCTACCTGATTGAATACTTTGACCATTGCTCAATAACCATCCTAGTGCCGTTCTATCGGGAGTTCCACTAATCACTTCAGGCACACAAACCACAGTGCATTGATATTTAGCACGAGTTAAAGCAACATAAAGTAAACGCGTATCTTCTGCTCGCGCTTCTTCAGTTTTAATCTGTTGATGTTGTTCTAATTCGGATGAGCCAATTTCTAAACATGCTTTTTTGTCCTTATGGAAAATAAAAAGTGTATTGCTTCCCATATCCCTACTTCCAACACCTACAAATGGACAATAAACAATGGGGTATTCCAGCCCTTTAGATTTATGAATGGTAACTATTTTTACCAATTTATCATCACTTTCAAGTCTGAGTTCTGATTCTTTTGAGTCAGAATTTTGTTGTTGCTTTCGCAACCAGCGCAAGACTTCCTCCATACTCAAAGATTGACGTTTACTTTGTTTATGAATTAGCTCTGAAAGGTGTATCACATTGGTTAAACGTCGTTCTCCGTCATCGTAATTAAGCAGATGTTGGTGCATTTTCTCGGTATGCATGAGTTCATGCATCATGGGTAGAAAGCCTTTTTTCTGCCACAAATAATGCCATTGTTGCACCGCAAGCAACTTATCCTCCCAAAGGTTGCCATCTTCTTCAAAAGAAAGTAGGTCTTCAGCATCATAAGCCATCAACTCAGTAACTAACGCACGGCGCACATTGTCTTCTCGTTGTGGTTCTGCAATTGCAGTAACCAGCCGATACATTTCTTCTGCTTCTTTAGTCTGAAAAATGCTGTCTTTGCTACTTTGTACGCTCGCAATACCTCTAGCACTTAATGCTTGTTTAATAAGATCACCCTGCGTATGTGAACGAATTAATATAGCAATATCGCCGCCTGTAATTGCATTCTCTCCTATTTTTGCCTGCCCTTTTTGTGCCGCATTTAAAAGCATGGCGATATCACCTGCAACGGCATCTGCAATTTCTTCTCTGATTATTGGGGCTGATTTTTTACTAGCGGTATTGTTTTCATTCTCAGGTTCTTCGCCAGTTACATCCACTTTCCAGAAGCTTAGTGAGTTTCGCTTGTCGGGGGTTATCAGCTTGTCAGTGACAATATTTCCTGCCTTAACAAGGTTGTATTTTATGTCTTCATCTCGAAAAGGGTTATCTGCTGATGAATACAAGCTATTGAATGCTGAAATCAAATCAGGATGGGAGCGCCAATTGGTTTCTAGCGTATAGTGATTCTCTTCCAAGGTATCTGTTTTAGCTTTAAGATAGGTATGAATATCACCCCCTCGAAAGCTATATATTGCCTGCTTAGGATCACCCACAAAAAATACCGCATGTTTAGGCTGATGAGCAAAAATACGATTAAATATTTCATACTGAATGGGGTCTGTATCTTGAAATTCATCAATCAAAGCGGCTTTATATTTTTTGCGTAAATCCTGTGCTAATTCAGAATTAATACGCAGTGCATTTTGTAGTTGTAAGAGCAGATCATCAAATGATAAAACACCTAATCGCAACTTTTCTTTAGGCAGTTCTTGTTGTAAATATGTTAATAATTGAATACGAATTTGATTAAGAAAAGTATCCGAAGCCTCACTCAAAATTTTCCAGCTATCTAAAAAATCTTGCCAAAGCTGAAAAAATGGGTGCTCTAAGCTCTCGTAATTAGCTTTTGTTTTCTCTTTTGTTCCGAGCCAATCTGTTTTGCTATCAATACTAGCAGGAGGTCGCTTTAAACAAGCATAATCATCCATTATAGAAAAAATCAAATCACGATGATCAACAATAGCTTTGTAATAGCCTTTTTCAAGCTCTGGATTTTGCAACAGGGCCATAACCTCAGCGCGCTGTTCTTTCCAGTATGTCATTGCAGTTGTAAATTTAATTTCTAATTCAGTCCCTATTGCTGAATCAGCATCATCAGTTTGTGGACCATATAATTTAAGGTAGGGTTTTCCAACAGCACTATAAATATCA
>Ga0256840_1003125_pt1 | contig 13720 bp, 7 predicted proteins | sample 355202metaG_FD_185969 | JGI IMG/M metagenome (GOLD analysis project Ga0256840, IMG submission 185969) | Hydrothermal vent microbial communities from Mid Atlantic Ridge, Atlantic Ocean - 355-202 | ecosystem: Environmental > Aquatic > Marine > Hydrothermal vents | place: Atlantic Ocean: Mid...
AGCATAAGATGCTTGATCAACTATTGTCCAATTACTGTCTTCTATATGATAGTTGTATGTTCCTACATTGTCATGGTTATAAAGGTTATTATTTGTAAAATTAATATCAGTCCCATTTATTGTATATTTAATTTGACCATTGTAAAAAATAGCTCCTATGTCTTTGTTGGAACTGTCTGCACACGTACTTGAAGGCATATTAAAGTTGAATTGTGAGACAAGAGCACTTGCGGCTGTTGTGTAGTATCCAAGAGCATTACTGTTACTTCCATAACGTGTTGCATTACCTTCTAATTTATATTTGTATTCTGCAGCCAGTTTAAGTGTAGGTGAAGATGCATTATTTTTCCCTATTAGAATACTTGGATCTGTAGGAGTGGATGATTCATTATTATCTAAAATAGAAATACTGTATGCCTCTGGTCTTATGGCAAAATTGTCACGAGAACATATTGGTTTAGCAAAATACTTTTTTAAACACTCATAACAGTTACCGGCACTACAAGCAGTTTGACACTTATAGGGAGTTTTATCAATGATGTCTTTAAATTTAGTATTATAAAGACTTTGAAAACAAGCATTATTGTAGTTTGCACATGTATAAGGAACTGCTGTATTATTTAAATCTTCAAAATACCATAAACGAAATGCTGCATTTCTTAATGCAGTATTTGTATTAACTGCATTAAGAGGAACTCTTTCTGAGTCAGCCCCATCAGCAAACTTGACGAAACTACCATTGGAAATACTATCGGGTTCTCTACATGTAAATAAAGATTTTGAACTATTCAAATATTTTCCTGCATCAATGAGTTCAACTTCAAATGTCATATTGTTTAGTTTTTTCTGATCGTTAAGATCATCTGGGTCATAGCTGACTACATCAATGTCAAAGGGCTTTCCTGCTATCTGAGTATATAACAAATGACGGTGACTTTCCGGTCCTTGGTCACTGTCTCTTCTTTCAACATTTATACTAGCAGCATCTGGGTGGTATCCTTCTTCTGTAGGACATCGTGGAAGAGTTCCATTAGCAGTTGATATTTTTCTTTGTATTAAAATACCATTTAAATTTAAAGTAATATCTGAAGTAAGTTCAAAGTGTGTATTTACAGGAGCTGTACCATTGAAATCATAATTAAATTTTGTAAAGATAACCTGGTTACTATTAATAGTACCTCCTATACTATTAATGTTCTCGCCAATAGGTACTTGTGCATAAGGCACTTTTTTAACATAAGCAGGAGGTATTTGTACATAGGCATTAATAGAATCAGGAGAAAGATACGCTGTGTCTAGCTGTAAGCCATTTATCGGTTGTAAAATGACAGATAGATTGGTGTCTAGTAAAGGAAGTTCCCCTTCCAAACTTTGTATCGCTATACCTAAGGTAAGTTGTTCTCCTGGATAAGGTTGCACGTCTATATCATTGTGATCTGATGGGATAAATATATTTCCCATATGCACATCATAATCATAGCAAACATCAGGTACACGTACCCCAATAATTTTATTAACAAATACACCAGCATCCCACATCATATCTGAAGTGTCTGCTAATGCCATTTTAAAATGATAGGTTAAATCAGGTGTAAGGTTATCAAGTGTGGCATGTAACCTTGTTGTGAACCCATCAAATTCTGATTCTATCACTATGTTATTTACATTTATGCCAGTTCCAGTATTAGTTCCACCATTATCTATAAAAAATGTAGAATTAGTTAAATCTACTGTTTGGCCTTGATTTAGGCTTCCTACACTTCCATTATTTACATTGTTAATGTTTACAGGCGGGTAATTTGCTATATTTACGGTATTAACGATGATGGAGTCATTTACAACTCTTGCAATATTGTAAGTTTGATTTAAATCCCCACCAGATATAAAAAAACCAAAAGCATCATTATATACTGAGCCGACCCACTCAGGATATTCATCGGAGGCAAATTGATAGTCAACGAGCAGTAAGCGAGTATTAGTATCTAGGGTTACGTCAAATTCAAATACAACTTGGTTCTTAATTATTGCTTGTGAGATAGTTGATAGTAAATTCGCATCATATGTAGGTAACCCTGCTACATTATCTATGTCTCCTGGGTTATGTGAAGTGTGACCTGAATTATTTGTACTAAATGCTTCTATTGCAGTACTTGCAGTTAAAAGAACACCTGCATCAATTTGTAAGTTTGCTCCAGCTATACCGTTTGTAAACGTTGCTACTTGACTGTTATTTCCCCCAATTTGACCCCGAGTAATAACAGGGTTAGTAATAGTAATACCTTTTCCTTGTATTGTGGTTGCCAATTGTGCGGCAGTAACATTTTGATTAAATGTAGCTGCTGAAAATAAAAATTCAAACATAAACATAAAAATAAATAATAATTTAAAATACATCATCAAGTAAACCTTCTTAATACTCAAAATAAATTGAGTGAAATTGTATTTACATTAGAGAAGGAGACACATGGCTTCACTTCACAGCAAGTTTGGGCTTTCTCTATGCAATACTTAATGATAAAGAATAACATAGCTAAGATAAATTTAATATTAAATAATCTTTTTACTCTAGCTAATACACTTTTTACATACTTTGAGCTATGATAAAGATATTTAAATTTATGAGGTACGTATGAATTTTACAAAAAGTGTTTTATTGAGTTTGTCGTTTATGATGACATTTGTCTTTGTGGGCTGTGGTGGAAATGATGATGAGAGTGCAGAGTTTAACAAACCAGCATTGTATTGGTATAAAAAGATAGCTTCTAGCATAAGTAGGGGGAGTTTGGACAAAGCGGACGCTTACTACATCTCACTTAAGTCTGAGCATATGCGTTCTCCACTTATGCCAACAGCAGTGATGATGCTCGCTCATGCACATATGAATGAAGAAGAGTATCTGCTAGCAAACTACTACTTGGACGAATATAACAAACGTTATGGTTCAGACGATACACGTGAATATACAGATTTCTTGAAGCTTCAAGCGTCGTTTTTGGGTATAAAAGATGTGTATAAAGATCAAAAGTTGATACTAGACAGTATTGCAACGTCAAAAACATACATAGCAAGATACCCAGGCTCACCCTATGCACCACTGGTAAACACCATACTCATACGTCTACACATGAGCCAGTACTTACTAAACGAAAACATAGCTGCCTTATATGACAGAACAGGTAAAGAGAAAGCTGCGAAGATTTACAGAGACAAAAACATAGGCTCTGTGGTTGAAATGGCAGACATCACTGCACCTGAAAAAGGCATTATCGGTAAGATATTTGACTAAGATAATAGGCACGTAGGGGTAGATTCTATATCTACCCATCTAACATAACATTTATGCAAATGAGGGCAGATATAGAATCTGCCCCTACAAATAAAACACAATAAAATAGTATAAACCCAAAGGAACACACACATGCAACTGAGTGATTACGATGCACTACCTGCTATACTCCCCATAGTAGTAGAAGACGAGCTTTTTCTTTACCCTTTTATGATAAGCCCTATTTTTTTAACCGACCAAAAAGACATAGATGCAGCGACAGCTGCGATGGAAAACAACTCTTTACTCTTTGTGACTTCTTCCATAGAAGGCAAAGAAGGGTCTCGTAGTTTTGATGCTATGTATAAAGTGGGGGTCATAGGCTCCATCATGCGTAAGGTACACATACCAGATGGTAGAGTCAAGATACTTTTTCAAGGACTCACGCGTGGTAAGATAGTAGAGCCTCAAGACGGTACATACAACCAAGCCATAGTAGATGTTGTGACGTTACAAGAGTTTGATAAACTTAAAGCCGAAGCACTGATGAATGTACTAAGAGACAAGATAAAAAAACTTTCTCAGCTTAATGCTTCTTTCTCTGCGGACTTAGTGCGTACGATAGAAGAAAATGACGAACCAAACCGCATAGCTGACTTGGTGTCGTCTATGTTGAAACTGGACAAATCTGTAGCGTATGCACTCTATACTGAGACCAATGTCGAGAAAAGACTTTTAGGACTCATAGATGTAGTCACAGGTGAGATAGAAGCTGCGAAGATACAGAGAGAGATACGTACAAAAGTACACTCCAAAATAGAACAAACTAACAAAGAGTATTTCCTCAAAGAACAACTCAAAGAGATACAGCAAGAACTTGGCATGGACACGCAACGCGAAGAAGAAGTAGCTGACTTTAGAGAGAAGATAGAAGCATTAAAACCACATATGCAAGAAGACGCTTTTAAAGAAATAAGCAAGCAGCTTGACCGTTTTGCCCGTATGCATCCTGACTCTTCAGATGCAAATGTGTTGCAAACGTACTTAGAATGGGTCTTAGAACTTCCTTTTGGAAAGTTGACCAAACAAAATCTAAGCATCTCTAAAGTGGCTGATGAACTCGACAAGGACCACTACTCTTTAGAAAAGCCTAAAGAGCGTATAGTAGAGTTTTTCTCTGTACGTGAGTTGGCAGATTTACGTGGCATAAAAAACAAAGAAAGCTCTGGAGCGATACTTTGTTTCGCGGGCCCTCCAGGTGTAGGTAAAACCTCTTTAGCCAACTCCATTGCTGAAGCACTCGGACGTCCACTTGTACGCATAGCACTAGGTGGGCTTGAAGATGTAAATGAACTTAGAGGACATAGACGTACTTATGTAGGAGCTATGCCTGGACGTTTAGTACAAGGACTCATAGAAGCCAAAAGTATGGACCCAGTGATCGTACTAGACGAGATAGATAAAGTAGGGCGAAGCATGAGAGGTGACCCAACAGCGGCACTGCTTGAGATACTTGACCCTGAGCAAAATAGTAAGTACAGAGACTACTATCTAAACTTTAACATAGACCTCTCAAATGCCATTTTTATAGCCACGGCAAATGATGTAGGGCGTATACCTGCACCGCTTCGTGACCGTATGGAGTTTATAGGACTTAACTCCTATACGCCTAAAGAGAAGTTTGAGATAGCAAAACGTTACCTCATACCTCAAGAGTTGAAAAAACATGCTCTTAAAAAACGTGAGTTTTCCATCTCAGACAAGGCACTTAAAATACTCATAGATGAGTATACAAGAGAAGCAGGGGTAAGAAATCTTAGAAGACGTATAGCAGGTCTTATGAGAAAAACCACGAGACAACTTTTAGAAGACAGTAGTAAAGATAGCATAGTGGTGACAAAGAAAAATTTAGAAAAATTCACAGACAAGAAAGTATTTGAAATCTCAACTGTAGATGAGAAGCCACAAGTGGGCATCGTTTCTGGTCTTGCTTGGACAGCTGTGGGTGGAGATGTGTTGACCATAGAAGCTGTTAAGATAAAAGGTAAGGGTGGCTTGCAACTTACTGGTAGCCTAGGTGACGTGATGAAGGAGTCTGCACGTATTGCCCATACTTTAGTTAAAACACTTATAGATGAAAAACGTCTTGCTATTATGCCGTCAAAGATACCGCATAGTCAAAAAGAGAGAGATGAACATATCTCCCTGGATCCTTCAGAGGTCTATAAGCGTTACGACCTTCATATACACGTTCCTGCAGGTGCAACGCCAAAAGATGGACCAAGTGCTGGGATAGCTATGGTTACAGTCATATCTTCTATCCTAAGTGGTAACAAGATAGACAACAAGGTTGCTATGACTGGAGAGGTGACACTCACAGGTAAAGTACTGCCAATAGGCGGGCTAAAAGAAAAGCTTATTGCTGCATATAAAGCAGGGGTAACTAAAGCACTTATACCTATGAAAAATTTTGAGAGAGACTTAGATGAAATACCTGATGAGGTGAAGAAAAACATACATATTATAGGGGTGTCAGATATAGATGAAGTACTTGTAGAAGTATTTGTACGATAACCTTGACAAGTCCGTAAGGACTGTGTCAAAATTTCTAATTTTTAAGACCATTGATCCATTTTAGCAAAGAGTTGCTCTTCTTTGATAGGTTTACGTAAGAAATCATTTGCACCATTGTCAAACACTTCTGTTTTGCGTGTATCATCTGTAGAAAGAACAATCACAGGGATATGAGCATTTTTCATGTCTGATCTAAAGATTTTCAAAAACTCTATCCCATCAACGATTGGCATCATTATGTCCAGTAAGATGAGGTTGACATCTGTTTCTTTCTTGAGTCTGTCCAATGCATCAGAACCATTTTCTGCTTCAATGATTTCACTTACATTTTCATTTTTCTTTAACAGTGTTTGTATCAGCTTTCTATTGATGAAGTCATCATCCACAACGAGTACTTTTAGTCCCATTATTATTATCCTCTATACTTATTGATTAAGTTATTTATATCTTCTTTTGAAGCTGTGCTAGGTATGGTTTCACCTTTTTGAACAGTCACTTCTTGAGGTGACTTTGTATCACATGACGAAATTATAGCTATATTTCCATCCAGGTCGCTAATATTCGATGTAACAAGTTGAACGTCTGTAAATACAATATCGTACTTATCAGAGGTGATGACTTCCTCAAGTGTTGAGGTGTCTTCTAAAATATCAAAGTCGTACCCTAAGTTGTCCAAGACTTTTCCTAGAACTCTACGCGACAATATGAATTTCTTAGCAATAAGAATCTTTCTTTCTTGAACTGTAATTTCACTTGTATTCTCTTCTATCTCAGGTATGACTAGGTCGTCTACTAGCTTAAGCTCTTCATTTGTATTTTCATCTTTAGTTTGTATATCTTGAGATATTTCTGGGCTAGGTGCTTTATCTTCTATTGGAGAAGAAGATGTTTCTTTTTCCTTACTTTTAAGAGATAAAAACTTGTTGAGTATGTAGAGAAGTTCTGCTGTTTCAATAGGTTTAGTAATATACTCATCCATTCCCTCGCCTAGGAATCTTTCTCTATCGCCTTTAAGTGCATTGGCAGTAAGGGCTACGATAGGTACATGTTTTACCCCTTCATCTTCTTCATAATCAAGAATCTCATGTGTGGCTTCAATACCATCCATAACAGGCATTTGAATATCCATGAAAAGTAAATCATATGTTCCTGATCTACGCTTTTCAAACGACTCAAGACCATTGTTCGCAATGTCAACTGTGATACCATGTTCTTCAAGTATACGTTTAATAAGCTTTTGGTTAATAATATTATCTTCTGTAACCAATACATGTGCATCAAATTTAGTTTGCTGTACAGAAAGTGTCTCTTCTATAAGTTTAGGCGTACTGTCTGCAGAAGCTGATAGTGCTGCTTTTAGCTTAGTCAATGTGACAGGTTTAAAGATAACATTACTTTGGTCAACACCTAGTTCTTCAACTTTGTTACGGCTTGTCACATTTGCAATGATGATAAGTTTTGACTTATCCATATGGTGTATGCCATCCATGATGTTTTGTTTTGCTTTATCTATATCTACCCAGTAATTTTTACAAATATCATTACTCTCAAGTTCTTTTAAATCGCCTATGGATTCAAAGTGTTTTACAGTTGGTCCAAAGTAGTTAAAGTAGACCTCAAGGTAATTGTCAAGTTTTGTCGGAATATCTTGTTCGTACTTACCAATAGTGAGGTCAGTAAATGCATGAGCATAGTTTATTTCAGTTGAAGCAACTTCTTCCAACGGTAAAGAAAAGAAGAATGATGTCCCTTGGTCTTTTGCACTGTCGAGTTCAAGTAAGCCACCCATAAGTTCAACAAACTGACTAGAAATAGTAAGTCCAAGTCCTGTACCACCATACTTTCTTGTTACAGATACATCTGCTTGTGAGAAGGCATCAAAGATACGTGATTGTTGGTCTTTGGTCATGCCGATACCATTATCTTGCACAAGAAATTTTACTCTATTGTTGCCATTTTCATTTTCTATTTTTGTAATTTCAAGGTTGATTTCTCCACCATAAGATGTGAATTTAACGGCATTTGAAAGAAGGTTAATAACAATTTCTTTAATCTTAGTTGGGTCACCTTTAAGCTTAGGAGAAATCTCAGGATCCATATAGAAGTTAAGGTCAATGTTTTTCTCTGTAGCTGCAACTGCATAGGTCTCAACTGCAGATTCAAACTCTTCTGCTGCGTCAAAGACAATGTTTTCGATTTCAATCTTATTACTTTCGATTTTTGAAAGGTCAAGAATATTGTTAATAATACTAAGAAGGTTTTCTGAACTTTTATCGATGATTCCTAGGAATTCATCTTGCTCTTCTGTAAGATCTGTACTCCGTAAAATCTCTGTAAATCCAACAATACCATTAAGTGGTGTACGAATCTCGTGGGACATATTGGCAAGGAAAAGAGATTTAGCTTCATTTGCTTGGAGGGCAATGAGTTTATCATCTTTTGCAGTTTCCACCAGTGTTTCCAAAAACCTATAGGCTTCCTTGGTGCCCTCATGAGTATCAAGCTCAATATTTTCAATTGCCATTGTGTCCGAGTCAAGGTATTGGTCAGAACTTTTCATTTCATCTACGGCTTTGTTTAGTACATCTTCAAGTTCTTTAAGGTTTCTCGTGATATCTCTAGTGGTTGTATATCCAAGGTAAGCAAGAATAAAACTTAGTAACCAAATAGCAGAGGCAATAGCTAGAAGTAAAAGTTGTTTTTGTAAGAAAACATCAGACTTTTTCCATAAAGCATTTGAAACAACAAGTTCTGCTTTGGAGAGAAGCGTAATTTTATTGGTTTGTAAGGCAAACCAGTCCATAGCCTCTTCTGCATAGTCACCATTATCAATATCTGTTTGAATGGCTGAAGAAGTCATAGCAAGTTCTTCCATGGACTCCTTCGCTTTGTCATTGAAGAGTACATTTTCAAGTTGTCCACGTAACTTTTGATTTGTTACTTGTTTAATATCAAAACTGTTTGCTTTTGTTTTAAACTCATCCCATAAGGCAATCTCATCAAAAGACATAGAAATTTTCTTTGTCATATAGTAGGCAACAAAGCCTCTTTCGAGGCCAGCATTTTCTTTTGCAGTATACAGCTGAACCAATGTTGAGATAAGAGAAGATATCTCTGTATCGAGAGCATAGTTTTTAACACCAAGTAAGTTTTGAAGTACAGGTGCTGAGAGTGTATTGGTGTATTTGTCAAAAAAGATAGTTCTGAAATCTACATTGCTTGTATCTACTAATTTACGTATGTTTGTCAGTGCTGATGTGTTGGTTAAAAGTTCTTGATACATATCCGTCTGAATTTTACTTTTTTCTCCAAGGAGTTCAAGTAAAAATGGCAGATAAGAGGTGTCTTTTGTAATCAACCCAGCTTTTAGGTTTGTCAGTGCTTTGTTAAGCATGAGTTTTTGCTGGTCAAGAGGTGATTTAAATTCTTTTTTATCACTCCCTATATAGAGTGCAGTTAATCCACGTTCTTTCCCAATATTGACTAATGTTTTGTCAAGTAAGGCATTGTTTTTCAGGGTAGTTTTCAGTGCATTTGCTTTTTCATAATTGATATACGAAGTCGCAAAGAAATAACTCGAAAGTAGTATGAGCAAGGTAATTGGTACAAGTCCAATCAGTTTTAGTCTATTACGTATAGTCATCGTTTATTTCCTTTGAGTTGATAGTGTATTAATTTGGTTTTCAAAAGACAAGAAATGAGCCCAATAGTCTTCGATTAGTATATCCAAGCCTTTACTATTCTCACAAAATTGGATTTTGTACAGTGTATCTGAAAGAGCGTTGATACGAAGATTGCTTGATGCACCTTTTAATAAGTGACCAATTTTTTGTATGGTATCTAAATCGCCATCTTCATAGGCTTGTAACATTTTTTTAGTTTCTATATGTGCCTGCTCTATAAAGTCATTAACAAATTCTTCAATCAGTTCGATGGGGAGTGATAAATCATTTGCAGCTTCCTCTAATTGAAAATCAAAATGTTTAGGTTTGATGCCTTCGAGTGATATACTTCCAAAACTATTGCCTTTATGTGTAGTTGTTGCAGGTACACTTTCTTCAATGATTGGTTTTGAAGTCGGCTCATCAAATAACTCAAGTTTATCGTCAATGGCTGTTTCCTCTTCCAGTACAAATGCAGTTTCATCCATTTGTGTTGAATCATTGTCTACGATAGCATTTTTGGCAACAGTACTTTCTTCTGTTGTAATACGAGAAAGTGTACTGTAAAGAGATTCTATATCTTCTCTTTGTGTATCGTTATCTTTTATATCTGAAATAATATCACCAATAATAGGAAGGTGTAAAACATCACTTAGATGCGATAATGTATTAATAGCATCATTACGTATATCATCATTCTGGTTTTGTAAATCTTTTTCAAGACTCAATGCAGTATCTATAAAATCATTTAAAAAGTTTTTATAGTCATCGTTAGAAATACCTATCTTTTGGCTAATTGCTTCACTGTCTATAAGAATTTCAGAGAGTTCTTCTTCACGCACATTCAAATTGATAGCAGTATCACTCTTATCAGGGAGAGCAAAATCTATGGCTATATCATCTAAGTCTAATGACTCTGTAATTTCACTTTCTTTTTCAGTGCTTATCCCCTCATCTAGTTTAGGTGCATCATCATCTAAGACAAGATCAAAGAGTGCGTCATCATTGGGAAGGTCAATAGCAGGAACATTTTGTTCATTTTCTTCTTCTGTTTCGTCCTTTAATGACATGATATCATCAAGTGTGTCATCTAACGTTAAATTTTCTTCTTCTACGGTATCTATCTCATCTGCATCGTTGATGATGGAGTCAATGAGCTCACTTGGTTCATCTTCTAAGATAGAAGATAAGGTATCAGTATCTTCATTTTCTAAATCGGAAGCAATACTTATTAGAGTGAGTTGACCTAATAAACTAGAAAGTGATACTTTATCGACGGAAAAAACTTCTTCTTGACTCTCAAGTGTCAGTGTGACTGTTTCATCTGATCCTATGTCAAACCTCATATCGCCTTTGGCAATTTTTGTGGATAACTCATTGATGTGTGCTACATCGCAATAGCTTAAAAAACTCTCATCTGCCGCAATAACTTGATGTGTTTCATTTAATATATAATACATTTTGTTTATGACTCCTCTTTTTCTAGTAGATCTTTATAAATCGGTATACTCTCTTCTATTTCAGTTTGAGAGGCAGGTCTTCTTGCTGCAGTATAGCCTACTACTTCTCCATCGCTAAGGATAGGTGAAATATGTGAATATACCCAGTAATACTTTCCGTCTTTTCTTAGATTTTTTACAATACCTGTCCACTCTTTTGCAGCATGTATTGTGTCCCATAATTCCTTGAAGGCAGTTTTTGGCATATCGGGGTGTCTTACAATATTATGGTTTTGCCCCATAAGTTCATCTTTAGAATATCCAGCAATTTCGCAAAATTTTCTATTGGAATAAGTGATGATACCTTTGAGGTCTGTAGAAGAAATAATCAAACCTTTTTCAAAAATATACTCTTCATCTATTGGATTAGGTCTATTCATAGTAGTGTCTTACCCCTTTTTAAGTTTTATATCAGGAAGAATGGCAGCAGTTTAGTATATTTCTCTCAATTTAGAAATATACTAGCGTAACCTGGCAATCTACGTGAGACCCATGGTTTTCTGTCCTTACTTCGCAATAAGTTTAGCCTTCTGTTTAGAAATTATAGTTTAGTTGTTTATATCGCCTTGTCACGAGATAAAATATTAATCAATAACACTAGTACTCAAACTTTAGTACAATTAAACTAAAAATAGAATGAATTATGAGGTTTTTTAGTAAAAAATATTAATTTCTCAGCAATTAGCAATTATTATTTTTAATAATATTTGAAATTTTCTCATTGGTGACTTTTTTTATCTCTTCTGTCGACGCTTTTTCTATAGCATCAAAGGTACCAAAATAATCAAGTAGTTTTTTGACTGTAGCCTTGCCAATACCTTTTTTATTGAGTAATGAGATTTGGGTATCTTCTTTTCGTTTTTTATTTTGATGGTAGGTAATGGCGTATCGATGAGCCTCATCACGTTGTCTTTGCAACCAGTGTAGGCGTTTATCATTTGGCTTTAACTCTATGAGACCTTGGTCTGTATAGAGAAGGTCTTTAGCAGCACCTTTGGCTCGGTGTGCTTTTGCGTCAAGTTTTTCTTTGGCTATGGCTAATACATCTAAGTTTACGTTTGCCTCTTGCAAAAGCGTTTTGGCTAAGTTTAGGTTAGCTTGACCTCCATCTAGTATCCATAAATCTGGGGCAGGTTCTGTAGCAAATTTTGCTATGCGACGTGAAAGCATCTCTTTCATCTGCCCATACTCGTCACGTGCGTGGAGTTCATAGCGTCTGTAAGAAGTTTTGTCCCATTTCCCTTCGTCCCATACGACCATGCCTCCTACAGTGGCTACCCCCATCATATGTGAGTTGTCAAAGGTTTCTATGCGGTAGGGTATACAAGTAAGCTCAAAAAGGTCTGCGATACGTTGCTCCATGACGGTGTCATCAGCAGTTTTACGTAGGAGTTCTTCACAGTTTTTCATGGCTAGAGCTATGAGTTTTGCTTTTGCCCCACGCTTAGGGGTGTGTATCTGTATTTTTTTATCAAAACGAGTACTGAGTGACGATGAAACTTGTAGACTGTCTTCAAAACTATGTGCTGTCAAAATGTCCTTGACGATGTGTGGACTGTCAATAGCATAGAATTCTAGTAAAGCTTGTTTGTAGGCATCGTTTTCATCAAAAATATGGGTATGCCGAAAGTAGCTATAACTAGATGAGATGATTTTACCTTCACGCATAAACATTTTAACTATGACCCCACGTTCATCTCCATTTAAAATGGCAAAAATATCAAGATTTAAATCATTAGCAAGATCAATGTTAGAAGAGATGGTGAGTGTAGAAATGGCAGTTATGGAGTCTCTCATCGAAGCTGCTTCTTCATAACGTTCGTTTTGAGCGAGTGCCATCATCTTTTCTTCCAATGTCACTATGAGATGTTTACGTTTCACGATAGACTGCTTAGCTTGGGTGATAATCTCCCCATATTCTGATGGCGTTACCTTACCCTCACAAGGGGCAAGGCATTTTTTTATCTGGTAAAAAAGACAGGCTTTCCCTTCACGAAGACAAGATTTTTTTTGGATGAGAGGATAGACTTCATATAATGCATCAAGTAAAGCACGCCCTCCTGTAGGAAAGGGACCATAATAACTAATGTCTTTACCCTTCACAACTTTTCGTGTGATTTCAAAACGTGGATACGCTTGTGACTCATCTATGTAGATATAGGGATAGGTCTTGTCATCACGGAGTAAGATATTGTATTTTGGTTTGAGTTGTTTGATGAGCGAGTTTTCTAAGATGAGTGCATCTTCTTCTGTTTCAACTACGATGTACTCAAGTCTTACCGCCTCTTCAAGCATTTTGATGATACGTAGACTTTGAGTGGGATTAGGCAGTAGTGTTGGGGTAAAACGCCAGTAAGACTTCACTCTGTTCTTTAGGTTTTTAGCTTTCCCCACATAAAGGAGTTTACCTGTGTGGTTGAAGTACTGATAGACACCAGACGAAGTAGGTAGGTTTTGAATTACTGTTTGCATTGGATGAGTGCCTTGATACGTTCAAAACTTTCTTTGAGTATGTCATCCTTGGGCAGAGTGAAATGACCTTCCGCACGTTCTTCATAGTAAGGTACGGTCACTTCTGGTACTTTGTCTTCAGGTAGTGCATGGTATTTGCTATGAAAGATGACTACTTTGGAGGCAGTGAACATTTTACAGTCAGAAACATGCGTATTGAGTTGCATTAATAGGCTTTTTAATAAATCTCTATTATAATTGAGTTCCAT